>Ga0233437_1000374_pt1 | contig 105065 bp, 95 predicted proteins | sample SI_122_August201_FD_182714 | JGI IMG/M metagenome (GOLD analysis project Ga0233437, IMG submission 182714) | Seawater microbial communities from Saanich Inlet, British Columbia, Canada - SI_122_August2016_200_MG | ecosystem: Environmental > Aquatic > Marine > Inlet | place: Canada: British... | reverse complement strand
CACGTTCAAATAAACGTCGTGGTTTCGCATCTAACACTTTTACATCTTTGACCGTACCCAGTTCTGTCACTATAAACTCAACTTTCACCCAGCCTTCTTTTTTAGCAATTGCCGCTTTACGGGGATATCTGGGCGCAATTTTAACTAACGCTATTAGCTCGCCATCACCCACTGCAGCACCTGCTCCAGAAGCCATTTGCCCCATGAACGGTCCTCCAGTAACTCCCGAAGAGGTAATCCTTGGCATATCCATTTTCAACTGAGGCATAGCTACATTATTATCCTGAGCTACACTTAATTGAGGAGGGGGAGGAGGCTCTTTGGGTAAAGGAGGTTTTTTAGGAATAACCCGTTTTTTTATTCGAGTCTCTGACTCACGTTTCAAACGCACAAAATCAACAACAGAATAATCTTCGCTTTTATTGATTTTACCAGATCCCTGACTGATCATGTAATGCATCGCATAAAATAACGTCAAAGCCATAAAAATGGCTCCAACTAATGCCAATGGCAACCTAATCCACATAACTAGTTTTTCACTGCAGCTATGGAAATATTCGACACGCCGGCTAACCGGGCCTGATCCATCACCTGAACCAGCAAGCCATTTTTAGACTCTTTATCAGCTTGAATAACCACAGAACCTTCCGGGTTTTCAGCTTTCAGACGTTCAATATTTGCTCTTACGGCCCTTACATCCACCCTTCTTTTATCGATCCATATTTGATCATTAGCTGTAATTGCCACAAGAATATTACCCCTTTCCTTACGCTCGGCGGTATTCGCAGATGGTCGGCTTATGTCTACACCAGCCTCTTTGATAAAAGAGGTCGTTACGATAAAAAAGATCAACATGATGAATACAATATCCATCAGAGGCGTTAAATCTATAGTCGCGTCTTCTTCCTGTTCAATATATCTACGTCTCATTGGGAAACCTTTTTCTTTAAATCTGTAATATTTAATTTATCAGCAGCAATCTGAGTTTTAAAATCTGCATGATGCTTTAAACGTGCACTAAAATATAAACCTGAAAGGGCAACTACCATTCCCGACATGGTGGGAATAGTGGCCATGGATATTCCTGAAGCCATCAAACGAGCATTACTACTTCCCGTAATAGCCATTACTTCAAAAACTTGAACCATACCGAATACTGTACCTAACAAACCCATCAACGGACAAAGTGCTATTAAAGTTTGTAAAATAGTTAAAGACTTATGCAACTGTACAGATATACGTGAAATCAACTCCTCCCTGATTTTATGTGCACACCAGGAACTGGTATCACTACGTTCATTCCACTGTTTAACTGTTTTACGCACCAGACGAGGGTAGGTAATTCGTATAAACCAGTACCGTTCTATTATCAATGTCCACATTAAAAATGCAGTGACTAGAATAATCCATAAAACAGGGCCTCCGACTTCCATAAAGTCACGAAGCTGTTCGAGAATTTCAATTAATTGATACTTCATCATTAATACCTGGTTAGCACACCGTTAAGACTAACCTTTCTTCTCGGCATGGCGGGCAATAATTCCAGCACTTTGTTCTTCAAGAACCTGTACAACCGCCTTACTTCTACCTGAAACAATAGAATGTAGAAAAGTTAAAGGTATCGCTGCAATCAATCCTAAAACTGTTGTCATCAATGCCTGTGAAATACCACCTGCCATTAATTTAGGGTCCCCCGTTCCAAACAGGGTAATAGACTGGAAGGTTTGAATCATACCAGTAACCGTACCTAACAAACCCAGTAGTGGCGCGGTAACCGCTAATATTTTAATAATAGACAACCCGCTTTGTAACCGGGGAACTTCTCGAATAACAGCCTCATCAATTTTGCGTTCCAACACTTCAACTTCAAAATCTTCATTTTCACCTAACACAGACAGAACCCGGCCCAAAGGATTATTAAGCTTAGGTTTATCGGCATTTTTCAACTGACTTTTTACTTTCAGGGCTACTACAAATAACACTAACATACGAATTAAAGCGACCAGTAACCCAAACAATGCGAGTCCAATAATAATATATCCAACTTCTTTACCCTGATGAATCCTTTCTTCCATAGTAGGCGCTTGAACAAGTAGTGCAAGAATAGAACCACGAGAAGGATCTACAGACATAGCCGTTAAACCAGAGCTGGACGATTGCAGATTTTCAGCCATCTTAGAGAAACGTTCACTAGGTTGACGAGGTAATTCTATAAGCTGACCGGTTTCAGGCAAATAACGCATAAACTTACCCGATGAAGTCACGTTGAAAACACCAACCCTTAAAATTTCTGCATCTCTTTCTGTGCCATCAACAGAAACAATCTGACCAGGATAAGTCACAACTTTTCCAGACTCTGTCATTTCATGTTGCATTTGATACCAGAGTTCTTCCAGCTCAGGTATTGAAGGCAATTTTTTCTCATTACTTAAGCGGACTAATTCTACAGCTCGATTCGGATATTGAACCGATACCAGTGAGTCTTCTATAATACCGGCAACATCACCAGAAACCTGTCTGACAACACCAAACAGTTCACCCAGATTACCCTGCCTGCGTTCAAGGGTTTCTTCCATTTTGGTCAGATTAACTTCATTATCATCAAAAGCTTTCTTTAAATTATCACCACGTTTTTTCTCGGCTTTTAATTGTGATTTTGCATCGGCTAGCAACTTTTTCTGACGTTTTTTATCTTTAAAGAATTCAGCTTCTCGAGCTTTATTTGATTTCGCTTCAGCAATTTTTGATTGCTTAACCTGTTTAAGAAGATCATCAAGACTATCTGCCGATGTCGTTAAAGGAGTAAAAGAAAGTCCGACAAATACAGCCAATACTGCAACAAATTTAGACTGAATCATTAGAGCTTCTCCGGTGCACTTATTGGTAATTTAATTAAATTAGGTGGCGATTGCTTTTTAGCAATTTTTAACCCTTCAGATACCGGCTTACGATATTCTTCAGTCAGAATCTGCCAACTTTTAGCTTGCTGATCCCAGGCGGCAGTTTCTTTTTTATCCAGAGTTTGATACATCAATGCAACTCGACCAATTCTTAAAAAATCAACTGAACGAGTATTTCCATCTTTTTTAAGGTCACCGGTATAAGCTTCGATGGTTCGACCATATTCCATTTCAACTTGATACGCTTCCATAATACGACGATATTTTTCTGAAACGGTTACATCAGCTCTATCCAGTAACTCAGTCAATTCATTAATACGTTTTGATCTCTCCTTTGGAAGAAAAGGCACATCAAGCTCGATAAATTTTTTCATTGTTTCAACCATTCGACTCATCAATGGAATTACGCCCTGATTGGTAGTATCAATTTCAGTTAATTGAAACTCCATTGAGTCCAATTCCTGTTGCTGACCATTTACAATTTTCTGCACCTGATTATTGTATCCATGCAATGCATCATACTGTCTTAATATAAGCTTATATTCAGTCAGCATTCTTTCGGTTGCATCGGAAATCTTATCAATTTTTTTCTGCGATGAAATTGCAGACTTTTCAACCGTTTCCTGAATTTTTACAGAACTTTTTAGCTTATCCTTATCCGATGCATAAGCTGAAGTTAAACTTGCTAATAACCAGACAGCACAAACAAATACACCGGTTCGACCCATAAATTTCATAGCCAATCTCTAAATTAAAATGATAAAATAACAAACGTAAAAGAGAACTTATAAATATAATAATTTTGTTTATATAAAAATTTATAACCTTTACAAAACAGATACATTCTCTTACCAATACTCACAAAGGAGTAACAATGTTCAAGTCGTCGATTTATACCAAATTAACCACCTTATTACTACTTGTAATTACAAGTGTTTGCACTATTAATATCGCTGGAGCCTCAGTTAAGCAATATACTGTTGAAGAGCTCTTCAAAAAGTCTCAATTCAGGCAGTTAGACATATCACCCAACGGTAAATATCTGGCAGCTTTGGCTCCATTTGGAGGACGCCATAATATTGTCGTCATGGAGACAAATGGCCTGAAAAACATGGTCGCAGTGACAGACCTTAAAGATTATGATGTCTCTAGTTTTTTCTGGGCTAACAATGACACTATTGTATTTGGAATAGATAAAGAAGGTTTAGAGTCTGTCGCCTTATATTCTGTTAAAAAAGAAGGTGGTCGAGCTAAGATATTAATAAAACCAAAAATTTCCTGGGGTGCAAGATCGATACGATCCCCCTCTGTTATCGACAGACTAGTTGACGACCCTGATCATATTCTTGTTTCCTACAACAAACGCAAAGTAAAATACCCCGATATTTACAAGCTGAACATTAATACCGCAAAACTTACTTTAATTTCAAAAAATCCTGGTAAAACTGTCGGTACTTTATACGATCACAATGTAAACCTTCGAATAAAAATAGAACTCGAAGGCGTCATTCAAACTATATACTATAGAGATAATAATGATCAGGACTGGCGCATCATTGGCTCTGGAAGTATGAATGAAGAAGGTATGGCACCTTTAGCATTTGATTATGACAATACCACCCTCTACGTTGCTTCTAATAAAGGCAGAGATACTCAGGCAATCTACAAATATAACTTTGAAGAAAACAAACTCGGTGAACTGCTATTTGCCAAAGAAGGCTATGATGTTACTACCCCAATACTTTCTTATGCTAAGAAAAAATTAGTCGGCTTTGCCTGGCAAGATGAAAAACCTCATATCCATTATATTGATAATGAATATAAAACTATATACGAAGGTCTTAAGCAAGCATTTCCAGGAAAAAGTGTTTCCATAACAAGTAAGACCAGAGATGAAAAATTATCTGTTGTCATCACCTATTCCGATGTAGCTCCTCCAAAATATTATTTGTATGACCAAAATGAAAATAAAGTAAAGTTTCTTGCTGCTTCAAGAAACTGGATCGATCCTAAAGATATGGCCCCCATGGAGCCCATCAAATATACAGCCAGAGATGGCCTGACTATAAGTGGCTACCTTACTCTACCTGTTGATTACAAAGAGGGTTCTGACAGAATTCCACTTATAGTCAACCCCCATGGAGGCCCTTTTGGAGTAAGAGATAACTGGGGTTACAACCCTGAAATCCAATTACTGGCCAACCGTGGCTATGCTGTATTACAAATGAACTTTAGAGGATCTGGCGGTTACGGACATAAATTTTTAACCGCAGGTTATAAGGAATGGGGTAATAAAATGCAGAATGATATTACCGATAGTGTCGACTGGGCGATTAAAGAAGGATTTGCAGACCCTGATAAAATTTGTATCTACGGTGCAAGTTATGGAGGTTACGCAACCATGGCCGGGCTTACCTTTACACCGGAGCTTTATAAATGCGGAATTAACTATGTGGGTGTAACCGATGTTGCCTTGTTATTCAGCACCTGGCCTGAGTCCTGGGATGTTATGACAGATGTCCAGGTTGAAAGAATTGGTGATCCAGATGATGATGAATTTATGGAAAGCATTTCACCATTATTTCATGTAGAAAAAATTCAGGCCCCCCTACTAATTTTACATGGTAAAAGAGACCCCCGGGTTGTATTTAAACATGCCACTAAACTGAAGAGAAAAATGGATAAATTTGACAAACCTTATGAATGGTTAAGCAAGAAAAAAGAAGGCCATGGTTTTCGAAAAGAAGAAAACGTAATAGAAGTTTATAAGTTAATTTCAAAGTTCCTGGATAAACACATTGGGGATTCATAAACTTTTGTAAGTAACACACAATCGGGTAAGGAGCTCTTTCCTTACCCGAGTTTTAATATTTAAAGTAACGACCTTCTTTTATAACCCCCTTCAATAATCAATAATTTCTTTCAACGTCAAAATCTATATTTTTTCTAGTCTTAGAATTTGAGTCTAGAAACATATTTTCAAACCCAGCATGAAAATATTATTGAATTAGTAGCCCCAACAAAAGCATACAAAAATAGCCTGTTTTACCTGGACAAATTTCACCTACAGTTTTGATCAGCTAACATGAAAACATATTCATTTTTTTCCACCTATTATCAGATTTTCAACAGAACACTTACTGAAATAATTTACCTGTTTTGAATATTTCAGTTAACACCCAACCTTCCCTGACACAGAATCTTTTCTCTGCATAAATTGCATCATAAATGTACTGACTTCTCATTATCCTTTTTTTACTTTAAGACACTGAAGTACAAATAAACCAAAGCATCATTTTCTTCAATACCAGACAGGATATGCCAGGTTCTTTTAATTACATTTCAAGCAACTCATTTATAATCCAATGTAAAATAACAAGATAACAATTACTTTGTAGGGTGCGCCGTGCGCACCATTGAATATTAATGATGATATTACTGGTGCGCACGGCGCACCCTACCCAAAGCTCAAATATATCTGAGGTATATTTCCAGTAGGCAGAGTTACAGATTTTCTATTAAGTGCAGTGAGTAACCAACCGACTGTAGCTTATAAAACTCACCTTAAAATACTGTAACTTAAAGCTTTCTTCAGGCAAAAAAAAACCCAGCCAAATTGACCGGGTTTTTAAGAAAACTTCAGCCCCGCTAATGCAGGACTGTCGTTGTCATTTTACTTTATTATTTTTAACTAAACTTAGAACTCCATACTTAGAGATACTTTGAATTCACGACCTACAGGACTGTAGTATTCGCGAGGATAATGAGGCCATCCAAAGTCAGTTGTATCAGGGTTAGGTCCTTTATCAAGAACATTATTTATGCCGCCACGAACCGTAAAGTTATCATTAATGACATATTTAGCAGATACATTCGCTACAGTATAAGACTGAATCTGTAGTGGTCCGTAACTTTCATCTCCACCGAAAAGATCAATATTTACACCGTTCATTGATCCGATATGCTGGATAAACAATGTAGCAGATAAAGCATCATCCACTTTCCAGGTAGTCGCCAGATTCGCTCTTAATGTAGGAACATTTGATAATGCAATATTATCAGCAACTTCTGAAGTTGGGTTAGACTGTGTCTCATAAGTCTGCATAAAAGTCGTAGAGAAATCAAAGATCAATTCTCCAGATGCATCCAGATCAACACTATAACCTACAGCCATATCGATACCTCTAGTCTCTAGTTTAGACAGGTTCTGAGGTCTCTCATCCACACTTTCAATTAAACCATTAATATCACGTGTGATCAGGTCAGCATAAGTCTCGTAATTGTTAGCTATATTCTGAGCACCCAGAGTATTAACAATATCGTTAACTTTAACTGTCCAGATATCTATCGAGTAGTTGAAGTCATCTTTATCCCAAACAAAACCAAAGCTAAAGTTCTCTCCAGTTTCAGGCTCAAGATCAGGGTTTGAACCACTGAATACGTCAACATACCACTCACCGATACAAGCGTCAGTAACATCATCTACGCCAGGAGAACCAACACCGATTGTTCCACCACCATCTTCACAACCCTTAGGATCGATAATCTGTTGGAACGCAGTTACTTCACCGCCGTATACACGCATCATGTCTGGTGCACGGAAAGTACCAGCCCAGTTAGCTCTAACCAGCAAGTTATCATCTGGACGGAATTCAAAACCAAGTTGAGGTGAAACATGGCTACCAGCATCAGAGTAATCATCAAAACGTAAAGCAGGTTTAATAATTAACTCATCTGAAACAGGAATTAATGCTTCAGCATAAATCGCTTTAGAATCACGCTCACCAGAACTTGGAGTTGCACCACCCGTTGATAGTATTTCACCATCAGCACTTGCAGTGTCACTATCCTGAGTAAACTCTTCTGTACCTAGCTCGACACCAAATGCAATAGATAATGCGCCGGCTTCCATTTCAAGTAAATCACCATTAACGCCGAATGAAATACCTTGATAACTTGAAGTATCTTTATTGTATGTTTCGTAAGCGGCAGTTGCCACTTGATCAGCAGTTAAATAGTCAAGTTGAGATATACTGCTAGCATCATCTGTACCGGCTATTAAGTCAAAGAAACCATCGACTGTTGCGTAGCCATTACCTCTACTAACCACTTCCTGCTCAGATAAAGTAAATGTAGCGTCATATTCGAAAGCATCAGTCAACACGCCTTTAGCACCGAGAGAAAAACCAGTGTTATCTACCTCGACAGTATTCATACGATTACCAAATTCAATCATTCGACGTGTATACCAAAAAATACCATCTTGATCAGGATCGGTAACAGCATCGGTACCAGCATAATCTGCAAAATCACCACCAAACCCAGTAGTTATATCACGTTCAATATATGTTAAAGTAGCATCTGCTTCAAATCCGACCATGCCATGGGGAACTCCATAAGCTGCACCTGTGTAGTATGTATAATCAGCTACTGGCATAGGCTCAATTCTGGTCACAATTTCAGCACTTGTACTATCAAAACGACCATACAACTCATGATCTTCTGACAGGTTAAAACTGAAATTACCCATTATAGATGTGCGTTCCTGCTCAGGAAGAAGGTCACGCATTGTGGTTCTATCAAACCCACAAAAAGTATCTCTCCACTGAAGACCACGGTCTTTACAGTCTGCTTCAGCGATAGTATTTATTCTACTTGTAGCGCCATCATAAAGAAAAAGTGACCCACCATACGAACTATAGCTGGAAAAAGGATGATCAAACGCAAGGTCAGTTCCAATATCAAAACCAGAACGGTCTGTTGCTTTTAACTGCTCTCTTTCTTCATGCTCAAGAAATACAGTTGCATTACCCCAATCACCACTGACTCCCCACATGGCTGACTGGCGATGAACATCACGTCCACCATTATCAGTTGTACTTTCATACAAAGTTGCTTCTATACCTTCAAAATCCTTACGCATAATGATGTTTACAACACCACCCATTGCATCTGAGCCATAAATAGCAGATGCACCACCTGCTAAAATTTCTATTCTTTCGATAGCACCAATTGGAATATTAGCCGTATCAACGAAGTTGATTTCTGCACCAGCAGCAATTGGATATTTTGAAACGCGCTTTCCATCAATCAGAGTTAGTACGCGACCAAGGCCTGCACCACGAAGATCAAAACCTGAAGCGGCAGGCGTAAACCCATGAATCGATTGTTGAGTTAATGAACCACCGGCATTCTGAGTCAGACTATTCAGAGCATCCTGAACCGTTACATAACCACGGTTGGCAATTTCCTCTGCATCAATAACGATTAGTGGTTGAGCGGATTCGATATCTGTACGTTTAATGTGAGAACCAGTTGAAACTTCCTTCTTCAGTTCTACAGCATCGTCATCTGCGGCTAAAGCCACACCATTTAAGGCCACTCCTGTAACCATTACACCGGCACAAATAGCTTTAATAGCCATGCCGAGTTTCGTCTTCTTATTATTCATATGTACCCCTTTTAAAATTCACAGATCGGTAATTATAATTAAACTAAAACAGGTTTATTTTTCAAACCACACCTTCAGTTGACGGCGCATTGTAGCTCTACATAATTTCATTTTGCAACTTATGGAAAATGCTAGAACCTAGGTTTTGCTTGATTATTAGAGGCAAAATACACTTTACATTTGTCATGGGATAAATTTTGAAACTTAATAAACATAACCAAATTTTATTAAAACCTATGCCATATATAAACTTCAGCCCTAAAAAGAGAACTGTATTTTCTTTTTTCAATAGAACTATTTATTTTATTTATATTGATATTAAATATAACGAAAGTTGCAACTATTTCGCATAGTCCGATTTTCGTATAAATCAAGCGATCTATTCAACATTCAACAAAATGGTTAGAATCGACTACTTAACTAAAGCTGGAAAATAATATTTAGCTAATGATTTACAGCTTTCTTACCAATATTTAAAACCGAAGCTGAGAGTACATATAATTCATAGATTCAGTTTTTTGTGGCCAAGCAAATCCACATCTGTTAATTAATAGACACCTTTAAATTTCTTAGATTTACCTCGGATAGAACAACTCAAGTTTTTAAATTTTTATTTTTTTTACTATTAGCAGACATTGAGAGCAGCAATAAATGGGCATTATCTTTAGGGAGTACTTCAAGGTTGTCTGGCAAAAGAAGTGGTTTTTCTTTCTTTGTATGGCAGCCATATCCACCGCAGCATTTCTTGATTTTTACTCTCCTGTTTTTTACAAAAATATAGCTAATGGCCTGGCTGAACCATTTTCCGAAAGCACTTTTAACATGCTTATGGAAAATTTCAGTATGATATTATTTTTCTATGCTGGCATCTGGATAGCCTGGCGCGTGCTGGAATTCGGGATTATTCCACTGGATGGTGGAGGATTAAACCTGTTAGAAAAACGCTGTTTTGAAGTCCTGCAAAAACAGAAATATGATTTTTTTGAAAATAGTCATTCCGGCAGCCTGATTAAACGGGCTAACCGTTTTGTCAGGTCTTATGAAGTCATCATGGACTGGTTTTTATTCCAGTTTCTTTTCAATATTATTTCTATCATCGTTTCATTTATCGTTTTCTATCAGGAAAATACTCAATTTGCCATTTACTTCCTAATCTGGGTTTGCGTATTTATTGCCTGGAGCATTCTATTCTCAATCTGGAAACTTCGTTTTGATAAAGCGGTAGCCGAAGCTGACTCTACCGTTGGCGGTAAATATTCTGATGCAATAAGTAATATCTTCATCGTTAAAAGCTTTGCTCTAGAAGCTCAGGAACAAACTCAAATTAATCAGGCCTCAGACCATGTCTACCGCAAAAGAGTCATTGCCTGGATACTGATGTTCGTCTCTTTTGCCGTACAGGGTTTATTAACATTTGGCATTGAACTATTACTTGTTTACCTGATGATTCAGAAATGGAAATCTGGAAATTTTCAAGTGGGTGAATTCGTTCTATTTCAATCAATTCTATTATTACTGATCCATCGGCTGTGGGAATTTGGTCGTAACTTCAGGGCATTTTTTACTGCACTGGCCGATGCATCAGAAATGGCCGAAGTATTCAGTAGAGAAGATGTAGAAGAAGATAATGAAAATGCCAGACCGTTGACAATTCCTCATGGTGAAATCAGTTTTGAAAATATGAATTTTAATTACAGTGCTGATAATGAGAATCAAAATGGCTTATTCAATAATTTCTCACTGAAAATAAATGCTGGAGAGAAAGTAGCGCTTGTTGGCCAATCCGGTTCGGGCAAAACATCTTTGACCAAACTGCTTTTCAGATTTTTTGATTTACAGTCGGGCAAAATATGCTTTGACGGTCAAAATGCAATGGACTTTACCCTTGAGTCTTTACGTAAACAGATTTCACTGGTGCCGCAACAACCCGAATTATTTCATCGTTCAATCCGGGAAAACATTAACTTGGGCGAAGCAATCAGTGAAGAACAGTTAATCGATGTTGCAAAAAAATCTCGAAGTCTGGAATTCATTAACAAGCTACCCGAAAAGTTTGAAACACTGGTTGGAGAAAGAGGCGTAAAGCTATCTGGTGGAGAACGGCAACGCATAGCAATAGCTCGCGCCTTTCTGGAAGATGCTCCTGTTGTAGTACTTGATGAAGCCACCAGTGCGCTCGACTCTCTTACCGAACAACAGATACAGGTAGCCATTTTTGACTTAATAAAAGATAAAACAGCAATAGTCATCGCCCATCGACTGTCTACCATTTTACGTATGGATAGAATAATTGTACTGGAAGAAGGTAAAATTATTGAACAGGGCAGTCACCAGCAACTATTGAAAAACAAATGCAAGTACCACGCCATGTGGCAACATCAACAGGGTGATTTCCTGATTGAGGATTAGTTTTTAACTGTAATTAATACCTTGTCAGACCGGCTAGATGACGGCGTTTCAGAATTTTTTTTCTAAAAACGATCTTCAGCATTGAATTAATCAGCATTTTGTGACACTTTGCGTTTCAAATAGAAACTATTAATAGCGCATTCATTTTGCAGTAAGCTTTATCACCCTAAAATAAAAACTATATTCTAAAAATTCTGAGAGAACTCTTATGAAAACCATGCTGACAACTTTTCTGGTACTGATATTAAGCTCGCTTTTGAGTCTTACTCCTGGTTACGCATCAAATTCACACCCATTAACTGGTGAAAAGTTAGCCGAGAACCAGGTTTTTTATTACCGAATAGGTGCAGAATCACCATCAATTGATCCTCAGCTTGTTGAAGATGTGGAAGGATCAGCCATTTCTCGTGACCTGTTTGAAGGTTTATTGACTCAAAATGCAGATGGCACCCTGGCTCCCGGAGTTGCAGAGCGCTGGGAAGGTAATGCTAAAAAAGACAGTTACACTTTCTATCTGCGTAAAAATGCCCGATGGTCAAATGGTGACCCCGTAACCTCACATGATTTTGTTTACGCATGGCGACGAGCGGTAGATCCAGTTGTTTCTTCTCCCTATGCGAGCTTTATGGAGTTAACGTCAATAAAAAATGTATCTGATATTTTAAAAGGAAAAAAACCTACCTCCGAATTAGGAATAGAAGCCGTTGATGACTACACACTGAAAGTCTCTTTAAGCGGTTCTCTTTCTTATTTCCCATCAATGATGGTTCATACCACCACTTTTCCAACACATCAAAAAACAATTGAGAAACACGGTAACAGCTGGACTAAACCAGGCAATATGGTCAGCAACGGGGCTTATAAACTGACTGAACATGTATTAAATGAACGTCTGGTTCGTGAGCGTAATCCCATGTACTGGAACAATGATAAAACCATTATAGACAAAACAGTCGGGCTCATTATCACTGATGAAAATCAGGCTTATAATCGTTACCAGGCCAGCGAACTTTATAAAACTGAAGTGCCAACCGGTCAATTCAAACGTTTGAAAAAGCTGTTACCGGTGGAAACACATTCAAATCCCAGGCTTTGTAGCTACTACTATATTTTCAATATGGAAGATGAAACTCTGAAGAATTTAAATCTTCGTAAAGCATTAACTCTAGCTATAAATAGAAACATTGTGACCGATAAAATCATGGGTGCAGGACAAATTCCCGCCTATAGTTTTACCCCCGGTTCAACAGCAAACTTTATCGTTCCAGATACTGAGTATGGAAAAATGACTCAGAAAGAAAGAAATAAACTGGCCATGTCATTACTTGCTAAAGAAGGCTATAGCCGCAGTAACCCACTTGAGATAACGTTATTGTACAACACATCAGAAGGTCATAAGAAAGTAGCGATTGCTGTGCGCCAAATGTGGAAGCAAGTAGGCATTAAAGCAACATTGGAAAACCAGGAGTGGAAAACTTTTTTATCTACTCGTGATGCGGGTAACTTTCAAATCGCAAGATCTGGCTGGTGTGGAGACTACAACGAAGCATCAACTTTTCTCGACTTGTTACGCTCTGATTCAGACCAGAATGATTCAAATTATAACAACCCAGTTGTCGATGATCTGATCGTCAGTGCCAGAACAATGGACGATCCAAATCCTAACTACAAAAAAGTAGAAGAGCTGATAGCCAAGGACTTCCCTATTTCACCTATCTACCACTACACCGGTGTTTTAATGCTTAAACCTTATGTCAAAGGTTGGCCTCACCAGAATGTAGAAGCAAACTGGTATTCAAAAGACCTGTATATTACTGCACATTAAATACTCTATTTAATTGTTAATTGAAGAGCAGCATATTGTTGCTCTTCAGTACCAACACCTTTTACCATTCATTTTTAACGTGTAATTTCAAATGTTAAATTTCATTCTACGACGGTTGGCAATAGCCATTCCGACGATACTTGTTATCATCCTGTTTTCATTTCTGCTGATGCATTCAGCACCTGGCGGGCCATTTACTGCAGAGCGAAAATTGCCTCCTGAAGTACTCGCTAATATCGAAAAAAAGTATGGGCTGGATAAACCTCTATATCAACAAATAGGAGTTTATGTTAAAAATGTCGTGACCGATTTTGACTTTGGCCCCTCTTTTAAATATAAAAATCTAACTGTAAATGAAATTATTGCAAGTGGCTTTCCAGTGACTATTGTTTACGGTCTCTGGGCATTTTTATTTGCAACATTGATTGGTGTTAGCCTGGGAGTGTTTGCTGCTTTAAAGCATAATACCTGGTTAGATTATCTGGCGACCAGCACTGCCATCATAGGTTCTGTTTTACCTAATTTCGTTATGGCCCCTTTACTGGTTTTACTATTTACCGTATACCTTAACTGGTTACCCGGTGGCGGCTGGCAAGGTGGACAGTGGCAATTTATAATCATGCCGGTGATTGCTCTAGCCACAAGTTACCTGGCCAGTATTGCACGCATAACCCGTTCATCAATGCTTGAAGTTTTAAACTCAAATTTTATTAGAACAGCAAAATCAAAAGGATTACCAACTCAATATATTATCCTACATCACGCACTAAAACCCGCCATGCTACCCGTACTCACATCACTGGGTCTGTCTTTTGTTGGTATGGTTACAGGCTCTGTCATCATCGACCAATATTTTAGTACTGGAGGTATCGGGCAGCATTTTGTAAATGCAGCATTAAACCGTGATTACTCAGTCATTATGGGTGTCACTATTTTAGTTGGCACTTTAACAATAGTTTTTAATTTACTGGTAGAGATCCTGTATGCATGGATCGATCCTAGAATTCGCTATTAATAGCTGTGAGAGTTAATAGTTATGTATGTAGATAATAAAAAAGTTCAGGATCTAGCGGACAACCTGTCTGACAGTAATGAAATTGAAGGCCGCTCTTTGTGGCAGGATGCACGCCATCGTTTTTTCAAAAATAAAGCTGCACTGGTTAGCCTGATTACTCTTTCACTGATCGTGTTGTTTGCTTTGGTCGGGCCTCAATTCTCCCCCTGGGATTATGAAGAAATAGACTGGGATGCCATGGGAGATATTCAAACTATGGGAGCACCTAGCTTTTCATCCGGTCATTATTTCGGTACCGATGATTTAGGCCGAGACCTGTATTCAAGAGTTATACAGGGCACTCAAATTTCATTGATGGTAGGACTTATCGGTTCTTTTATAGCTGTTGTTGTTGGAACATTATACGGGGCTGTAGCAGGCTATCTGGGAGGACGCATAGATAGCGCTATGATGCGAACTGTCGATATCTTAATGGCCATACCATTCATGTTTGTACTTATCTTATTGATGGTCATGTTTGGGCGTTCAATCTATATGATATTTATCGGGATCGGTTTACTTTCCTGGCTCGAAATGTCTCGTATCATTCGAGGACAAACTCTTTCTTTAAAAAATAAGGAGTTTATAGAAGCTGCCATTGCTACTGGTGTTAAACCTTTTACCATCGTAACACGACATATTGTTCCTAATGTTCTGGGCATAGTCGTTGTGTATGCGACTCTGCTTGTACCTGGCATGATCATGACTGAATCTTTTATTTCATTTCTCGGACTGGGAGTTCAGGAACCTCAAACATCCTGGGGCGCACTCATTAACGAAGGTGCCCGTACCATACAAAACGGAACACTTTGGCAGCTTTTATTTCCACTTTTCTTTTTCATCACAACCTTACTCAGCTTCTTTTTTATAGGTGATGGTTTACGTGATGCTCTTGATCCTAAAGATCGATAACAGGACACTTATGAATTTATTAGAAGTAAAAGACCTGAGTGTTCAATTCGATACTCTGGATGGAACTGTAAGTGCAGTCAATGGAATTTCATTTAATCTGAAAGCAGGAGAAACACTGGGCATAGTCGGTGAATCCGGTTCTGGTAAAAGCCAGACTGTGTTCGCACTCATGGGCTTAATAGCTCGTAATGGAAAAACCACTGGTAGTATCAAATATAATGGCCAGGAAATTTTGAACCTGCCTGAAAAGCAGCTTAATAAAATTCGAGCACAGCAGATTTCCATGATTTTCCAGGATCCAATGACATCACTTAATCCCTACACCAGAGTGAGCGATCAGCTGGCCGAAGTTCTTATTCATCACAAGGGCATGTCAAAGAAACAGGCACTGGCAGAATCAGTACAAATGCTCGACGCAGTAAAAATTCCTGAAGCAAAAAGTAGAATTCATTTATACCCACACGAGTTTTCAGGTGGCATGCGTCAAAGAGTTATGATTGCTATGGCTCTTTTATGTAAGCCCAAATTACTCATCGCAGATGAACCCACCACTGCACTTGACGTTACTGTTCAGGCACAGATCATGACTTTACTTTCAGAGTTACAACAGGAACTCAAGACCGCCATTATTTTAATCACTCATGACCTGGGTGTCATCGCCGGCTCCTGTGAAGAGATGCTCGTCATGTACGGTGGTCGAGTAATGGAATATGGAAATATAAAGAAGGTCTTCTCTGATCCTGCTCATCCTTATACAAAAGGATTATTACATGCCATTCCCCGAATTGATCATCAGGGTAGCCAGCTAACCACAATACCAGGAAGCCCTCCTAACATGCTTAGGCTTCCTAAGGGCTGCCCATTTGAACCTCGCTGTGACGTTGCTTCAGACACTTGCAGGAATGAAATCCCAGCACTGCAAGAGTTCAGTAAAAATAGATACAGAGCCTGCCACAGTGCCATGGAGGTTTAACAATGAATAATTCTAATGAGTTACTATCTGTAACAGATTTAAAGGTTCAGTTTGACATTTACCCTAAAGGAGCCATGCCCTGGACTTCTCCTGATAAATTAAAAGCTGTCGACGGCGTTAATTTCACTTTGAATAAAGGTGAAACTCTGGGCATAGTCGGTGAGTCTGGCTGCGGGAAGTCCACACTAGCACGTGCTCTAATAAAACTAATTCCTGCTCAAGATGGCAAAGTTCTATGGATGGGAGAGCAAAATATTCTGGATGTATCCAAAAGAGAATTGCTGGATATTCGCCGTCAGGCTCAAATGATATATCAGGATCCATTAGCCTCTTTAAACCCACGCATGACTATCGGTCAAATTATTGCTGAACCTCTAACTACACATCACCCTGAAACAAAAAAATCTGATGTAAAGCTGAAGGTTAAAGATATGATGTTAAAAGTAGGTTTATTACCCAACCAGATAAACCGCTACCCCCATGAATTTTCTGGAGGACAATGCCAACGTATTGGTATTGCAAGAGCTCTAATCCTCAGCCCTAAATTAATCATTTGTGATGAACCCGTTTCTGCACTTGATGTTTCTGTTCAGGCTCAGGTCATTAATTTACTGATGGAGTTACAGAATGATTTAGGGATGTCACTCATATTTATTGCTCATGATCTCAGCGTAGTACGTCATATCAGTACGCGAATCATGGTGCTTTACCTGGGCAATGTTGCTGAGGTATCACCTGCAAATGATTTGTATGAAAATCCAAGACACCCATATACTCAGGCATTAATTTCGGCAGTTCCCATTCCTGATCCAGAGATTGAAAAAAATAAAGATATTATTTTGCTTGAGGGGGACTTGCCTTCTCCTTTGAACCCACCATCTGGTTGTGTGTTCAGAACCCGTTGTCCAAAGGCTCAGGAGCTGTGTGCAAAGGAGAAACCAGCTTTAGAAAGTAATGACTCTAATCATTTCGTTGCCTGCCATTTTCCAGATTAGATTGGTGCGCATGGCGCACCCTACTTAACTTCTCTGGGTGTTGGGTGCGCCGTGCGCACCACAATGTTGGTGATATTCTTAATTCACCTGGTAAATGTTAATTTCAACAATTCCATTGATAGAACTACGAGTAATCGCACCTGTTTCATCAAAATAGTCACCCGGTTTAGCAACTGGATCGCCCGATTTAGATACTCTGGCACCAATTTTAATTTGTTCAAAACCACTCAGTTTCATTTGATCCATCACCGCATCACTATCAGACAGAGTTACCTGAATCGGTAAATCAGAAACTTTTAGCCTTTTGGCTGCCAATGGCATTGGAGGACCTGAAGCTGCTTTTGCATAGATAAACACCAGGTTATCAGGCTGCACCTGAGACATTAGACTCTCATCAAGTGTTACCGACACTGTAATAGTCGAAGGTCCGGTAGATTCATTATTTGATGAATTCACTGAAGCACTGGCTATAGTTGGAACTGACTGAGCAGTCGAATTATCGCCAGGTAGGTCAGGTAAATCCGGCTGTCTGGCTTTTAGTTCAGCTAACATAATTTTCAGCTCAGATTCCGATTGAGGATCACTCTTCAGCATCGGTAGTAATTTAACAAAGTAATCAAAGGATTCACGTAAACGTCCGCCCTGCTCCGCTGCAAGCCCCGCTAACCAGAGACCGGTTAATTCATTGGGTGACAATTCAAGAGCTTGTAAAACAAGTTGCTCAGGCTCTCCGGTCATGACTCCATCATTACTCATGGCCAAAGCATCAGCCAGTGCAAGCATTACGTTGGGATCAGATTTATTTAAATCATAGCTGCGTTGCAAAGCTGTAACTGCCTCAGGAAATTGTTGAAGCGTCATTAGTGACCGACCCAGCATGAACCAGCCTCGTTCATCATCAGGATTATCGCGTAAGTGATCTTTAACTTTCTGGATCATTTCACTCATCGAAGGTGCTTTTCCAGATGACATTGCCTGAGCCGACTCTGAACGAGGTGCGGCTAAAGATGGGTTATCGATAACTTTATACTCACCTAACTGCAAATAGATAAAAATACTTAATGCCGGAACCATTGCCGCAAAAACCCATACTGCCCACTTACCGGCTTCCTGGTTAGTACCTAAAGCTTGCTGACGTTCAAGATCTAAAGCCAGCGATGCTTCCAGGTCAGAAAATGCAGAGTCGTAGTCTTCCTGAGTCATCTGACCTTCTGCCAGTTGAGACTCAAGCAATGCTTTCTTTTCTTTAGCAATAACAATGTTTTGCTGCTCACGACCCAGAGAGTCTTTAGCCGAGGGCTTCCGAAGAACCGGAACAATCAGAAAAACAAGCGACAAGGCTATCAATAATATAACTAAAGCACCAAAAATCATTTTGTTGCTCCTTTATTTTTCTGGCCATCATTATTTTTTTCAGAAACATCATCAGACAATAAATTTTTAGCCTGATCCAGATTCATTTGCACAGGTGCTTCCACCGTGCGAGTTTTCTTAATTTTTAACATAACCACAATTAAAACAATAAATAAAAGAGCAAAAGGCCCAGCCCATAACAGCATAGTGCTGGATTTAACAGGTGGGCGATAAAGCACAAAATCACCGTAACGTGTCACCATATAGTCAACTACTTCTGCTCTGCTTTTACCCTGTTGTAAAAGTTCATAGGTTTGCTGACGTAGGTCTTTTGCCAGATCAGCATCCGAACCGGCAAGATTCTGGTTTTGGCAAACCAGACAACGTAACTCTTCGATTAAATTTTTATAATCAGCTTCAGTTGCAGCATCTTTAAATTCGTGTACTTCGATAGCTGCATACACAGGTGTAAGCAGAGTAAAAAAAAGTAGTAAACCAGTTAAATATTTCATGATGGCATTTTTCAATTTTTTCAGGAGGGTTCTTGTAGTAAAGTTTTCAATAATGGAACAATCTCTTCATCCAGCGCTTTATCATCGACCGGACCGATATGTTTGTGTTTGATCAAACCATCTTTGCCCATAATGAAAGTTTCAGGAACGCCATACACACCCCAGTCAATACCTGCCTTACCTTCAAGATCTAGAGCACTGAGCGTATAAGGGTTACCAAACTGACGTAACCATCGCTTACCATCTTCAGCTTCATCTTTATAATCAAGACCCACAATATCCACCAGTTTCATATTGGCTAAACGGGTGATGACTTTGTGCTCTGCTCGACAGGATACACACCAGGAAGCCCACACATTTAAAACCCATACTTTTCCTTTAAAGTGTTCAGGTGAAAAATTAACTGATGGATTATGCAACTGCGGCAAGTCAAAAGCCGGAGCTACCTTGCCAATTAAAGGCGAAGGTACTTTTTTGGGATCCATGGTTAACCCCACAGCCAGCAAAATGACCAGTAAGCCGAATACTCCTAAAGGTATTAAAAATCGCATCAGGCTGCACTCCCTGCTACATTATCTGCAGCATCAATTTCACGTCTGGCCATCTGACGATAACGTTTATCCGTAGCCGCTAGCAAACCACCAAATGACATAATTAAAGCACCTAACCATATCCATCGAATAAAAGGTTTATAATAGATTCGAAGCGCCCAGCTACCGTCATTACCCACTTCTTCTCCAAGAGCAATGAATAGATCCCGAGTCAAACCCGCATCTATCGCTGCTTCAGTCATAGGCATTTTCTGCACCAGATAGACCCTTTTTTCAGGTCTCATCTCAGCTCTAAAACCACTATCATTGGTAACCAGGAAATCACCTCGAGCCGCATCATAATTCTCCACTCTGGTCATACGAACACCGTTGAATTTAAATGTGTAACCCGCCATTTCAAAACTATCACCCGGTGCCATACGAATATCTTTCTCAATATTATACATACTGACCAATGTCACCCCGACAATAAAGGAAGCAATACCGATGTGACCTAATAACATTCCATAAAAACCTCGGGGGGTAGAACGTAAAGCGGAACCTATTGAACGCCCATTAAAGCGCTCTGACAACGCAAGCACAACTGTTGACGCTATCCACAAGGCCATCATTAAACCGGCCAATGCCTGCCAGGTCCATTCAGGTAACATCAGGCTTAATATAACGCCAACAACTACTGAAATCAGTAAAGGTATTTTCAACTTTGACATCAAACGTAATGGTTCATCACTTTTCCATCTAACTATCATACCCACACCAATCAATACGCCAATGGGAGCAGTCAGTGTCAAAAATACAAGATTAAAATAAGGAGGTCCAACAGAAATTTTACCACCCACAGCATCTACAAATATTGGATAAACTGTTCCCAATAAAATAGCCGCAGTAGCCACTGTCAGAAAAATATTATTAAGCAGCAATGCCATATCACGAGAAAGCAGGTTAGTTACTGCTGCACTCTTCAAGGTAGGAGCACGCCAGGCATAAAGCACTAAAGAGGTGCCGACCACAATACCGAGGAACATTAAAATAAACACACCACGTTCAGGGTCACTGGCAAAAGCATGAACTGAAGTCAAAACACCGGAGCGGACCAGGAATGTACCTAACAAACTCAATGAAAAGGCAAAAATTGCCAGCAATGCTGTCCAGGCTTTAAAAGTCCCGCGTTTTTCAGTTATAGCTAACGAATGCATCAACGCAGTACCCACTAGCCATGGCATAAATGAAGCATTTTCAACGGGATCCCAGAACCACCAGCCGCCCCAGCCAAGCTCATAATAAGCCCACCAGCTTCCCAGTGCTATACCCAGAGTTAAAAATAACCATGCAATACTTGTCCAGGGACGTGACCAGCGAGCCCAGGCAGAATCAACCTGCCCAGATAATAAAGCCGCAATTGCAAAAGCAAAAGGTACGGCAAATCCAACATAGCCCAAATACAGTAATGGAGGATGAATTACCAGTCCGGGATCCTGTAGCAAGGGGTTCAAATCACGCCCTTCAAAAGCTGCGGGTAATAATCGATCAAACGGGTTAGAGGTAACCAGTATGAATAACAAAAATCCAATAGCCACAAAGCCCAACACACCAATAACACGCGCTAACATGACCTTCGGGATACTACGACTGAAAAAGGCTACAGCTGCAGTCCAGCCAGATAAAATTAGAGCCCATAACAGTAAAGAGCCTTCATGAGCACCCCACACACCTGAAATCAGGTACATGATGGGTAATTGCGTATTAGAATTTTGCGCCGCATATAAAACTGAAAAATCATGGTTAAGAAAAACCACTGTCAGACAGATATAAGATAACAACACAAAACCGAACTGTGCGTATGCCGTTGGACGTGCAAGAGCAATCCATCGAGAATAACCAAATTGAGCCCCCAATATTGTAAATACCGTCTGGGCTATTGAAATACACAGCGCAAGTATAAGCGCAAAATGACCAATTTCAGGGATCATAAGAATTCCTCGGTATTACCAAATACCATTAATTTATTATGTTTAGATCTGACGTCCGGGGAAGTCAAACGTCATATAACTTGTTTATCTGTTCTATTCCATCTAGAGACATAAAGAAATGACGAAACAAAACTTCATCATTCCGCCGTGCTTTTAGATGGAACATTCGTATGCTTTTATCCCGGTTAAGAAACTACCGGGATGACGGATTATATACCCTGACTCATACTAGGCATTTTCTGTCCTGACTCCTTCATGGCATCCATGACTTCAGGAGGCATATAGTTTTCATCGTGTTTCGCCAAAACTTCTGCAGCGATAAACTCACCACTTGAATTCAAACGGCCATTTGCGATGATGCCCTGCCCTTCACGAAACAGATCAGGCAATATGCCGGTGTATTTAACTTTCACAATAGAGTCATTGTCAGTCAGGTCGAATTCAACCGTTAAACCTTCACCGGGACGAGCAACTGTACCTTCTACAACAACACCACCCACACGAAAATCTTTATTTTCCGGGGCTTTACCAGCCTGAATATCAGCTGGCGAAAAGAAAAACATAATGTTTTCATTAAGAGCATTCAGGGCAAAACCTACACCCACCGATACACCTACAACCATTAATACAATAAGAGAGAGTCTTTTTTTACGAGCGGGAGTCATTGCTTCTAGTTTCCTGCCGGGGTTGGCCCGACCTGTATTGACGAGTTAATTTTCTTAAATTCTGTTTGTGCTGCTGATAAGGTAAAAACCAGTTAAGCACCAATAGTACCAGTGTTAGCCCATAAGATGACCACACAAAAACTGCGTAACCACCCATGTTAAAGAATTCAGACAGACTCATGACTTAACTAGTTCCTCAACCCATCGAGTATTTCTTTCCCGATGTAATATTTCAGCTCTAACTCGTTGAAATAACGAAATTACAAAATAAACTTTAAATGCCAAAGCCATGACCAACAGAGGCCATAACATGCTCCAGACGATGGATGGCTTATCAAATTTAGTCACCGTAGGCCCCTGATGCAGACTGTTCCACCACTCGACTGAATAATGAATAATAGGAATATTAACCATGCCAACTATTGCCAGAATAGCGACTGCACGACCAGCAACACGTTTATCATCAATCGCACCATACAAACCCATAATACCCAGATACAAAAATAGAAGAATCAATTCAGCTGTTAAACGAGCATCCCATACCCAGTAAGTGCCCCACATGGGTTTGCCCCACAAAGAGCCAGTCACCAATGCCAGAAAGGTAAAACTTGCACCGATTGGAGCTGAGCAACTGAGCACTATTTCGGCCAGTTTCATACGCCACACCAGAATAATGACGCCACAGGCAGCCATCACCATATAGATAAACATCGACATCCAGGCGGCAGGCACATGTACAAAGATGATCCGGTAACTTTCACCCTGCTGATAGTCAGTAGGGGCAAGAATCAGTCCACCGTATAAACCACCAATAATCAGGATAGTAAACAAGGCAGTCAACCATGGCAGCCATCTACCTGCAAATCGATAAAAATGAGGTGGTGACCCCATTCTATGAAACCATTTAACAAACCAATCAAACATGTATTAATTCCCAAAATTAATTTATTGAAGCATTAAATTATTATTTTTATTTTTCTGATAATCTAACTCATACTCATCTTAAGGGCTGCCGCAGTTGCAACAGGCGATAATGAGAGAGATAGAAACAAAAATGCCATCATCATTGATAGTTGAGCTGTAGCTGGCAAACCGCTTGAAGCTACATCAATCGCACTGGATGAAAATATCAATACCGGCACATACAACGGCAACACTAATAGCGATAAAATTATACCACCTTTCCTTAACCCTATGGTAAGTGCCACACCAATTGAGCCGATTAAACTTAACACAGGTGTACCCAACAAAATCGTTAACAGTAAAATACCATAGGCATCTTCATCAAGACCCAGCATCATAGCCAGCAGAGGAGCTACTAATAATAGAGGTAAACCAGTAACCAACCAGTGCGCCGTTACCTTGGCAAGCACTAAAATTGGAACAGGGTGAGCACTTAGTAACATTTGCTCAAGCGTTCCATCTTCAAAGTCAGAACGAAAAATCCCATCCAGAGATAGCATTGAAGCCAGTAAGGCTGCAACCCAGATAATACCCGGGGCAATACGTGCCAGCAAGTTAGGTTCTGCACCCACAGCAAGCGGAAACAGCGTGATAACCAGTACAAAAAATAATAAAGGATTAGCCAGCTCGGAACGATTACGCAGCGCTAACAGTAAATCTCTTCGTAATAAAAACCAGAAGGCCTGAGACAGTGATAAACGTTTCATTCGGAGAGATTCAACCTCACTACATCAGAATCTGGCATTTCAATATCATGGTGTGACGTCATCACAATCACTCCGCCATTTGCCAGGTGCTGTTCAAACATTTGCTGAAACATGGCCATACTGGCTTTATCCAGCGAGGTAAAGGGTTCATCCATAATCCACAACTTTGCTTCGGTAACGACCAGCCTGGCCATTGCCAGACGTCTTTTTTGCCCGGCAGAAAGAGTAGCTACAAAATTATCGCCAAAACGATATAAATTGACTTTATCCAGTGCATCATCCAGATCAATCGGCAACGGTTTTCCCATTGCCTGAACCAGGCGTAAATTTTCCAGACAGGTTAAATCACGTTTAATACCATCATGATGGCCTATATAATTTACCTGTTCATAATAATCAGGGCCAACTTTATCGATTGGTTCACCCTTCCACAACACATAACCACTCTCTGGTAAATTCAATCCTGTTAGAATTCTTAACAGGCTGGTTTTGCCACTTCCATTTTTGCCTTCTACCAGCAGCATTTGTCCCGCTGATAGTGATATATTTAAATCCTCAAACAATACTCGATCATCTTTAACACAGGTAAGATCACTAGTTTGTAAAAGGGCTGACATGCTTTATTATTCGACTCATTATCAAAGGAAAACGAAGGCTATCTAAAAAATGATAGAAGTGCAATGCGGCATATTAACTCAGTTAAAAATTAATGGCATTCAGGCTACAAATTTATGATACAGGAAAGCTCATTTAAACCAGTCTGGTATTTAAAAAACCCGCATGCACAGACATTGCTGGCTAACCTGATTCACCCGAGACCACCCCAGGTAAGTTATGAAACCATCTCCCTGCCCGACGGAGATACCCTGGAAATAGCAAGAGGTACAGCACAGGGTCCTAACACTGTTCTAATTTTACATGGTCTGGAAGGTTCTCTTCGTTCAGCCTATGCACAACGTTTGATTAACACATTAAATCAACACAACATTCCAGTTGCTTTCATGTTCTTCAGAGGCTGCAATGGAAAACCCAACAACAAGGTTAGAAGCTATCACTCCGGAGAAACTGAAGACCTTAAGTCAGTCATCAACTACCTAAAAGACAATGGCAGTAAAAAGATTGCTCTCGTTGGTTACTCACTGGGCGGAAATATAACGCTCAAATATATGGGGGAACAACAGACAGATGATTCGATAGTATGTGCAACCGCTATTTCGGTACCGATGGTTTTAAATATCTGTGCTGAAAGAATGAACCGAGGGTTTTCTAGAGTTTATCAATACGGTTTAATGAGACGCCTGATTAAAAAAGTTCAGCAAAAACAGGACTTGCTCAGCGCAGCCGGACTGTCCGATAAACCCGGATCACTCAAAAACTTTGTTGAATTTGATAATACTTACACCGCTCCTTCACATGGTTTCGACAATGCTCAACACTATTATCAATCCTGTAGTTCCAGGCAGTTTCTTAAAGGCATCAAAAAAACCACATTAATGATTCACAGCAAAGATGATCCTTTTATGACAGAAGCTGTTTTACCTGAAGAAAATGAAATTTCAGAAAAAGTAACATTAGAATTATCAACTCAGGGTGGGCATGTCGGTTTTATCAGCGGAAACTTAATCAAGCCTGAATTCTGGCTGGAAAAAAGAATTGTTGAGTTTTTACAACTAAATTTTCTATAACTTTAAATTCATCTTAAAAAAAAATAGCATATAGAGTGGTCCAGGCAGAATTTAACTGTTCAGTTTTTAAATACTTCTTTTTGACTTATACTCCAGCTAACATGATTTATAACCATTTATTACCTCTGTGATTTTAGATAAGTCAGCTTTCATCAAAGCTGAAAAAATACGAAACCTTTATGGCAGCTCTGCTCCTTCAGCCATTGGAATTTTCATTATTGCCATTATTGCCAGCATTGGGTTTTCATCGGTTCTTAATCATTATCTGATTTACACATGGTCTTTCTGCATGATTTCAATTGCGGGAGCACGTTTACTATTAAACAGAAAATTTGAGCAGCGGAGTATCAAAAACAACATAGATCGTTGGGCAAATCTTTTTACTCTGAACACGATGATTGCAGGTATTGGATGGGCAGCTTTATCTCTGTTTCTATTGCAACTTGATTCCCCTAACTACCAGATGGCTATTACCCTGATCATTCTTGGTGTAATGGGCGCATCAGTTCCCTTGCTTTCCTTTTATTTGCCCGCCTTCATTTCCTCCAGTTTACCGGTAGCTATCCTGTTACCCGTGATCATCTACACTCAATTAGAAGTTACTGCCATATTATTGTCGTCGGCTGCTCTACTGTTTATTTCCTTACTTTATTTCATTAGTTTTAAGCACCATTTAAATTTTGAAAAACGGGTACTACTTCAATACGAAAATAGTGATCTGGTGGAATCACTTAAAGAAGAAATAAACACACATCAGCAAACTCAGGCCAAATTAGAATTCCAGCAACAACACCTGGAAAGCACTGTTCAGCAAAGAACCCGGCAATTATCCTTAAGCAACAAAGATCTAAAAAAAGAAATGCTGGAACGTAAAGAAGCTGAAGCTCAAATTCAAATATTATCTCTGGCAGTTGACCAGAGCCCCATATCTGTGGTGATTACAGATCCTTCAGCAAAAATAGAATACGTGAACAATTCATTTCTATCTGTCAGTGGTTACGACGAGACAGAAGTCATTGGCAAAACACCCTCATTTCTGCAGTCAGGGAACACTCCAGCCGGAAACTACCGGGACCTGTGGCAAAACCTTCAAGCAGGCAAAAGCTGGCAGGGGGAATTTCAGAACAGAAATAAAAGTGGTGACATATTTTGGGAAAATGTGCATATCTCACCTGTTCTGGATAAATCAGGAAAAACACGCCATTACCTTGCGTTGAAAGAAAATATAACTCACCAGAAACATCAGGATGAAAAAATCCAGCATCAAACACACTACGATCATTTAACCAATCTTCCAAATCGTGTTCTGGTACTGGACAGATTAAACCAGCAATTACTGGAGTCATCGAGAGATAACAATATTGTGGCTGTTGTCTACCTGGATCTGGATAATTTTAAAAGAATCAATGAAACACTGGGGCATGACCTCGGTGACAAGTTACTCATTGAAGCATCTGACAGGCTACATCGCAGCGTACGCATTGGTGATACGGTAGGTCGTTTGGGTGGTGATGAATTCATTGTCATTCTCGGCAACCTTGCTACAGCAACAGATGCCAGGCCCATTGTAGAAAATATGCTCCACTATTTTAGAGAACCATTCAGGATAAATACTCGAAATCTGGTCATGACTATCAGCATAGGCATCGCCGTATCACCTGATGATGGTGACACGTCTACTGTCTTACTGAGAAATGCCGATTCAGCCATGTTCCATGCAAAAGAACGAGGAAGAAATACTTATTCATATTTTACCGATGAAATGAATCAGGAGGTATCACGTAGACTACTTCTTGAAGAGCAAATGCATGGAGGTTTAAATAGAAATGAGTTCTGCGTGGTCTATCAACCTCAAGTTGAAATTAAAACAGGTGAAACTATCGGTGCTGAAGCCTTGCTCAGGTGGAATAATCCAGCTTTGGGGGCTGTCTCTCCAGATGAATTCATACCCATTGCTGAACAAACTGGATTGATAGGTGATATTGGAAAATTTGTTCTGCAGCAAGCCATATCTAATATTCCAAAATGGAAAACCATGGCTGGAAATAACTTTACGGTTGCCATTAATATTTCACCCAACCAGTTTAGTGACCCGAACCTGATAACATTCATTAAAGGCATACTCAATGAGCATAAAGTTTCAGGAAAATCAATTGAGCTAGAAATAACCGAAGGCGTGTTAATGAGCGGTTATTCCAACATTAAAAATTCATTGGAAGAGTTACATGAACAGGGCATTTTAATCGCCATGGATGACTTCGGAACCGGATACTCTTCTCTGAGCTATCTCAGAATGTACCCGTTTAATATTCTCAAGATCGACAAAAGTTTCATCGATGATATAACCGTTGACCCGGCAGATATGGAACTGGTCAATGCCGCCATATCCATGTCACATAGCCTGGGATTAAAAGTCGTGGCAGAAGGAGTAGAAGCACAAGAGCAACTTGAACTATTATCAAACAAAGACTGTGATTATGTGCAAGGCTATTTATTTAGCAAACCAATAAACACTGACGAGTTTACTAAGCTATTAGGCCAGTAATAACCCAACCACTACGAACTGACTTTTCCGTAGGGTGCGCAGTGCGCACCTGGTGTTGGTGCTGAACTCAATGGTGCGCGCGGAGCACCCTAACGGTAACATCATCCAGAAAAGAATTAATCACTCATCAAAAACAATATTAACTCTACGATTGTGTTTCCCTTTTTTCTCAATTTTTCGAATTCTAACAGCCCCTATTTCGGCGGTAGATTTCACATGTGTGCCGCCACAGGGCTGCAGATCAACACCTTCAAAACTCACCAGACGAATTGATCCAGTACCTCTTGGTGGCTGAACCGACATGGTTCGAACTAATTCTGGCTGAGCATCCAGTTCATCTTCACTAATCCAGCGCATTGACATCAGATGATCTTCCTGTATCAAACGGTTTAATTCAGTATTGAGTGCTTCCTTATCCATTGGTTCTTCAGCATCAAAATCCAGTCGTGCACTGTCTTCTCGAATAGAACCACCGGTTACACCAAAAGGCACAATCGAGCACAACATATGCATACAGGAATGCATACGCATCAATCGATGACGACGTAACCAGTCTATTTCAACAGTGACCACATCACCGATAGCAGGAGGAGCTACTCCTTCTTCGAGTACATGCACAATACCCGATTCTGTTTTCTGTGTATCAATAATATGAACAGCCGTTCCATCAGCATACTCCATAACACCCGTATCACCCGGTTGACCTCCACCGGTTGGATAAAACACAGTTCGATCCAGTACAACAGATGAACCTTCGACTGCAATCACTTTGCTGTCACAATTTTTCAGATAACCATCTTTTCTAAACAGTTCTTCAGTCATTACAGTTTCTCACTTTCAACTTACGACTTACGACTTACGACTTGTCATCATGCATAACCCATCAACCCGGGTAACCACAGCACAATACCAGGAGCAGCCACCAAAGCCGCTATAGTTAAAGCATCCGCAACAAAAAATGGCATTACACCACGGAAAACATCCTGTACCGAACATTCTGGACGCACCCCCGCCACGACAAAACAATTCAGGCCAATTGGAGGTGTAATCAGGCAAAACTCTGCCATCTTGACCACAATGATTCCAAACCAGATGGAGCAACCGACATCAGTCACACCAAAAGCTGAATCTGCTGCACTCACTCCTTCACCACCATTTAGAGCTATAACGGCAGGATAAACAACCGGCAGAGTTAACAGAAGCATACCAATCGCATCCATAAACATACCAAGCACTGCGTAGGCCAGAAGGATGAACACTAATGTCATCATTGGGCTTTGATCGAGACCCGTAATCCAGTCAGAAAAGGCCGTGGGTAAATCAGCAAAACCCAGAAATCGCACATACAACAAAACACCCCAGATGATGGTAAATATCATCACCGTGAGTTTTGCTGTTTCGATCAAAGCTCCCTTCAGTTCTTTCCAGCGCATTCCCTTGTAAAGAGCCATTATCAAAATTACAAATGCACCCAACGATCCAGCTTCTGTAGGAGTACCAACACCACCGTAAATACACACCACGATAATACCTACGACAAAAAAGATAGGCATCGCCCCGGGTAAAGATTCAAATCGCTGCTTCCAGCTGAAACCTCTTACCGGGGGTCCAAAGTTCTTATTGGTCATCGCCAGAAAAACAACCAGACCACCATAAATCAAAGCTGAAAATGCACCGGGTAGAAAACCCGCCATCAGTAACGCACCCACATCCTGTTCAACAATAATGGCATAGATAACCAGAATGGCAGAGGGAGGAATCAAAGATGCCAGGGTTCCACTAGCAGCAACCACGCCAGCCGCAAAACGTTTGTTGTAACCAAGCTTCAGCATTTCTGGAACAGCAATGCGAGCAAATACGGCTGATGTAGCTACCGAAGCACCCGAAACAGCGGCAAAACCGGCTGCCGAAAATACTGTCGCCACACCCATTCCACCCGGCAACCAGCCAACCCAGCGTTTAGCCGCTTCAAACAGCGCACGAGTCAGTCCAGCATGATAAGCCAGAAAACCAATTAAAATAAAAGTGGGAATTAATGAAAGCGCCAACGTAGAGACTTTAGAATGAGGAATAGTACCTGCCATTTTCATGGCTACTAAAAAGCCTCGTTCAAAACCCATTTTTGCAGTAAATATCCATAACAGACCGATAAATCCTGCCATGGCTGCCGCAAAGGCTACACGGACACCCATCACTACAAATAGCAACATGAAGCCAGTTACCCAAAGACCGATCGATATCGAATCCATCTGCCCCATCGTTTCAAACAGAGTCATGAGTCATTCCTCTCTGAATCTGAGCTATAAGAACCCATCACAGAATCGGCTTCAGCCGCCGCCACATCTGCCGCACTTTCAATTAATGGCACGGCAACAGGGTGATCACCTCCATCCTTCACCGCTCTTGCATATCCCCATATCTGTAACACCAGGCGTAAAGCCAACACGGTTAAAGCAAAAGGCACGACCAGCTTTGCAGGCCATGTAGGCAAGTTAATATCCAGGGAAGAATCACCTATTTGAAATGCTCGAAGAAAGTGTAAAAAAGAACCATAAATTAAAACCAGGGTAATAAACAACATTAGAATAGTTGAAATTAATTCTGTAACCCAAAGTGACCTACCATGAATATGGCCAACTATCATATCCATACGGATATGCCCGCCTTCACGCTGCGTAAATGCTATGCCTAAAAAAGCAAAGAAAGCCATGGCCTGTTCCACCCAATCGATATATCCCGATATCGGCCAGGAAAAAATCCAGCGACCCAGCACATTGGCGGTAGCCAGAAAAACCAGAAGAAAAATAACTATGCCACCTGTTAACGTCAACAGGGATTCCATTTTGAAAACCAGTCGATCAATCCGACTGAGCATAGAATCATCCTGTAAAATCGTATGAGAACCTGACATAGCAATTAATTATTATAAGAATTCAAAGAAGGCAAGTAGGGTGCGCCGTGCGACGCACGGCACACCCTACCAGTTTAGTTATTAAATAATTTTTCAGTAAAATCAAATAAGGTCTTAGCATCAAATTTACTGGAATATTTTTTCACCCAGTCTTCACGCACAGATGCAGCAAGTTTATTCAACTCAGCTGTTTGATCTGCTGTAAAAGTAACTCTGGTTAAGCCCTGATCAGTCACTGCCTGCTCATACTTACCCGTTGTTTTGTTATCGTAACTATCAACATAGAAAGCAATAGCTTCATCAACCGAACCTAACAAAGCTTTCTTATTGGATGCACTTAATGAATTTAGTGCCTCGGTGTTAACCACAACAGGACAGTTAGCAGAACCCAGGTTCAAGTTAGTGGATGCCCACTTTCCAACTTTATAAGTTTTAGTGGCCAAATGAGCATGAGGAGCGAAAGTCGCTGAATCAATTACGCCAGAATCCATAGATTGACGAACTTCAGAAAACGGAACACCTGTTTTCACGGCACCTAGTTTCCCTAACACTCCCATAATTCCACCAGGTCCACGGACTCGTACACCTTTTAAATCTGACAATGTTTTTAGTGGATCAGTCTTACTCACAATATTATATTGAGGTAAAGGCGTAGGCATTAAGATAGTCGCATTCCAGCGTGCCAGATCTTTCACAACGATTGGATGCTCATGCACCTTTTGATAAATTTCTGCTACACGACTCAGCGATACATCTTTCGCAAAAGGTAATTCAGTAACAGTGATCGTCGGGTTTTTATCTTTATGGTAGAAAGAGCAAAACTGTGCCATTTCAAAAGCACCAAATGAAATTCCATCCAGGTTTTCTTTCGACTTGGATAATCCGCCATAAGAAATTTTTAATGTAAAGTCACCGTTAGTTTTCTTTTTAACCAGTTCTGCCAGTTTTTCTACATTCTCAGTAAATGCACGGCGTTTACCCCACAGTGAAACATTCCACTCAGTAGCAGCTTGCGCTTCTGCTGCCAGTAAACCAATGGTAATTGCTGATGCTAAAATTAAATTTTTATTCATAGTCACTCCAGGTTATTAAAAATTATAGTTTTCTGCCGTAATTAATAGTTTTAAAAAGGCCGATGTTTAGCTTAATACACTTTCCATGCCATTCTCAATATTGCGTTGAAACACAGGCTTTATCATAAGAATTACTTTTCTAACATGAAACTTATGTAAGAAAATGAGAGTTTTATTTCCTATAAAGTTTTGTTTTTAGGAAATTTATTTCTTATTTTTATAATCAGTGGTAGAAATATTATATCGAGATAGTTTTTGATTGAAGGTTCTTCGTTCCAGTTTTAAATCAGCTAAAACAGCCGACACATTGCCTTCATACAGTGCCAGTCTGGAACGAATCAAGTTTTCTTCATAATCATTTAACTGCTCTTTTAATGATAAATCCTGCTGATTCTCCATTACCGAAGGTTCTACATTAAAAAGTAACTGCTTAAGGTTCTGACAACCATTGATGGCATAACGGGTGGCCACATTGATCATTTCGCGAATATTGCCCGGCCAGTCGTAGGCAAGCAACTGCTTACCAGAATCATCCGTTAAGGGTAAATATTCAATCTTGAAATTTTCACAGCTTTGCATCACGAAGTATTCGAATAACATAATAATATCTTCTTTTCGCTGGCGTAATGGTGGAATGCGCAATTCACCCACCTGCAGGCGAAAAAACAGATCCTGACGAAAATCCTGATGATTCCGTAATTCATCTTTACTGGCAGAAATAATTCTGCAATTGGTCTTGCGTTCCTCGTTGCTGCCTAATGGAGATATCACTCCATCCTGTAAAACACGTAATAGTTTTGCCTGCATCGATAATGACAAGCTCTCTATTTCATCTAGAAACAGGCTGCCCCCATTGGCATATTCAAGTTTACCGATATGAGCCGATTTAGCATCGGTGAAAGCCCCCTTTTCATAGCCGAATAATTCAGCTTCAGCCAGCTGTTCAGGAATTGCAGCACAATTTAGAGCTACAAAATTACCATCTTTACGTTCGCTGTAATCATGCAAACTACGTGCAACCAATTCCTTACCCACACCGGTTTCTCCGTAAATCATGATGGGTAAATCCATCGGTGCAAGCTGTAAAAGCGATTGCTTCAACTGCTTCATCATGGGGCTGTTGCCGATCAATCTTGCTTCTATCCCACTTTGTTGTTCAAGTTTATTCTGGGCTTCCAGCAAAGAGAGGCTCAAACGCCTTTTGTCGACGGCACGCTGAATGCTTTTTAATAACCTGTCCGTATCCACTGGTTTCTCAATGAAGTCATACACTCCATGTTTCATCGCATCGACGGCAATAGAAATATCCCCATAACCTGTCATCAAAATAACAGGCAGGTCTTCATCTATTTCCCTGACAGCCTGAGCAAACTCCAGGCCATCACCACCCGGCATACGCAAATCAGTCAAAATTATCACAGGCATGTGTGGGTATATTTCAGCCAATGCAGTTTGAGGAGAGTCAAAATCAACGATTCGAGGATATTGTGTAGATAACAAATCAACGGTATTAACCCTGATATCTTTATCATCGTCTACGACCATGATTTTAATTATTTGTTGTTCTGGCATTGAATGGATTTATTTCTGCAAAGTTAACCTACGCTATCACGATAAACAGCCCTGCGGCAATCCTGATAGTCTCTCTTAATCTAGTTTTGACAAATGAATGGAGTCATCTCATTATATAACCCTACATTTAACAAGGTAGTCAATCATCAAGAATTAATATGATTAACTAAATTACTGAGAGTTTTCATTTATGTCTGAAGAATTTCCTATTGTAGCGATAACCGGTGCTTCTGGCTCTGGCAGCTCTTCGATCACAAAAGCATTTGAACATATTTTCTTTCGTGAACGAGTAAGAGCAGCCTATATTCAGGGTAGTGCATTTCATCGCTACGACCGAAAAGAAATGAAAAAGCAGGTCCTTAAAGCCAGAGAAGAAGATCAGGAGTTAAGTCATTTTGGCCCTGATGCTAATCACCTGGATAAACTTGAAACCCTGTTTTTTCAATATGCCTCAACCGGTACGGGTATGTCTCGTTATTATCTACATTCGAAAAAGATCGCAGCTGAATGGGGGCAAGAATCAGGAACTTTAACCCCCTGGAAAGAACTTGATAGCGATACAGATTTATTGCTGTATCGTGGCCTACATGGAGCAGCAATAGATGGCGATATCGATATTTCCAGCTACCCTGATTTACTCATCGGAATGGTACCGAATGTAAACCTGGAATGGATTCGTAAAATCAAACGGGATACATCATTACGTGGTTATTCACGCAAGGCGGTTCGTAAAATGATTCTTCGTCGTATGTCTGATTATGTTCACCATATTACTCCGCAGTTTTCACGCACGCATATCAATATTCAAATGGTAGCTACGGTCGACACTTCTGATCCATTCGGGGTTGATCAGGAGCCGGACAAAGATGAATGTTTTCTCGTCATTCACTTTCAGAACGTTAAAATGCCAGACATCAATAGTTTACTTGAAATGTTACCCGGTTCATTTCTGAGTCGAAGTAATACACTGGTGGTTCCCGGAGGAATGATGATAGGCACTATCGAAGTCATACTCATGCCATTGATTCATGATCTGGTTAAACGAAGTCGAGAGATTCGTAATATCACCGATGTTCCAAAGTCTCGAGGTGCAGGCCTGCTAGGAGCACTGGGACAATCAAATATTTAATGCATCACCTGATCAAGCGGGAGTTTAATGATAAATCGTGCGCCCTGCTCAGTATTTTCAGCATCGATAGATCCTCCGTACTCCTGAATAATTTCATAACAGATGGATAAACCAAGGCCGAGTCCTTTACCTATTTCTTTGGTAGTAAAGTAAGGATTAAACAACTGCCCCATGACACGAGAATCAATTCCGCCACCCACATCTTCTATGGTGATTAATGCATTGTTTTGAAAACTATGCATGCCGACAGTAATGACAGGATGATTAGTTTTTTCCATTGCATCGAGTGCATTTTGAATGAGATTAACCAGTACCAGATCCAGTTTTAAAGTATTCACTTTTACATACACTGACTTTTCTAATTCAAGCAGGTTAATCATGACATTTTTTTCTCTCAAACTATCTTTGAAAAGTGATAATGACTGTTCAATTAACGGTGCCAGCTCAAGCCCATCTTTGAGTGGTTCATCAGCATAACTAAAAGATTTTAATAATTTGATGACATTGTGCATCTTGTTACTCAGTGGAGATAATCTGGAAATTGACTTTAACGCACCATCCCAGTCATTTTTTTCCGCCTTAAAACCCACTGCTGCAATAGAGCTGTTCATGGCTGAAAGTGGCTGACTTAACTCATGCACAATAGTTGCTGCCATCTGACCCAGCGCTGCAATTTTACTTTGTTGAACCAGCTCAGCCTGAGCATTATGTAAATCTCTGGTACGTTTTTCGACCTGCTCTTCCAGCGAGGCATTAATGCTAATAACAGCTTCTTCTGCCTGTTTTCTTTTTTCAATATTAACAAGCGTCATTAACAGACGATTATCCCCTTCAAGTGGAGCACAACTTATGGCGAACATCACATGGGTCGTTGCTTTACCCTGATCCAGTACCGTGGTTTCATGATAGGGTTTAACAATATCTCCACGTTGTTTTAGTAATTCTGAAAAATTTTCTACTGTGCTAACATCAACAAAGTTTTGAATATTATTATTATCTTTATTTAATTTCTGCAAATTAATGTTTAGTAAATTTTCGGCAACTTCATTAATAAAAAGCATTTCTCCTGATTGATTCATGGATACCACCCCAATATGAATTTTCTGAATAATGGTTTCCAGTTCCTGACGATGACGCTTTTCATTTTCTCTGGCCTGCTGCCTTGAACGCAGCTTAGATTTGCGTTCTCTGAGGTACAAATAACTCAGCACCAGCCCCGACAAAGTAATCAGAAAAAAGGTTATGGCTGAATAGATATACTGTTTGTTTTTTTCCAGGTAATACAGTGTCCAACCGGTATCTGCTATGTTGTAGGCATTAACAAGATACGAATCATTATCAATAGTCCAGAATGAAAAAAACTGTTTGTTAAATAGATCAAATTCGAACCTGTCACTAAACAGGCTATCAGGTTGCACTCCCTGAAACTGGCGGTGTTCCGATATTTTATGCTGAATATTTTGTGCCAGCTTCCCAATAGAACGATAACGCCACTGCTCTTGTCCACTTAAGATAACGACCTTATTATCATCCGCTATTAAAAGATTTTGCCCGGCTTCCTGCCAGCTTTTTTCCCATTCACGCAAATCAAGTTTCACCACCACAACGCCCAGCACCGCATCACCCTGCCCGATGACTGGAGCAGAAATGAAAAATCCGGGTATGCCGGTTGTTGCTCCAACTGCATAATAGAACTGGCGTTTAAGCTCAGAAATTGCTTTAACAAAATAAGGTCGGAATGAATAATTCTGATTTAGAAAGCTATTACTCTGATCATAATTACTGGTCGCAATTACTTTCCCTGAAGAGTTCATCACATACACATTACTGGAACCGGAGCGTTCCGCGACAAATTTTAGCCGCTCACTCACCGAAGAGTGATCCTGAAAGCTATATTGCAAAGCCCTTTTGACCTGTGAGTCCTGAGCTAAAAGTGAAGGAAGATATTCAAATTGATTGATTGAAGCACTGAAAGATTGCTGAAAAAAACGAGTTGCAGATTGCTGTTCGATATTCCACGAATAAATCTGAATAAAATAAAAAATAAAGCTGAAAAAAAGTGCTGATAAAAAAACCAGCACCGGGGCCCATAAAAACTTAACCGGTGGACGTATTTGATTACTCATTGCTAAATTTATTTTTACCCGGAAGAGTACCCTGTCTTGGTATTTTGTAGGGTGCGCCGCGCCCACCATTGGTGTCGCACTGAAACTCAATGGTACGCACGGCGCTCCCTACCGTAACTTCAACCATATCCAATTTTCAGGCCAAAAAAAAGGAGCCATCGGCTCCTTTTTTTAAAGCATTAACTGAGAGAGTTTTACTCAGCTTCAGCTTCGCCTTCTGTAACAGCCTTCATACTCAGGCGAATACGTCCCTGACGATCAACCTCAAGTACTTTAACTTTAATCTTGTCACCTTCAGATAACTTATCACTAACGTTTTCAACACGCTCGTTAGAAATCTGAGAGATATGAACCAGACCATCTTTACCAGGCAGGATATTAACAAAAGCACCGAAATCCATGATCTTGGCAACTTTACCTTCGTAGATAGTACCTACTTCGACTTCAGCTGTAACCAGTTCAACACGGCGACGTGCTTCGTCACTGGCTGATTTATCAACAGAAGAAATTTTAACAGTTCCGTCATCATCAACTTCAATAGTCGCGCCAGTTTCTTCGGTTATACCGCGGATAGTTGCTCCACCTTTACCGATAACGTCACGAATTTTTTCAGGGTTGATTTTGAAAGTCACCATGCGAGGTGCAAACTCAGACATCACTTCACGATGTGTATCGAGAGTTTTAGCCATTTCGCCCAGAATAAACAGACGACCTTCTTTAGCCTGATCCAGTGCCTGAGACATAATCTCAGTAGTAATACCGTCAATCTTAATATCCATTTGCAGCGCTGTAACACCATCAGTTGTTCCAGCTACTTTGAAATCCATATCACCAAGATGATCTTCATCACCCAGGATGTCAGAAAGAACTGCAAAATCATCGCCTTCTTTAATCAGTCCCATTGCGATACCAGCAACAGGCGCTTTGATTGGAACACCAGCATCCATCAATGACAGACTGGTTCCACAAACGGAAGCCATAGAAGAAGAACCATTTGATTCAGTGATTTCAGAAACCACACGGATTACATATGGAAACTCGTCCTGATTAGGCATGATTGCCATAACACCACGTTTAGCTAAACGGCCATGACCGATTTCGCGACGCTTAGGAGTTCCAACACGACCTACTTCACCTACACATGATGGAGGGAAGTTGTAATGCAACATGAAGTGATCTTTACGTTCACCTTCGATTGCATCAATAATTTGTGCATCACGACCTGTACCAAGAGTAGTCACAACCAATGCCTGTGTTTCACCACGAGTGAACACAACAGAACCATGAGTACGAGGTAAAACGCCAGCACGAACCGAGATAGGACGAACCGTTCTTGTATCACGACCATCGATACGACTTTCGCCAGCGATAACACGACCACGAACTAATTTCTTTTCAACTTTAGACATTGCAGCACGAACATCACCTTCAGATGGTGCATCGTCACCCGTACAAAGCGCATCTACAGTCTCACCACGAATAGCGGATAATTTGTCCTGACGATCAAGTTTGTTCGCAATGGTATAAGCTGAGCCAACTGCATCAGAACACTGTGCAGAAACTTTAGCAGCTAAATCTTCATCAGTCTCTGGAGCTTTCCAGTCCCATGACTCGTTACCAACTTCAGCAGAAAATTCTTTAATGGCATTGATAACAACTTGCAGTTGCTCATGACCGTAAACAACAGAACCTAGCATGACTTCTTCTGACAGCATGTTTGCTTCAGATTCAACCATCAGAACTGCATTTTCTGTTCCGGCTACAACCAGATCAAGATCGGAATCTTTCAGGTCACTGTAGCTTGGGTTTAGTATGTACTCACCGTCTTTATAACCAACTCTGGCTGCCCCAATCGGGCCAGCAAAAGGCATACCAGAAAGAGTTACGGCGGCAGAAGCACCAATCAGTGCTGCGATATCAGGATCAACTTCGCTATTCATTGAAACAACGGTAGCTACGATCTGAACTTCGTTTTTGAATCCTTTAGGAAACAGAGGACGTAATGGTCTATCTATTAAACGACAGGTCAGTGTTTCTTTTTCACTCGGACGACCTTCACGCTTGAAGAAACCACCAGGAATCTTACCGGCAGCATAAGTCTTCTCCATGTAATCAACTGTCATCGGGAAGAAGTCACGGCCAGGAACCGCATCTTTCATGCCTACAGCAGTCACCATGACTACGGTATCATCCATGTTTACAAATACCGTACTTGCCTGACGACCAATTTCACCGGTCTCTAATGTGACTGTACGGTCACCGAATTGAAAAGTCTTCTTAATTGGATTCACAATAACCCCTCTTGGGTGTCTAACGTTTAGCGACGCAGGCCTAATTTACCGATCAGATCTTTATAACGATCCTGATTCTTAGTTTTCAGATAATCCAGCAATTTACGACGCTGGTTAACCATGCGTAACAGACCACGACGTGAATGGTGATCATGTATATGATGTTTAAAGTGTTCAGTCAGATGACTGATTTGATGTGATAATAATGCAACCTGCACCTCTGGTGAACCTGTATCACCTTCGCCGCGAGCGTGTTCTGTAATGATTGAACTTTTCTGTTCAGCAGACATTGACATAGTAAAAAATCTCTAAGGACCCGAAAAAGGGGGGTATTCTACCTATGTGGGAGGCTGGTAACAAGCTATTTCAATAGCTTAATAGATGAAGTTTTAACTGAATTAAAGAGATTGGTAGAAAACGACCTCAAAAGCCCGCAATTATTGACTTTAAACTCAACCAGCAAGACTTGAAATCAGGCTGAAAACATTAAATATCCCGCATCATTCGTTTGGGAGCAACTCGACCATCCGATTGAATTTGACCCAATCCGATAAAACCCCTGGTTTCATCAACCAATCGAACCAATCCTTGAGTTGGAGATTTAGGAACTTGCACAGCTTGACCCTGTAAAATATAAAAACTCATGTCAGGGGTTAACTCAACCAGTGGCCAGTCAGTTAAAGCAGACTCGATAGGTAACAGGCAATCACTCAGTTGCTGATCTTCACCATCACTGATTGTACGTAATTCATCCAGAGTAAAGGTTTTTGCATCCCAGAAAGGTTGAACAGCTGTTCTAACAAGGGATGTAAGATATGCCCCACAACCCAGATCATTACCTATATCTTCGGCCAGTGTACGAATATATGTTCCTTTAGAGCAATGAATATCCAGCTCCAGCTGGTCATTATCAAATGCAATAACTTCAAGTTTAAATATTTCTATTTCACGGCTTTTACGTTCGACTTCTATACCTTGCCTGGCCAGGTTGTATAAACGTTCTCCCTTGTGTTTAACCGCAGAATACATGGGAGGAGTTTGCTGAATTTTGCCAATAAATTTGGCTATTGCCTGATCCAGTGATTCAGTTGAAACATTGACCGGTTTTTCACTAACAACATCACCTTCAGCATCACCCGTAGTGGTGGTAACGCCTAACCTGCAAATGGCACGATAAGATTTAGAAGAGTCCAGCAGATAACCGGAATATTTTGTTGCTTCACCAAAACAAACTGGCAGCATGCCGGTTGCTAACGGATCAAGACTTCCTGTGTGTCCTGCCTTATTTGCTTTGAAAATATTACGTACAGCCTGTAAAGCTTTATTCGAACTAATTCCGAGAGGTTTGTTTAACAGTAAGATCCCATTTACATCTTTAAACCCTTTGGGACTTCTTGATCTTCGACCCATACCAGTTAATCTTTGGCAGGTTTAGCTTTATCGCGAGCGATGACCGAATCAATCAATTCATCCATAGTTCGTCCACGAATATCGGTATCATCAAAGATAAAAATCAATTTAGGAGTCAGTCGTGATTTAATTGCCTTGCCTAATTCGCGTTGCAGAAAACCCGCAGCATGAGTCAGGGCTCGACGGGTTTGTTCACCATCTTCCTCATTTAAAACACTGAAATAAACTTTTGCCGAAGACAGGTCACGAGTCACTTTCACGTCCAGAATACTGGGCTGTGAAAGCCTGGGATCTTTCAGCGAATGTTGTATCAGCGATGACAGCTCACGATGAATCTGAGAAGCTAGTCGATCGCTACGAGGGTAATCTTTTGGCATGAGTAAATCAGTATTTTACTGTTAGAAAAATTAAACTAATTAATCTAACGTTCGCGCAACTTCAACACGATCAAATACTTCAATATGATCGCCAGGTCTAACATCATTGTAGTTCTTCACTGCGATACCACATTCGGTGCCGTTACGAACTTCATCGACATCATCCTTAAAGCGACGTAATGATTCCAGTTCACCTTCATAAATAACCACGTTTTCACGTAGGACACGAATAGGTTTACCACGTTTAACAGTACCTTCAATAACAATTGAACCGGCAACAGCACCAAACTTGGGTGACTTAAAGACATCTTTAACTTCTGCCAGACCAATAATAGTTTCTTTCGTTTCTGGTGATAACAGGCCACTCATGGCGGCTTTAACATCATCGATAATGTCATAGATAACACTGTAATAACGAATATCTATTCCATAATCACCAGCGATACGTTTTGCTGAAGCATCTGCACGTACATTAAAACCGATAACGATTGTATTGGATGCCGCTGCCAGATTGATATCTGATTCATTGATTCCACCCACACCCGTAGATACAAGTTTGACCCGAACTTCATCGGTAGACAGATTCAATAATGCATCATTTAACGCTTCAGACGATCCCTGAACATCACACTTAACCAGCAGGTTAAGCTCAGCAACATCACCTTCTGTCATTGCATCAAACATGCCCTGTAGCTTAGCTTTTTGTTGTGCAGCCAAACGTGATTCTCTTATCTTGGTCTCACGAGTTTGTGCAATCTCACGAGCGCGTCGTTCACTTTCAACCACAAATACTTCATCACCAGCGTTAGGTGTTCCTGACAATCCAAGAACTACAACCGGCATTGAAGGGCCCGCATTCTTAATCGACTTGGCAGACTCGTCATACATGGCACGGACACGACCAAACTCTGTTCCTGCCAGTAATATCTGCCCTTTTTCAAGATTACCTGATTGCACCAGAACAGTAGCAACCGGTCCACGACCTTTATCCAGTGAAGCTTCAACAACAATACCTTTCGCCAGTCCCTGATCTGAAGCCTGTAATTCCATCACTTCCGATTGCAGCAATATCGCTTCAAGTAGAGCATCAATACCTTCACCAGTGTGTGCAGATACATTCACAAACATATGCTCACCACCCCATTCTTCAGGGATAACTTCAACAGCACTTAATTCATTTCGAACACGATCCGGGTCAGCATTTTCCTTGTCACATTTATTGACTGCAACAATTAAAGGAACACCGGCAGCTTTAGAGTGCTGGATAGCTTCTTTAGTCTGAGGCATAACCCCGTCATCAGCAGCAACCACCAGGATAACGATATCAGTTGCCTGAGCACCACGTGCTCTCATCGCAGAGAACGCTGCGTGGCCAGGAGTATCAAGGAAAGTGATCACACCGTGATCTGTTTCTACATGATAAGCACCAATATGCTGAGTAATGCCACCCGCTTCTCCAGAAGCTACTCGAGTTTTTCTAATATGATCTAGCAAAGAAGTTTTACCATGATCTACATGACCCATAATAGTAACAACAGCTGGTCGTGTAACCAGATGCTCTTCATTCACTTCAATATTCTTTTGCAGATCCTGCTCAAAATTATCTTCTTCAGCAGCTGTAGCAACATGCCCCATTTCTTCAACAACCAGAATCGCGGTGTCCTGATCAAGCAGTTGATTGATTGTGGCCATGGTGCCCATTTGCATTAGCACTTTAATAACATCACCGACTTTAACAGCTATTTTCTGAGCTAACTCGGAAACAGAAATGGCTTCGGGTACCGCAACATTTCTCACTACAGGAGCTGTTGGTTTCTCAAAACCATGAACGTTATCCGAAGGAGGAGCGACATTACGACGGCGACCTTTTTTACCTTTGCCTTTACTGCGCTGGTTGTGATCGCTACCGGGTTTTACATGAATTTCTTTACGCCCGTAGCGAGTATTTTGACCCGCCTTCTGTTTACCCTTTCCATGTCGACCTTTCTCATCAGCCTTACCTTTAGCAGCCACTTCAGCTGCAGCAACGTCAGGTACAGGAGCAGCAGGTGCTGGAGCAACAACCGGTTTGACTGCTGCCATCATTTCTTTCTCAACAGCAGCTCTTACCTGAGCTTCAAGGCGAGCTATTTCAGTTTCTTCTCGTGCAGCCTGCTCTGCTTTCTGAAGAGCTTCCTGCTCTGCCTTAAGTCTTGCTTCTTCGGCTTCCCTGGCAATTTTTTCCTGCTCGGCTATGCGTGCTTCTTCTTCCGCTTTTTTCTGGGCAGCTAAAGCTTCTTCTGAAATAATTCCTTCTTCAACTACTGGAGGTGGAGGAACTTCCTGTGGGATTTCCTGGGCAGTTTCAGCAGGAACCTCAACAGGTACTTCCGGTTCAACCGGTTCTTGAACTTCAGTGCGACGAACGTAAGTTTTCTTTTTACGCACTTCCACATTGATTGAACGAGCTGAGGTATTTCTGCCACTGCCGCTGCCACTAACCGTGAGTCGTGTTTTATCTTTACGGCGTAAAGTAATTTTTTTCGGGCCGGCCTTCTTATCCTTACCATGACAGGTTCGAAGAGATTCCAGTAACTTCATTTTATCTTCATCAGAAATCGGATCATCTGCACCCGCAACCTTTACGCCGGCATTGCGTAATTGTTCCAGTAACTTATCAACAGAAACCCCAATGACTCCTGAAAGTTGTTTTGCTGTTACATTAGACATCGTATTCGATCCTGATAGTGTATTTTTCTACTTTAAACTTTTTAGACTGGACAAATTATTCTGACTCTTCAGCGAACCAGGGCTCGCGAGCCTGCATAATTAATTTCCCAGCCAAATCCCGATCAATCCCTTCGAATTCTTCGATATCATCAACGGCCTGTTCAGCCAGATCTTCCATCGAGTAAATTTTATTAGCCGCTAGAGTAACCGCAATTTCATCGGTCATTAATTCCATATTCAGCAGATCTTCATGGGGCTCTTTCGTCTCTTCAGTAGCGATAGCCATCGTTAACAGTGCATCACGAGCACGCCCACGCAGTTCTTCGACTATATCTTCATCAAACTCTTCAATTTCCAGTAATTCAGCAACTGGAACATAAGCAACTTCATCAATTGAGGACAAACCTTCCTGAACTAAAATAACAGCAACTTCTTCATCAACATCTAGCTGATCCATGAACACTTTAGCTAATTTCTTTGTTTCGGCGTCTGATTTTTCTTCGGCTTCAGATTCGTCCATCACATTTAAAGTCCAGCCAGTCAATTGACTTGCCAGCTTAATGTTTTGACCACCACGGCCTATAGCCTGAGATAACTTATCAGTAGGTACTGCTATATCCATCTGACCGGCTTCTTCATCGATCACAATTGAAGCTACTTCGGCAGGAGACATTGCATTAACCACAAACTGAGCCAGATTCTCATCCCATAAAATGATATCAACTCGCTCTCCAGCCAGCTCATTAGAAACTGATTGAACTCTGGAGCCTCGCATACCTACACAGGCACCTACAGGGTCCATTCTTGGATCGTTGCTTTTTACCGCAATTTTAGCGCGCATACCCGGGTCTCGTGCAGCCGATAGAATCTCAATTAAATCCTGACCGACTTCTGGTACTTCCAGTTTGAACAGTTCAACTAAAAATTCTGGTGCAGTACGACTGATAAATAACTGAGGCCCACGTAGTTCACTGGCTATTTTGTACAGATATCCCCTGATACGATCACCGGGACGAACAGCTTCACGAGGAATCATTTCTTCACGAGGAATAAATCCCTCTGCATTTTCACCCAGGTCAACGTATACGTTTCCACGTTCAACCCGTTTTACCTGCCCCATAACCAGAGTACCTTCACGGTCCTGATAGGCATCAATCACTTTTTTCCTTTCTGCTTCACGAACTTTTTGAACAATAACCTGTTTAGCAGTTTGAGCAGCAATTCGATCAAATTCTACTGAATCTATTTGTTCTTCAACAAATTCACCTAATTGAATCTCCGGCTCATCTATTTGTGCAGCTTCCAGAGTAATCTGCTTTAGAGGTTCTTCAAGCCCTCCATTTTCTGCAGGCTCGACAACTTCCCATTGGCGATAAGTATCATAGTCTCCAGTGTTTCTATCAATATCAACACGCACACCGATTTCCTTTTGATGTTTTTTACGGGTTGCAGAAGCCAGAGCAGCTTCAATTGCTTCAAAGATAACTTCTCTGTCTACACCTTTCTCGTTGGAGACAGTATCAGCAACTAATAGAATTTCTTTATTATCCATCGTGACTCTCTTAAGTGTAATGCTTATATTTTATACCTGTTTTACCAGGTTAGCCTTAGCTATATCCTGATAGGGCAGCTCATAAATCTCATTATCGACATCAATAATAACCAACTGGTTTTCATCGACACCTTTTAGTACACCGCTGAAATTTTTCCGTCCATTCAGCGCGACGCCCAACTTGATCTTTGCCTGTAAACCTGAGAATTTTTCAAAATCAGAGAATTTAAACAGTGGCCGATTTATACCCGGAGATGACACCTCCAGATCGAAAGCCATTTCAATAGGATCTTCCACATCGATAACAGCACTTATCTGGCGACTGACTTTGGCACAGTCATCGACTGTAATACCATTATCATGATCAATAAAGATCCGCACCACACCGTGATGTTCACTGCTGTGAAACTCAATACCTACCAGTTCATAACCCATTGATTCGACAACAGGCTCGAATAAAGCTGTTAAATCCTGCAAGTTTTTACCTCTGCCATATTTTGAATTATCAAAAAATTAGTGACACAAAGTTTAAGCAATAAAAAAGGCCCATATAGGGCCTTTTTGTCTATTAACCTGTAACAAAACTATATAAATAGTTGACATACTTCAGGCCAAATTAAATTTGGTAGCGGGGGCAGGATTTGAACCTACGACCTTCGGGTTATGAGCCCGACGAGCTACCAAGCTGCTCCACCCCGCATCAGAGGAGCGAGAGTTTAGCCATGTTGTATTCAGATTACAAGCTGTTTTCAGGCTGTTTTCTAAATAGATTTAACTTAATGCCCTAAACTCACTAAAAGCACGCTTTTAATCACATGCTGCATAGTTTAACTCAATATCAGGATACTGCTACGTTATAAAGTGTCTGTGTTGGAAACGCAAACTCCAGACCGGCTTCATTAAACTGCTTTAATATTCTCATACTTATTTCTTCTGTGTTCCATCAATTTGTCATCATTTCTGGAAATGTGATTGATTTGAGAGCAAGAGCTAAACCAAAACCCATCACCATAACCTGAATAACAGCCGGTACTTCAACCACATCGACGATAATATCATCCAGTTTGGTTTTTATTTTTGACAGGAACAAACGAAAAATTAAAAAAATACCAATTAATTATCTCACCTGATGTGACAAAGTCACCCAACAAATACCAATTACCCGCCTGACGTGACTTTGTCACTTTCCTTATTGGAAATTACTTCTATATTGATATCATTATTCAACTTTTTGAGGAACTACCATGAAAAAAATACTCACTACACTTGCTCTTTTAACTGTTGTTGGCAGCAGTGCTGTTATGGCATCAAATGTTGACGATGGATTCAACTGGCCTGGTGGACTATCTACTGGAAATACTCAAAGCCAACAGCTTCAGGTAGAAAAAGCATCTGGCTTTAACTGGCCAGAAGGAAGATCATTTGAAAGTAACATCAACACCAGCAGCCATGCTGAAGTTGCTGATGGAATGAACTGGCCTGCAGGTTTCTAAATAAGTTCTGTAATGAGTTCATAAAGCCCCGGATATTCGGGGCTTTATTATTTTAAGGCTGGAACTATCCCAATGGTTCAAACAATGCCTGTAAATCTTCACTACTGATAGCACTACCTTTACTGCCTTCAGAAAACAATGAGTCTGCCAATGCCTGTTTTTTTACCTGCATCTCAACAATTTTTTCTTCAACTGTTCCTGCCGTAATCATTTTATACACAAACACGGGTTTATCCTGTCCTATGCGGTGTGCTCTATCTGTTGCCTGATTTTCAGCAGCCGGGTTCCACCAGGGATCATAGTGAATAACCGTATCAGCCGCAGTTAAATTTAAACCGGAACCACCCGCCTTCAAACTAATTAAAAATACTGGCACTTTACCTGACTGAAACTCATCAATAGGTTTGGCACGATCACGTGTTTGGCCAGTCAGTTTGACGTAAGGAATTTTATATTGGGTAATTTCATCTTCGATGATAGCCAACATCGAGGTAAACTGTGAAAACAATAAGATTCGACGCCCCTCTTCCACCATTTCCGGCAACATCTCCATTAACTGATTAAGCTTAGCTGAGTGTTTAACTTTTTTTGCACTGGATAGCTTTAATAATTGAGGGTGACAGCACACTTGGCGTAATTTTAATAAGGCATCCAGAATAATAATCTGACTGCGTGCTATGCCCGTGCTTTGAACAGCCTGTTTAACCCTGTCATGCATTGAAACACGAATCGTTTCATACAGGTCTCGTTGAGCTCCATCCAGTTCAACCTGGCTAAGTATTTCTGTTTTGGGTGGCAATTCTTTTGCTACTTCCGACTTGTGCCGCCTCAGCATAAAAGGGGCAGTACGATGGCGTAATTGCTTAGAACGGTCTGCATCCTGAAATTTTTCAATCGGTGTACGAAAAATTCTACGGAAACGTTTTTCATCACCTAACATGCCTGGCATCAAGAAATGAAACTGAGACCATAATTCACCCAGATGATTCTCCATGGGTGTTCCGGTAAGACACAGACGATGTCTTGTTTTTAACTGGCGGGCTGTTTGAGCTGCCTTTGATTTCGGATTTTTAATATGCTGCGCTTCATCCAGTATGACCACATGCCAATGATGATCCATCAGGATATTAGTATCCCGTGATAACAAAGGATAGGTTGTTAACACCAGGTCAAAGTCATTGATCAGATGAAATTTATTTTTGCGTTCAGTACCCTGTAGAACCAGTACCTTTAAAGAAGGTGCAAATCGCTGTGCTTCTCTACTCCAGTTCACCATAAGACTGGTCGGTGCAACAACAAGGCTTGGAAGGTCAGCACGCTGGCATTTTTTTTCTACCAGTAAATGTGCCAGAGTCTGTACTGTTTTTCCCAAACCCATGTCATCAGCCAAAATTCCACCGAGCTCGTATTTGCGTAAAAACTGTAGCCAGTTCAGTCCTTCTTTTTGATAATCACGTAACTCAGCTTTTAATGTAGCAGGCGGAGTTACAACTCGAATACCATCAAAATTTTGCAATTGTTGACCAAATTTTCTCAGCGTTTCACCACCTGCCCATTTTAACGGGGTGTGCTGATTATCAAGAGCAACGAGTTGATTACTCTGGTAACGGGATAACTCCAGTTTGCCATTTTGATCCAGTATATTAGGGTCATGCAACTCAATCAGGGTATCCAGTATATGCCGTACTTTAATGAGCGGAATATGCAGTAACCGGCCATTTCCCTGCTCTAGTAATATCGGGTGATCATCCGGTAATTGTTGAAGTTGTGAAACTCCCATGGTGCCCTTGAGAGAGCCAAGGTAATTCACCAGAAACGGCAGTAAATTAATATTTTTACCGTCAATATCGACACCCAGTTCTAATTTAAACCAGTCATTTGAACCATGTTCTACATCTGCATACCATTCATCTGCCTCATCAATATGATATGCAAATCCTTCTGTTATGTTTACCGACCATCCTTCAGATTTCAGTTTGAACCGTTGGTTCAGCATAAAATCAATCCAGGTATTAATCCCCTGATCAGGTTCAAGCTGCATAACTTCTTCATACCCAACGTACAGATCGGCTTCGTGTAATCCTATTTCAGATAGTCTCTCTAATGCTTTTTGTTCCAACTCAGGATTTCTATGAATGATTTCAAATTCTTTATCAGTTTTACAGATAAATTCATTTCTTTCATCAGACGGATGAATTTTTATGCCGTTATAATCAAAATGAAATTCGGCGTATACAAAAGGTTCTACTGCTTCTACATAATGAGGAGTTTCCAACTGCTCGGTTAATAGTTTCAAACAGTACGTTGGGGGAACCTGATTATTATGAATAATATCCGGTTCTACCGGTAATGGAATTTCAAGATCCTTAAAGCTCTCAGTTAAAAATTCAGAAATTTTATCTACATTTTGTGGATGAACTGGCGGAGACGCTACCAGTACTGAACTGATTTTTTTGGGTAAGCCACAGTCTAACTCGCCACAGGCACCGGTTTCAGAATTCAGGTAACAGGGGGGTAAAACTGGTAGCAATATAGTGTCATCATCAAAAACATCTGCTTTTATTACCTGGCAGGCGTCCTGCAAAAAATGCCATGATAATGTACTGTCAACTTTATCGGCATGTTTCAGTGCAGGGTATTCCTCGTTTAACCAGTGGCAACGACCAGTATCGATCAAAACTTTAAGAGCTTTTGATCCAGCATCTCCCTCAAGTACTGGTACAGGGTTAGCATTCCCAGTCATCAACGACTTTAATAATAACATGGCATATTTATCATCTTCACGCATGAATCGAGCTTTCGATGTCGGGTTTATTGCATAATGTATTGCCTCTGAGAAACTTCCGTCCTTTTGCTGACGTGTTTTAACCGTTTTAACATATAGTTGAATACCAGTATCGTAGTGATTCATACCTAATAAATATAAAATCATTTCATTAGATGTAGGTCGACTTTCTGCAGGTTGTTGCTGAGCTGACTTAAGCTGATATAACCATTTGTCTGATGGAAGCCCAAACATATCATTTTGGACAGGAGGATTTTTATCGATAAAATCTAATAATGCAGCAACGACATGTTTACAATTGTATGCAACTGGGCAAGAACAGTTTCCCTGAATATCGATGACAGACTTTCTGCTAAATTCCAGTTGAATATTAGAAGTATAGTTATTCTTACCAGCCCCTTTTACAGTCGCCTTAATTAGAGATCCACCATGATACTTTTCAGTACTGACTACCATTCCCTGTTCAAAATAAACCCGCCCTCTTTGCATGTAGGCTGGTTTAAAAAATGAAATTATATCTTTTGATGTCAGGTTCATTGTTCTTTAGATAGAGGCTCAAACAAAGAACGTAAATCTTCGTTAGTAATTGCGGTTGCTTTTTGTCCTTCAGAAAATAGTGATTCGGCCAATGCCTGTTTTTTATTCTGCATCTCGATTATTTTTTCTTCGACTGTTCCTGAAGTAATCATTTTATATACAAATACGTGCTTATCCTGCCCTATGCGGTGTGCACGATCAGTAGCCTGTCTTTCAGCAGCTGGGTTCCACCAGGGGTCATAATGGATGACCGTATCGGCGGCAGTCAGGTTAAGCCCTGACCCCCCTGCTTTCAAACTGATTAAAAATACTGGAACTTTTCCCGACTGGAACGCATCAACAGGTTTTTCACGATTACGAGTTTGTCCTGTTAGTTTTACAAATTCAATTTTATGTTTATTAAGCTCATCCTCAATAATAGCCAGCATGCTGGTAAATTGAGAGAACAATAAAATTCGCCTTCCCTCTTCCACCATTTCTGGCAACATTTCCATTAACTGGTTTAACTTTGCAGAATGTTTAGGCAGTTTATAGTCAGTATTTTTTATTAACTGAGGATGACAGCAAACCTGTCTAAGTTTTAACAGCGCATCGAGAATAACTATATGGCTTCGTGATAGCCCTTTATTATCTACGCTCTGTTTTACCTTATCGTGCATCGAAACTCTTATCTTTTCATACAGATCGTGTTGTGCTCCTTCCAGTTCAACCTCACTAAGAATCTCTACTTTAGGAGGAAGTTCAGTGGCCACCTCTGATTTATCACGCCTTAACATAAAGGGCGCTAGACGGTTTCTTAGCTGTAATTGTCTCGCCTGATCCTGCTTTTTTTCTATTGGTGTACGATATAATTTTTGAAAACTTTTTTCATCACTCAGCATATCAGGCATGAGGAAATGGAATTGAGACCATAATTCTCCCAGGTGGTTTTCCATCGGTGTACCCGTCAGACATATACGAAAACGTGTTTGTAACAAACAGGCTGTTTGAGCTGCTTTAGATTTTGGATTTTTTATATGTTGAGCTTCATCCAGAATGGAAAGATGCCATTGTTGATTCAGCAGTACATCCGCATCCCTGGTCAGTAACGGGTACGTCGTAAGAATAAGATCGTGATTTTTAATTTGATTAAAAAGTTTCTTACGACCTGGCCCATGTAAAACCAGTACCTTCAAATCAGGTGCAAAACGTGCAGCTTCTCGCTTCCAGTTAACCATTAAACTGGTGGGTGCAATAACCAGACTCGGTAGATTCGCACGCTTTTCATTTTTTTCAATTAATAAATGAGCCAGAGTCTGAACTGTTTTACCCAGCCCCATATCATCAGCCAGAATACCGCCTAATTTATACTCCCGTAAAAATTGTAACCAGCTTAATCCATCTAACTGATAATGGCGTAATTCAGCCTTTAAATTGGCAGGGACTATCGCTTCTGAAATCCCCTCAAAGTTTTGTAATTTATCACCAAACTCACGAATTTTATCTCCGCCCGTCCAATTGATATTAGGATGACCACTCTCTAACAAAGACAGCTGATTACTCTGGAAGCGGGAAAGTTTTAGTTTACCATCTGCATCCAGTGCTTCAGGGTCATTTAATTCAATCAGGGTATCTACAATAAACCGTACCTTATAAAAGGCGATATTCAATATGCGCTCATTAGCCTGTTTATATAGCAGCGGATGATCATCCGGCAGTGCCTGTACTTTTGCCGTTTCATCTTCAGTAAGGAAATCGGAGAGAAAATCGACAAGAAAGGGTAAAAGATTTATCTCTTCGCCTTCAGATTCAATTCCTAGCTCAAGCTTGAACCAGTCACTACTTTCATCGGTAATATTTGCATACCATGTTTCGGCAACATCAAATTGATAAGAAAAATTATCATCGACCTCTATTTCCCAACCTTCAGCTTCAAGTTCAGCTTTATGATGAACCATGAAGTTAAACCAGGTGTCTTTGATATGAACAGGTTCCAATCGAAGGGTTTCACCATCACTTTCAAACTCATCAGCCATAAAACCTATTTTATCCAGCCTGTTTAGCATTCGCTCTTCAGCATCTAGATTTCGAGAGATTTTTTTTGTGCCAATTTTTGTAACTTTTGAAAACTCAGTTTGATCATCCAGAGGATTTACCTTTATTCCAACATAATCGAAGTAAAGTGAAGCAAGACCTAATGCTTCATCCCCTTCATCAAGATCAGAAAAATCTTCTTCATCATTAAACAGTCGTAGACAGGGAATGGGATCCATAAAGGCTAATTGATAAGGCTAAGAAGGTCTGTAAATATTAAGAGACAAGAAAGATACCACCACGAAGAACACAGAGAACACAGAGAACACGAAGAAAAAATAATTTAGTATTGTTATCTGTAATAAAGATAACCAAACATTACTACCACAAAATAAATCTTCGTGTCCTTCGTGCTCTTCGTGGTAAAAATATTTTTAAGATATTCAGGCAAATGCAGCTACACACCAGGCCATAAGTAGAGACGGGAATAATCCAAGTAACAGCAGACTAAGTCCATTAGCACTAAGCAAGATTTTCACATCCAGCGCTTCTTTAATAGTGATAACCTGATTTTCATCCGGTTTATCGAAGTACATTGCCTTGATCACACGTAAATAGTAAAACAAACCAATCACCGAAAACAACACGGCAGTCAGAGCTAACCAAACCATATCAACCTGAATTACAGAGTTAATAACCGTTAGCTTGGCATAAAAACCTACTGTAGGTGGTACACCCGCCATTGAAAATAAAGCAATCGCCAGCAATGCTGCATACCATGGATTTGTATCATTCAGCCCACGTAAATCTGCAATTTCGCCCGCCTCATGGTTCTCTCGATTTAATAACATCAATACCGCAAAAGCGACCGATGAAGTTATGGCATAAGTAATGGTATAGAACATGGCTGAAGAGAACCCTAATTCGGTTCCAGACAACAGCCCTAAAAGAATAAAACCAACGTGAGAAATCGTTGAATAGGCCAGCATACGTTTGAAGTTGGTTTGAGATATCGCAATAATATTACCCAAAGCCATAGAAGCTACCGCTAACACTATTAACATTTGTGACCAGTCGACATACAAATCGGACATGCCATCAACTAATAAACGAATAGCCATCGCAAATCCAGCTATCTTTGGAGCTGTACCTATAAATAATGTTACCGAAGTTGGCGCACCCTGATAAACATCCGGTAACCACATATGAAATGGAACAGCACCTAGCTTGAACGACAAGCCAACCACAATAAAGGTTAGAGCAAAAGCTAACATAACGGGATTAGAGGCCGCCTGAGATTTAATAACAGCAGCTAACTCAGTAATATCCAATGTACCTGAAATCCCATAAAACATGGAAATTCCATATAACAATAATCCTGAAGCTAAAGCACCAAGAACAAAGTATTTCATCGCTGCTTCTGAAGCTGTCACCGAGTCACGGTTAGATGCAATCATGGCATACAAAGATAACGACAGTAATTCAAGCCCTAAATAAATCAGTAGGAAGCTGTGCGCTGAAATCATGATCATCATTCCCAGAACTGCAAACAGCCCTAGAACGTAATATTCACCTTTGTATATTTTTAAATCTTTTAGATAATCACGCGAATAAACAAAAACCATGAAAGTCACAACATATACTGATAATTTCAATGTAACCGCAAGCTTATCGAGAATAAAACTTCCACCGAAAGTACTGATGCTATTAGCAGGAGATACATAAACTGTTGCCATACCGACAAGGATTAAAGTCAACAGAGACAACAATAAGGTAAAGCCACGTTTTTCCTGGGGTAAAAACAGGTCAACAACCAGTACCAGACAGGCCATCGCCAACATAACCATTTCAGGTAAAGCCGGTAACAGGTTTGGTTGAATAAAAGGTGTCATGAAAGCGCCTATCCTAATAATTTACTAAAGTTTTGAAACACTGATGTGTTGCAACAGATTATTAATAGTTGGATGCATAACATCCACCAATGGATCAGGCCACAGACCCAGAACCAGTACTGCAATAGCCAACAGTCCAAGAATCAAAAACTCACGTTTATTGATATCGGTTAAAGCTTTTACATTATCATTAGCTATGTCGCCAAAAACGACTCGCTTAACCATCCACAAGGTATAACCAGCACCAATAATTAACGTGGTTGCGGCCAGAAATGCAAACCAGAAATTAGCCTTGAAAGCAGCCAAAATCACCATGAATTCACCAACAAACCCGGAGGTACCAGGCAGGCCGGCATTTGACATCGCAAAGAAAACCATGAACGCAGCAAAAACAGGCATGGTATTTACGACTCCGCCATAATCTGCGATCTGTCGACTGTGCATGCGGTCATACAATACTCCGACACTGAGGAACATCGCAGCTGAAATAAAACCATGTGAAACCATCTGAACCATGCCACCCTCAAGTGCCAGAATCGCACCCTGACTATCGCCAGACGATGTGATACGGAAAATGATAAAGAAACCCAGAGTCACAAAACCCATGTGAGCTATCGATGAATAAGCAATCAGCTTTTTCATATCCTGCTGAACCAGTGCCACAAAACCAATATAAACAACAGCGGTTAAAGACATGGTAATTATTAACCAATCTAACTGATTACTAGCATCAGGAGTAATCGGTAAACTGAACCTCAGAAAACCATAACCACCAATTTTCAACATGATGGCTGCCAGTATCACAGAACCACCGGTAGGTGCTTCAACGTGAGCATCCGGTAACCAGGTATGTACAGGCCACATTGGAACCTTAACAGCAAAAGCAACCAGAAAAGCCAGGAAGATATAAGTCTGCTCTTTAATAGTTAGAGGCAAATCATGTAAATCCAGAATCGCAAAACTTCCGGACTTGGAATACATATAAATCAACGCTACCAGCATCAATACTGAACCGATAAAGGTATACAGGAAGAATTTAAGAGTTGCATAGATACGGTTAACACCACCCCATACTCCGATAATAAGGAACATCGGAATCAACATCGCTTCGAAAAATATGTAGAACAGGATTGAATCCAGAGCGGAAAAAGTGCCTATCATAAAACCTTCCATAATCAGGAAAGCAGCAAGATATTGAGATGCTCGATACTGGATCACTTCCCAGGCAGAGATGATGACCAGTATGGTGATAAAACTGGTTAACAAAATCAATGGCATAGAAATTCCATCTATACCCAAATGATAATGAATATTAAATTCTGATATCCAGACATGCTTCTCTGCAAACTGCATCGCAAAACTGGAAGAATCAAATAGCGTGTATAGTGGAATCGTTAACAAGAACGTCAGGATAGAAAAAACCAACGCTATTTTACGCGCACCGGATGGATCTTTATCACCGGCAAACAGTACGAATATACCACCGATAATGGGTAGCCATACAACTAGACTTAATAAAGGTAAATCAGCAAACATTGTCATTACACCGTTCATCCTAGCACTGCCCAGCCGAGTAACAGAATTAGTCCTGAAACCATTACAAATGCATAATGATTCAGATACCCAGTCTGTATATTTCGAATTTTTTGAGAGAACCAGCCAACCACTCTTGCACTACCGTTAACGGCAATGCCATCAATTATAATTCCATCTCCGATTCGCCAGAATATAGAACCGATCACCTTGCTTCCACCCGCAAATACAATATCGTTAAAACGATCGAAATAGTATTTCTGATCAAGTAACTTATGTATAAAGGATAATTTCTGTTGAGCAGCATCGGCTATCGAAGGTTTCTTCAAATAAATAAACCAGGCAGAAATTGCACCGGCAGCAGCTAAATAAACAGCTGGCCCACTAAAACCATGCAATACAAATGAGAACTCACCGTGATAAAACTCTTTCATTGCAGCAACCACATCATGTTCACGCAAAGTCAAAAGAACATTATCGAAATAAGAACCGAACACAATACTATCAACAGTCAGCCACCCGATAATCGCCGATGGAATAGCTAACAGGACAAGAGGCACCCAGACTACTGCGGGTGGTTCATGTAGATGATCTTTAGTGTGCTGGTCCATTCTTTCTTCACCATGGAATACCATGAAAAATAATCGGAAAGAATAAAAAGCTGTAACAAATACACCCAACAGAACCATTACGTAAGCAAAACTGGCTCCAGGTAATTCAGAGTGATGAACCGCTTCAATAATGGCATCTTTTGAAAAGTAACCCGAGGTTCCAGGGAAACCAATTAATGCCAGAGTACCTATCAGAGAAACCCAGTAAGTAATAGGCAGGTATTTCTTCAGGCCACCCATCTTGCGCATATCCTGTTCGTGATGCATGGCGATAATGACGGCACCTGCAGCAAGGAATAAAAGAGCTTTGAAAAAAGCGTGTGTCATTAGGTGGAAAATCGCGACTGAATAAGCCGAAGCACCTAAAGCAACCGTCATATAACCTAATTGTGAAAGCGTGGAGTAAGCAACAACCCGTTTGATATCGTTTTGTACGATACCGATCAAACCCATGAAAAAGGCTGTAATGGCACCGATGATCATTACAAAGGAAAGAGCCACTTCTGATAATTCAAATAAAGGTGACATTCTGGATACCATGAATATACCCGCTGTTACCATTGTTGCCGCATGGATCAGTGCAGAGATAGGTGTTGGACCTTCCATTGAATCAGGAAGCCAAACATGCAATGGAACCTGTGCCGATTTACCCATCGCACCAATGAATAACAAAATACAGGCTACAGTGATGACAGACCACGGCTCACCTTCGAAAATTTCAATGGTGCTGGACGATAAAACATCCGCTTTATTGAACACTTCGTAGTAATCCAGAGATCCTGTAAACATCAAAATACAGGCAATACCTAATAGAAAACCAAAGTCTCCTACACGGTTAACCAGGAAGGCTTTCATGTTGGCAAAGATTGCAGTCTCTTTTTTGAACCAGAAACCAATTAATAAATAAGACACCAGTCCCACCGCTTCCCAGCCAAAAAATAACTGCAAAAAGTTATTTGACATAACCAGCATCAACATGGAAAAAGTAAACAGTGAAATATAACTGAAGAAGCGCTGATATCCAGGGTCTTCACTCATGTAACCAATGGTATAAATATGCACCATTAACGAGACAGCGGTAACAACAGTCATCATCAACGCAGTAAGGCTATCGATTAAAAACCCAACTTCGAACTTGATGCCATCACTGACCATCCAGGTATACACAGACTCGTTATAGATGGCAGCACCATCGATAACCACATCTTTTAAAACAACCAGAGACAAAATAAATGATGTAGCAACACCCAGAGAAGTCACCCAGTGCGATGCACCTCGGCCAATCTGCTTACCAAATAATCCGGCGATAATAGCGCCAAAAAGTGAAGCCAGAGGAATGGCAAGATATAAAGATTGCATATCCATTCCTACCCCTTCATCTCGTTAATATCTGCCATATTGATCGTTTGTTTATTTCTAAACAACACGATCAAAATCGCCAGACCGATAGCAGCTTCAGCAGCTGCAACCGTCAGAATAAAAAATACGAATACCTGCCCTGCAAGGTCATTAAGAAAATGAGAAAAGGCAATGAAGTTTAAGTTAACAGCCAACAGCATGAGTTCGATAGACATCAATAATACAATCAGGTTTTTCCGATTGATAATTATGCCAGCAATGCTGAAGCTGAATAAAATGGCTGCAAGAACCAGGTAATGATTTAACGCCAGGGTCATTTCTTTTCAGCCTCCATCTTAACAATACGCAGGCGATCCTGCTTTTGAACCTTCATCTGCTCAGATGGATTCTGATAACGTGTGCCCGGCCTTCTACGCAAGGTCAATGAAATTGCAGCAATAATCGCAACCAGTAAGATGACCGCTGCAATTTCAAATGCAAACACATACTCTGTGTAAAGCACCATGCCAAGTTCTTTCGTATTCGAATAATCAGCAGCTTTTGCGACAGGAGCAGCCATCGACTCCAGTGAAAACTGATCGCCAGAAACAACGTAATAAATAAGACCAAACATGATGAGCGCCAGAGCAATACCAACCGGCAGGAACTTGATAAACCCTTCTCTGATTCGTGCAATATTGATGTCCAGCATCATCACCACGAACAGAAACAACACCATAACTGCACCGACATACACCAGCACCAGAGTGATCGCTAAAAATTCGGCTTCTAGTAACATCCAGATAAATGCGCTGCTAAAAAATGTCAGCACTAGCGACAAAGCAGCATGAACCGGGTTTCTGGCCGTTATAACAGCACCAGCAGATACGATGGTGATAGCTGCAAAAAAATAAAAAACAAGTGATTCAATCATAATATATCCTGATGCCCCGCCCTATCGATAGGGTGCATCAGCAGATTTATCTGCTGCGAGTTGAGCTTCATAACGATCACCTATTTCCAGTAACTTTTCTTTGGTCATAATATTTTCGCCACGATTTTCAAAATGATATTCAAAAACGTTGGTTTCTACGATGGAGTCAACGGGACAGGCTTCTTCACAAAAACCGCAATAGATACACTTAAACAGGTCAATATCATATTTAGTTGTACGACGCGTTCCATCTTCACGTTCTTCAGATTCAATGGTGATCGCCAGCGCAGGACATACCGCTTCGCATAATTTGCAGGCGATGCAACGTTCTTCTCCATTGGCATAACGACGTAAAGCATGTAAACCACGAAATCTTGGGCTTAACGGGGTTTTCTCTTCTGGATACTGGATAGTAAATTTCTTTTTAAAGAAATATCCACCGGTGACACTTAAACCTTTTAACAGCTCTAGAAACAGGTAGCTTTTAAGGTAATATTTAATTGATTTGATCATTTTCTCATTACCTCCTTAAGCAAACCACGGGCCGACGTTGTAATACACAAAGACACCTTCAACTACTAACCAGACGATAGTAACCGGAATCAATACTTTCCAGCCCAGACGCATAATTTGATCATAACGATAACGCGGGAAAGTAGCCCGGAACCACAGGAATAACAGCATGAAGAAACCTGTTTTAAGGAATAACCATAAAATGCTATCACCCATCAAAGATGGAATTGGCGATAACCATCCACCCATAAACATCAATGCCGTCAGCATCGATATTAAAATCATATTGGCGTATTCACCGAGGAAAAATACCGCGAAAGTCATGCCAGAATATTCAACATGAAAGCCAGCAACAATTTCAGATTCACCTTCAGCAACATCAAATGGAGCACGGTTTGTTTCAGCAACACCAGCAATGAAGTACACCATGAATAATGGAAACAAAGGAACCATGAACCAGTTATAAATCGAGCCTTCCTGAGCTGCTACAATTTCACCCAGGTTTAAACTGCCACTCGCCATCAAAACACCTACAAGAGCGAAACCCATGGCGATCTCATAAGCAACAATTTGTGCAGCTGAACGCATTGCACCGAGTAAGGCATATTTAGAATTGGACGCCCAACCAGCAATGATAACCCCGTAAACACCGAGAGAAGTCATCGCCAGAATATACAATAGACCTGCATTAATATTACTGAATACAAGAGTATCGTTAAAAGGGATAACAGCCCAGGCTGCCATGGAAGGCGCAAACGCCAGAACGGGTGCAGTAATAAATAGATACTTATTGGCGTTTGTAGGAATGATAATTTCCTTAAACATCAGCTTGAACATATCAGCAAACGGCTGAAATAAACCTTTTGGTCCTACACGATTTGGTCCTATGCGAATTTGCATATAGCCGATAACCTTACGCTCGGCATAGGTGTAATATGCTACTACGATAAAAAGCGGTAACAGAATAATCAAAGCCGTCAGCACATTGGAAATAATGTACTGAAACCATTCAGGCCAGAAATACTGCATCCACTCGGGAAGAATGGAAACAAATGAAGAAATCAAATCACTCATGAGACTTTCTCCACTTCAACAGATCCAAACAGGGTTGATAAATTCTCAACCTGTTTAATGCCTGTTGGAATCATCACACAACCAGCTGGAATATTTTCATCTATTGCCATCGGTAAAATCGCTGTCCCTTCACCCTGCTTGATATGAACTTGCTCGGCACCGGTTAAACCTAACTTTTCGGCCTGATCAGAATTCACTCGAAGACAACTAGCACTTTTCATATTAGCCGTGGACTGAAGTGCTGCAGAATTTCGTAACATTGCATCAACCGCATAAATAGCCGTTTCAGAAACTTTCTGCAATGCTCTTGGACGAGTCGGCAATTTATTTTCTTTAGTTTTAATAGAAACAAAGTTATCCAGTTTCAACTCTCGGCATTGTTCTTTAAGCTCATTCCTTACAGCCGTAGAATTTGTATAACCATTATCATCAGCCGGTAACAATACCTGTGCTAAAGCAGTTAAAATTTTCCAGCCCTGACGACTTTCACCAGAAGCAGCTGCACAACCCTTAAATGGTTGCCAGAAACCTTCAACATTGACAAACGTACCTGAAGTTTCCAGGAAAGTGGCTAGAGGTAAAATAAGATCTGCAGACTCATTATTGAAATCATTTTCAAAGCTGTTGATTGCAATAATAAAATCATTGTTATCAGCGGAAGCTTTAGCTGATGTTCCATTGCTGATATCTAACATGGGGTCAATGCCCATTAACATCAGTACTTTATGATTTGAGTTTAAAATTTCTGCAGTATTCTGCCCACTTTCCTCAGTATTAACACCGGCAGCTACGCGGTTTGGTAAGGCTCCAGCAAGACAGGCACCAGCCGTATTGGCTGACTCTGAAAGATAACCCAATGTTGATTGGCTCATCGACGCAATTACTTCAACCAATTGCATCACTAAGGCATATTGAGGATGAGAGATTGCTTGCACACCAACTATTACTGAAGACTGTTCACCCTTGATAAGTGCCGCTGCAATAGCGTTATGCTCTGGCCTGGCCCTTACTTTTTCCAGCATCTCAACTAAATTTGCTGGAAGTTCAGCTTTGGTTTTCTTAGCTACAGAAACAACGACTGAAGCCAGATCATGTAACATTTGTTCAGCACTACCGGCTAAATCTTCGACACAATCGAAGTTATATTGCCCTGATACGGTAGAGATAGATGAGACTGTCGCATTATTATTGATAACAGACTTACGAATTCGATGATTCAAAATAGGCTGTTCAGTTCTCAGGTTTCCTGCAACAAGCAAAGTGCTATCCAGTGAATCTAAAGATTTGATTGAACGACCAAGCCAGGGCATTGCAGCAACATCATTTTGAACGGAAAAATCGACCTGCTTTAAACGGTGATCTATATTGTTTGATCCCAGTCCACGGATCAGTTTCTGAAATAAATAATGCTCTTCCAGAGTACATTGAGGACTAATTAATCCAGCAAGATTCCCCTGTTGATTAGCAGCTGACTGAAGTTTTTCGACTGCCAGGTTAATCGCTGATTCCCAGTCAATATCTTTAAGCTTGCCGTTTTCACGAACTTTCGGAGTGAGTAAACGATTATCACTTTTCACCGAGGTATAACTGAAGCGATCCCGGTCAGAGATCCACGCTTCATTAATTTGCTCATTATCACGAGGTACTACACGCATCACCTGTTGGTTGCGGGTATGAACATAAATATTTGAACCCACACAATCATGAGCAGCAATTGTGGCATGCTGAATTAATTCCCAGGGACGAGAAGTAAAGCGGGAAGGTTTGGCAGTTAAAGCGCCCACAGGACATAAATCGATAATATTGCCGGACAGTTCAGACGTTACAGACTTTTCAATATAAGTTCCAATCTGAGTCGATTCACCGCGACCGGTGGCACCCAGTTCAGGTAGACCAGCAATCTCTTCACCGAAACGAACACAGCGGGTACATAAAATGCAACGGGTTAAGTCTGTGGCAATTAATGGACCGATATTTTTATCACAAACGACACGTTTTGATTCTGTGTATTGCGAAACATCACCACCAAAACCCATCGCAACATCCTGCAATTCACACTCACCACCCTGATCACAAACCGGGCAATCTAAAGGATGATTAATAAGCAGGAATTCCATCGTGGATTTCTGAGCAGAAACAGCAGTTGTCGATTTGGTTTTAACAACCATTCCATCATTGACAGGTGTTGCACAGGCAGGCATTGGCTTTGGTGCTTTTTCTACTTCAACCAGACACATGCGACAGCTTGCTGCTACCGACAGTTTTTTGTGATAACAGAAACGAGGGATGCTGATATTGTTGTCATCCGCCACATCAATCAACATTTGACCCGGACTCGTCTGGATCTCCTGACCATTGATAGTGATAGTGATGCTGTCAGTGACGGTTTCGCTCATAGCTACCTTGTACCTTAAACGTCTAAAATCGAACGTTTGTGTTCGATATAGTATTCAAATTCGTGACGGAAATGTTTGATCGAGCTCCATACCGGCATTGCCGCTGCTTCACCCAATGCACAAATCGTGCGCCCTTCAATTTTGTGTGATACCTCTTCAAGCATCGCGATATCTTCAGGACGTCCTTTACCTTCTACAATTCGAGTCAAAACCCGATACAACCAGCCGGTGCCTTCACGACAGGGAGTACATTGACCACAGGATTCCGAAAAGTAAAAACGGGAAATTCGTCGTAATGCTTTCACCATATCGGTGGTTTCATCCATCACGATAACTGCACCGGAACCGAGCATAGAACCCGCTTTGGCAATGGAATCATAATCCATGGTGCATTCCATCATTACGTCACCCGGTAAAACAGGGACTGAAGAACCACCAGGAATCACAGCTTTTAACTTTCGGCCATCTTTAACGCCGCCAGCCATTTCTAATAAATCTTTAAACGGTGTGCCCATGTTAATTTCAAAATTACCCGGTGCATTTAAATGACCGGACATAGAGAACAATTTAACTCCACCATTATTGGGAATACCCAGATCAGCAAACCATTTTCCACCATTACGAATAATGGCCGGAACCGATGACAGTGACTCGGTATTATTAATCGTCGTGGGTTTACCGTATAAACCAAAGTTTGCAGGAAAAGGAGGTTTGAATCTTGGCTGGCCTTTTTTGCCTTCCAGAGATTCTAATAATGCCGTTTCTTCACCGCAAATATATGCACCTGCACCCAGCGTTGGATAGCAGTCAAAATCTACTCCACTACCAAGAATATCTTTACCCAGATAACCTTGCTCATAAGCTTCTTTCACAGCCTGATCAAAACGCTGATAAGGCTCATCCATAAATTCGCCACGCATGTAGTTATAGCCAATTGTTGCACCAATGCAGTAACCGGCAATTATCATACCTTCAACCAGAGCATGCGGGTTAAAACGTAATATATCACGATCTTTACAGGTACCAGGTTCAGACTCATCTGAATTACATACGATGTACTTTTGACCGGGTGCAGTACGTGGCATGAAACTCCACTTTAAACCAGTAGGAAAACCAGCTCCACCACGACCACGTAAGCAAGAAGCTTTTACTTCTTCGATAACCGCTTCAGGTGTTAATTTTTCATCAAATATTTTTTTAATAGCTTGATAACCACCAGACTTGATATAGCTTTCCAGTGACCAGGGCTGATCATATTGCAGGGTTGCAAAACAAACTTCATTCGCCATGATTACTCCAGCCCATCCAGAATTTCATCAATTTTTTCCGGTGTTAGTTTTTCATGATAAACATGATCAACCTGCATCATCGGACCCGCAGAACAGGCTGCCAGACATTCTTCTTCAGGTTTCAGGAAAATGCGACCATCTTCGGTGCTTTCACCCACTTTGCAACCCAGTTTCTTTTCGATATAACCGACAACTGAGTCAGAGCCCATTAACATGCAGGAAATATTGGTACAGATCGCAACATTATGCCGACCGACCGGTTTGGTTTCATACATGGAATAAAAAGAGGCTACTTCATAAACCTGAATTTTAGGTAAGCTAAGATATTCAGCCACGGCATCCATTAATTCAATCGTCAGAAATCCTTCATTCTGATGTTGAGCAGCCGTTAAAGCAGCAATGACAGCAGAGCGTTTTTTATCTTCAGGATATTTCTTTAACCAGGTATCAATCTCTTCGCGAGTATGTTCACTGAGTAATTCTGTGGTATTAGTAGTTTCAGTCATTATCGGTCTATCTCACCAAATACAATATCCTGGGTGCCAATAATGGCGACAACATCAGCCAGCATATGCCCTTTGGCCATTTCATTCATACTGGAAAGGTGTGCAAATCCAGGAGCTCGAATCTTCAAACGGTATGGTTTGTTGGTTCCATCTGAAATCAGGTAAATACCAAACTCACCTTTAGGGTGCTCAATAGCCGTATAAACTTCACCTTCTGGCAGGCAGTAACCTTCAGAAAACAGTTTAAAGTGATGAATAAGCCCTTCCATATCCGCTTTCATTTCTTCACGTCGAGGTGGAGTCACCTTGTGATTTTCACTCAGCACTAAACCTGGATTCTTTTTCAGCCATGCCACACATTGCTTGATAATGCGATTAGACTGGCGCATTTCTTCCATGCGAACCAGGTAACGGTCGTAGCTATCACCATTAGTGCCAACAGGAATATCAAAATCCATATCAGCATAAACTTCATAAGGCTGTTTCTTGCGTAGATCCCATTCCACACCTGAACCACGTAACATCGGCCCGGTAAAACCTAACTGATATGCGCGTTCAGCAGAAACAACACCGATACCTACAGTACGCTGTTTCCAGATACGGTTATCGGTTAGCAGGGTTTCATATTCATCTACATATTTTGGGAAACGTTGACAAAAATCATCGATAAAATCAAGCAGAGAAGATTGACGATTTTCATTCAAACGGTCAGCTTCTTTCTGGCTACGCCATTTGTTTGAATCAAACTGAGGCATGCTATCGGGTAAGTCACGAGCAACACCACCCGGGCGATAATAGCCTGCATGCATACGAGCACCAGACACCGCCTCGTACATATCCATTAAATCTTCACGTTCGCGAAAGGCATACAGGAACATGGTCATCGCGCCAACGTCCAGTGCGTGAGTGCCTATCCACATCAAATGGTTCAGGATTCGAGTAATTTCATCAAACATGACGCGGATATATTGCGCACGAATGGGAACTTCCAGTTGCAGCAGCTTTTCAATAGCCAATACATAACCATGTTCGTTACACATCATTGATACATAATCCAGACGATCCATGTAACCGATAGACTGGTTATAGGGCTTGGATTCAGCTAATTTTTCAGTGGCTCGGTGCAATAACCCTACATGCGGGTCGGCACGTTCGATAACCTCGCCATCCATTTCCAGTACCAGGCGTAAAACGCCGTGTGCAGCCGGATGTTGCGGACCAAAGTTTAACGTGTAATTCTTGATTTCAGGCATTATTCAGCTGCCTCCTGTTGATCATCAGACAGGTATCGATGGTCTTCACGTTTAACACGTGGCACTAATACTCGAGGGTCGATCGAAACCGGCTCGTAGATAACTCGTTTCTGCTCAGGGTCATAACGCATTTCAACATTCCCGATTAGAGGAAAATCCTTGCGAAATGGATGCCCGACAAAACCATAATCGGTCAGAATTCGACGTAAGTCAGGATGATCACTGTAAAGTATTCCAAACAGGTCAAACGATTCTCTTTCATACCAGTCTGCAGAAGACCAAACCCCGGTCACACTAGGAACAACGGGAAAATCATTATTTTCAGCAAAAACACGAATCCGAAGACGGCAGTTATTACTATAAGAAATCAGATGCATCACTGATGCAAAACGAAGTGCTTCTGTATCCTGAGCTTCCAGTTCGTCACCGAAAACAAGGTGGCCCATCGTTGTAGGATCTACACCACGACTAAATCCCGTAGAACTGGATTTATCGGTTTGCCACTCAACCTGGCCTAACTGAGAATAATCAACACCACAAAGGTCCATCAGTTGCTCATAGGCAAAATTTGGCTCATCGCGTAAAGCCATCGAAACTTCAATCAAATCAGCCGGAGCAATATCGATAGTCACTTCATCATATTCATGAATAAAATTTTGAATTTTATCACCGAAGTAATTTTGCAGGGCTTCTGCATGTTGCTGTAAAGAATCAGACATATTAACGAGCTATCGTATTAGTGCGTTTAATCTTGCTCTGTAATTGCAATATTCCATACAACAAAGCTTCCGGTGTTGGAGGACAACCCGGCACATATACATCAACAGGAACTACACGATCACAACCTCGCACCACGGCATAGGAATAATGATAATAGCCACCGCCATTGGCACAAGAACCCATGGATATAACCCAGCGAGGTTCAGCCATCTGGTCATAGACCTTACGTAAAGCAGGTGCCATTTTATTAACCAGAGTTCCAGCCACAATCATCACATCAGATTGACGAGGACTTGGGCGAAACAGAATTCCAAAGCGATCCAGATCGTAGCGTGAAGCACCCGTCTGCATCATTTCAACCGCACAACAGGCTAGACCAAAAGTCATTGGCCACATCGAACCGGTTCTTGCCCAGTTGATCAGCTTATCAGCACTGGTGGTTACAAAACCTTCTTCAAGTAAACCTTCTACTCCCATTCCAGCGCCCCTTTTTTCCACTCATAGATGAAACCGATGACCAGCACACCCAGAAAAATTCCCATAGAAATCAGCCCGAAAGTTCCAATCTGATCCAGCACTATGGCCCAGGGAAACAGAAACGCAATTTCAAGATCGAAAATAATAAATAGAATCGCAACAAGGTAATAGCGCACATCAAATTTCATGCGGCTATCTTCGAATGCTTCAAAGCCACATTCGTAAGGAGAATTTTTTTCGGCATCAGGGCGGGAAGGCCCGAGTAATTTACCCAGGACAATAAATACTGAGCCCATCAGGGTAGTCACCGCAAGGAAAATAAGGATGGGTAAATAATTACCTAACATACAGCTGGTCGCCCCTGTCTTTTCATATCATATTAATTATGAGGCGGGAGTCTATTGTGCACCGAGAATAGAGTCAAGGAAACTTGGATAATGATTCATTAATGTACTTATTAAGTGTTTTTATATTGACCTATGGCAAGCAACTGTAAAGCTGTACTCTAAAACGATTTCACTAATAATTCACACCAGCTAATGGAACACCTAAATTAAAAAATTGTTTAATTTACAAAAGACATAAAAAAGGACGCCAATGGACGTCCTTAAATGTATATATGGTGCGATGGCCGGAGTCGAACTTAATACTTAACTCATTGTTTAAAAACATTTTGATGCGAACTACTATTTACTTATACCAACATATATACCAACAAATAATTTCAGTGGGGACAGTTTCAAAGGTATATTCCATATTCATTTATCCATGTTACTCAGCTCATTTGCAAGAACATATCTATAACAAGTCCATTATGACCAATTGCTATTAAAGCCTTCCCGTAATACTTTTCGCATTCGCCCGAATTTATTAGTGTGATCACTGACACTCAATCAAAACTGTATATTTTTTTGCTGCTTCAGCAATCTTAGAAATATTAATTTTTTTAGATTTTTCGTTGAAAGCATAATTTACTGAATTGGCACCTAAAAAGCTCAAGGCAGTCGACTGTTTTATAGCAAAGTTTGCTCCTTGAACAACGTCGCCTAACACTTTAGCTGATTTAACTGCATTTATTTTTGAAACAATTATACCTACAATCAGACCTTTTTCATCATGCAAGGGACCACCACTGTTCCCAGCGTTAACTGCTGCAGAAATTTGCAAATGTCTTGAATCATTATCCATGCCAGAAAGAGCCGAAACGATACCCTCTGACACATTTAATCCATCACCCAAAATACCTCTTAGAGGATAGCCAGTAACGACTACACTTTCACCTAGACCAATCGCTCTTCCTGAACGAAAATATGAAACCGATGAGCTACTTTCTCCTTGGAGAAGAGCCAAGTCATTTACATTATCGCTGGCCAAAACAAGTATTTGTTTATGATTAACAAATACTTTCTTGCATTTATCTATAACGTGTTGATTTGTTAGTATATGTCCAGCTTTAGATACTCTAAACCCTGTACCCTTAGGTCTAATTTTACCGGAATATAACTTCTCTTTTGATTCAACAATCTTTTTATTATCTCTATTCTCGTAATCATAATTCTGCGCATGATCGACCTGTTCTACAGACATCTCCTTTTCAAGAACTATTATATTAGTTTTTGCATCTTCATTACCACTTGATGCTGCCAAATTAAACCAAAAATACGATTCGATTATATCCTTTTCGACACCAAGCCCCTTATACAACATATAGCCAAGTCTAAATTGAGCAATTATTACTCCTTCTTCAGCAGATTTTCTATACCATTTCGCTGCTTTCAAATAATTTTTTGGTACTCCTGATCCGTAATAATAAGACTGAGCTAAGCGCGCTTGAGCCTGGATATCACCATCATTAGCTCCATTTTGGAATAATTCATAAGCCTTTTTAAGATCCTTTTCTACTCCTTTACCCGTGGCATAAAGTAAACCAAGGTAAGCATTAGCTTCATCATTATACCTATCGATTGCTTTCTGATACCAATAAGCAGCTTTTTCAAAATCCTCCAAGTCAAATTGAAATAACTTACCTAAATTAAAATCCGCCTTGAGATGCAAATTTTTTGATGCTTTTTTGTACCAGAAGATGGCTTTCTCGATATTTTTACTCACCCCATCTCCTTCACTATACATAATGCCAAGATTATTTTGAGCAAAAGAATTACCTAACTCTGCTGCTTTAAAGCGATACTTAATTGATTTTTTTTTATTCTTTTCAACTCCTTCACCATATAAATAAGCATCAGCTAATGCATCATAGGAATAAGCATCCCCCTTCTCAGCAGCTTTTTTATACCATTCAACAGCTTTTTTATAGTTTTTGGGATATTCCTTATACTCACCAAACCAATAGAAACTTCCCATTTCACTTAATGCAGAAGGGTGTTCATTATTCAGTGCTTTGTAGAACCATATTTTTGATTGCTTTTTATCTATTTTGACGCCAACCAAACCATTTTTATAAGCAAGATACAACCTGTACTGACTTTCTCCATAATTATTTTCAGCTGATTCTTTGAATAACCGCAGTGCTGTTTTCTTATCTTCTTCGAAACTATACCTTCCCCATTCGAGTGATAATGCTAAAAAATATTTAGCTTCGTCATCACCTTGTTTGGCTAAAGATTGAAGCTCTTTTTTTGATTGATACTTACCATAAATTAACTCTTCAGCTATCAGTAAAGGTTGGTATATCAATAAAAATAAACTCAGTAATGGATAAATAAATTTCCCTGTCAATTTAAATTTATAACTACCCATCAGTTTAAATCCTCTTCCACTGTTAAACCATCAATATAAAAAGCTATTCATACAAATACTTCTGAAACCCGATAAAAGTAACGCGTATAACAACGAGAGAGGCAATCTCTGCATTAACATCGCTAATCGTATTGTACTTAAATTTCAATCAAGCTACTCATTTTGAGCGTATTCCGTTGATTCCTGCCATCTATTCCACATGAAAGCTGCACCTAAACCGGACGAAGGCTGCCACCTTCAGAGCGATAGCTATGCGGGGTTTTGTATATTGTTAATTCAAATGGGTATCAGCTGTCAACTTGTACTTTCTTTTACGCATAGATTCTCTGGAGGACTAAAAGGACAGGCTTACCGGATGTCTGTGTAAAGGACTCGCCGGTTTGCCAACCCACCAGGGCGAACCATAGCGGGTTGGTTGTTTAATTACCGGGAGTTTTTACACTCGGATAAACTTTTTCAGCTATTCCTTTTAAGTCCAGTTTTTCCATTGTGCCGTTATCAATATCATCAAGTATTCCTTGAGCCTGAATCATCAAGTTTTCAACTCGTTGTCGTATCCGTCTATGGTCGGCATCAAGAATCATAGCGCAAGCCTTAAGATTAAAAGCTTCGTCTTTTGTCAGTTTATATTTCCAAAACAATAGGTTGTTTAAAAAATTGCTTATTCTTTTCATGAGTTATTCTCCTTGATATTGGCTGCCAGGATATCAATTGCCGCCTGTTGTGCGTCTGGGTGTAGTTTCAATAAAAACTCTGTTGCTTCCATAAACTCCTTTTCAAGTACCACCTTCGCCGGTATTTGCCATTTACTCGCAAGCCTTTGGTTTCTCATTTCAGCCTCACGTTCATATTGAACTGTATCCTGAGCCATTCCATAGATTACCTGTTGATTGTTAGACATGCCTGGCTGACTCCAAAAATCAAATTTTCTCAGTTTTTCGTATGGAATCTTAGAAAGTTCTGCCTCAGCACTTTTAATTTCTGCTGATAAAATACTCATGACTTACCCTCCGTTTCAATTTCATACTGGAGTGCTGCGCGCATACATTCAGTAAAGTTATAAAAGCCACTGATATCTTGATCATCCATAATATCTTTCGGGGTTACATTTTGCAGGTATGCCAGTCCATGACGGACGGTAGAAAGTGTATCTGATTGACGAGTGTTACCAATGAAAGGATTTAACCTACTGGCTGATTCTCTTGTTTTACTCATGATTGCACCTCCTGTGAACCATAATCCCGCCACAGACGATGACCTTCACGATTACCGGCATTCCAGGCGTCTGATTCAGCTGTGCCTAACTCATAAATATTTTTGAGTTTTGCGCCTGTTTCTTTGAATTGAAGTGTTTCCAGTACGCCAGATAGATAAGCCTGGCTTTTGATGCTTTTTACTGCGTCATTGGGGAATGACTGATTGAACAGTTGTTGTGCTTTAGACATTTCATGTCTCCTCGATATAGTTTAATTAAACCACCCGTACCGGCTTCAATCGGTAATAGGTGGCAACTGTGCAAGGTTGAAGCTACCGCATCAAGGAAACAGCCGATCCGAAGACCGCCCCACACAGCCGCCATAAAGCGGACACAAAAAAACCAGCGCATCGGCTGGTCTGTGCGCCTTGATATAAACGGGGCTTCAATCCCGATGATAGATTTTGCTATCACTGACATGAATATAGGCTTGCATTAAAGATATGTCAAAGCCTGATTGATGATAAAAACTTTAATAGACTAAGGTGGTTGTGAGATAGTCGCAATTAAAGCAACTTAATTTATGAAGGATCTGAATCTAAATGAAAAAGTCAAAATCTACGATCAATGGCAAGACCTTGCCAGAGGTCTCAGAGTCGATTAGCAAGAAGCAATGCAAACAAACGGATTTTTCCAGGGAAACTGACTCCACCTCATTCCGGGCGCTATGCTCACCCGCGAGCATGTTACAGAACTCCTCCGACAAGAAACCCTGGCGCACTACTGTCTTGATGTGCTGGAACCGTTTTATAAATTGGCTATTCTAAAATAAATGAATTGCTTCATGTCTGGGATTTTCTGAAATCAACAATGAAAGCACTACATAGAGAATTTTTCGTAATACTTAAGGAGTAAGCATCCCGCTACGATGAATGCCAAAAAAATAATCTTAACCCTCTATCCCAACGTCCGAAACGATAGCGGGACTAATTTAATTATAGTTGATTCACCTGACATCGCAATCGAGGGTGGAGCCAAAGCTATGGTAACCTGGATAAGTAAAAAAGCCTCGGTTTGAGTACGAAGGCACGGGTTATATTCCCCCGCACGATGGTTCACTCAAAACAAGGCTCTACTAATAATATAGTTTATCGTGATGCTATTTTCAATGATGATTAGCGGGATGGCCTTGTCTGCACGGTATAACTTTTAAACCTTAGATTTTATTAGGTTTTTGAACTGACCCACCTATTTATTTATTTCTACCCTTGTCCTAACCTTGTCGTTATACGAGAGAAAGCTGTGTGCATTATTCGTTTACTATTCAGCCAAAGGAGGCTAAGAAAAGACATTTAGCTGATTAATCAGGTATACAGCTCAAATAGCTAGCCAGATTAGCCTTGGTCATACTTCCAGTAGGTAACTCGACTCCTTCAGCCTTTTAGATTCGAGCAACATTCTGGAGCTTGTTATTTTTCACCTGCCATTGCCCTGACTGCTTTAAATGCTCTATCAGTAAAATATAGTCTCTTTTTGTACCAGGTAACTTTATATCTTTTGATTGTGTAACACTTTCAATAGCCATTATTATTTGATTCACTGGCAATTGATTCTCTTTTGCCATCGACAGGCATTTAGCCAGATCGGCAGGAAGTCTAATAGTTGCAGTCCCGGTGCCATCAGTGTTCCATGTAGTCTTTCGTCCAGCCTTATTTCTTTTACCACCTCTAACCATGATTAACCCTCTATGTTTGATTGTGTTACAGATTCAGAAATACTATATAGTTTGATTGTGTAACACAATCTAAAACATAACTATGATGGGCTTTATGGTGAAGTTATATTTTTTAGCTCAGTATGGAATTTTTAGTACTTATTGACAGGGTAATAAAACTGACTTATTTTAACCTTATCCCCGCTATCGCTCTGGGCGTAGGATTTCACGGCATTAGCAGTGGTCGTAGCAGGTACTTCATTCTAGCAAGGGAATATTCATTTAATCAGCATGAAGTAACCAATGCTGAAAATTAATTACAGACTTCCTTGCCATAAAACAGGTTCAATACTATATTTTCTCGGTCAGACGTTTCTGATAACCCCGTAAACGGCTGGTGTGACTGGTGCAAGCCCTCCCCAGATTGCCCTGCGGGGTTTTTATTATTCCCTTGCGGGATATATAGGAAAACTGATTTCTAGCCGCCCTAGGCTAATTTAATGGGTTTATGGTGTGTTTTTATTATCAGGATCTATCTGTAATAAAATTTAGCACTCAACACCTTCTTGTGTATTATATTATTATCATCTTGTGGAAGGTTGCCACCGAGACGTTTTTGACGTTAGAGGAAGGAAGGTATTCTATATCTGGCATTTACTCGCGTGTGTGCGCTTTCTGCAAGATGCTTTTTATATATTTAGCCCTGAGCGTTTGCAGTGTCCTGACCGGTTTTATCAGGAGGGCTGGCAAATGGGGCAGACTTACCGGATGTCTGTGTAAAGGGTTCGCTCCTTACTAAAACTACTGTAATATTGTTTAGCTTTCCGCATGTCTGCTCGGTTGGCCTGGCCAGGCTCAGCAACAGGTACAACTGTAGAAGCGGGTTGACCACTGGGGTCAACGGAGTGTGTTTGCGGTGCACTCCAAAGCATTGCTTAATCTGATTTATAACATATCCTCCAATAACCTCTTTTGCTCACGTAGTACTCTGGCTATTTCCCGTCCAGACTGGCGCTGTCCGCCTTTATAAGCATTCATAGATATCCTGGCCTTGCCTTCTGCTGTTTTAGGTCCTGTGCTCTTTTTCCAGGGTTTCCATCGGTGAATTAACTTCGATTGCAGCTCCTTCGTTGCTTTTGTCCGTGAGTAACTCATTATCTTCACCTGATTGTTTGAATGGCGATTCTTTAGATTCTTGCGCTTGCGGAGCAAGACCATTGTTTATTTGTTGATGACCATGGCTGATATTTGCCTGTTTTGCTATGACGGTACGCGGGTTCTTTATATTGGATATTGCTTCAAGGGTGCACCTTGACTGTGTTTGCGCTCGAAGAGCCAGGCGCATAAAAGATTCAAAATGGTGTATCTGATCAGAAGAGAATGCTTTTTCAGTCAGTGTTGTGAATAGTGACTCCAATGCTATAGCCTGATTACTCAGCATAACTTGGGCATGGTGCATATCAGTCCTGCAAATTTCTTTGCTTGTTTCATTCAAATATTCAATGAGTTCTTGGGGTTTCAATCCCGAATCTTTAAAACCACTCGCAGCAGCAGTAATGTTTCTACATGCTGAAGCCTGTGTAGATACAGCTACCTGTTCAACAGTTGCCAAATCTGATTTTGCTTTGGTAAGACTTTTGGGTGTTTTTTGTTTTTTCTGGGATGTCATTTCATTTCTCCTTAATTGCACTAGTGTCATTAAGCGAATAATTCTGGGTAATTGGTGCGCCCGTAAAGTTCAAAATCCTGTTTGGCTCTTTTCAGTTTCACTCGTTCAAGAGACTCAATTTCTTTTTGGCCATCAATATCAGACATATCAAGTACATCCTCTAAAGCCATTTGAATTAGGCTGGTTAAATCCTTCGGGTGTACCTAATTCAATCAACTCTTTTTCAACCAGGTGAATAGCTTGTTTTATTTCAGGAATGAGTTTCACATTAACGGTGATTCCCTTTCGGGTTGGTTGTGGATCTTGACCCTCTTTTTCAACATAAACTCGAAGTGAAAAAAGGTCGTGACCTTTGAACTCAGTTAATTCAGCTCGAATGAACTCTGAGCTGTTTTTTTCAATGTCAGTGATAATCTTGTTCATGGTTTCTCCAGTATTAAACTGTTATTAATTCCTACTACCCTTGGTATATATATAAAGGTGTACTGCGTTAGTACCGAAGGAATGTCAAAAGTGGGCTTTTTAGGTACTGCGTTAGTACCGATAGCGTTCATAATTTGGCTCCTTTTGCTGTCATCGGTACTGCGTTAGTACTTGATCGGTACTGCGTTTGTACCAATGATTTATTTTTCAATGTGTCAAAGTTGGAACAATACCTTTCAGGCTTCACCCATTTATCAATGACATTTTTCCAGTTACCAGATGCTACTTTTGTGGGTTTAATATCAAGTTTACCGCCACACTCATCAATAGAATGGAAAGTCAGGGCATAGAGGTGAGGGGTTTTATTTAAACCGCCAATACGAGTTCGAACAATCCAGCCATAATGTAGTAATTCATCAATAGCCAGATAAAGGGTTTGCTTGGAACCCCACCCCCGTTTTTTCATCATAGAGAAGGTAATACATAAATCACCATTGTTGTGACCGTTATATTGAGCTGCCACATCAATAAAAAGTCTGACCCCTTTGTGAGTCATGTTGGTAAAATTTTCGTGATCCAGGCATCTATGAGGCAGGGCAGTAAACCGACCGGACTCTTTTCGGCCTTTAGCTTTTGAATAACTTTTTGCCATGACAACTACCTACAAAATATTAAGCAATTGAATAGCCGGTAAATGCTCTGATTCATAACCAAACTGGACAAGCAGATTAGCCACTTGGCAGGGATCATTCCACTGGCTGACAATTACCCACTGATTATCCTTTAAGACTCTCAGGCTAAAGATGGGATTATCAGAAGCTTTATCTTTAACCAATTTGAGTCCATCAGCCAGAAAGGCTATGTTTACGATTGAAAGGCTCATGCTGCTTTACCCTCCCATTTACCGGAGAACAAAACATACTCAGCAACACGATGATTTTTTCCACATGATGTCTGTTCAATTTTCCAGTGAGTCTGAATATTTAAGCCGAAGTTGTATCTCAACTCCCAAACTCTAGTTGCTGGCATCATGATATCGAGTTCAGCACGAGCAAATATTGTTGATACAGGATGCTTTCTTAATTCAGCTTCTAATCTATACCGCTGAGCTACCGCAGAATTGTTTTGCATTTCGCACTGATTCTGTTCTCTGGCAAGGCTGGTTGATTTACTGTTAGTTTGAGGTTTGCTAGAATCTGATCTGCGACGATTAGATGATAGCCCTTGCCCCTGTATCCTCAGGGGCGGGGCTTTTTCGTTTATCATGCCGCCTACCCTCTTGAAGCAGCAAGGCGCTGTTCAATCCAGTTTTGAATATCTGATTCAAGCCATGCCACAGCACGACCACCTAAATTAATTTGTTTGGGAAATGTACCTTCAGCTATGCGCTGATAGATTGCAGACCGGGATAAGCCGGTATCTTTTTTGACTTCTGGAAGTCTTTGGAATGACTGGTTCATTAAACTTACTCTCCAATGTTAAAAAATCCGTACTGGACGGGCTTGGAAAGTAGTTAATCAATAATGTGATCCAATAAAAATGGGGTAATAGGGTATTTAATAGGGGGTATTTGTTTTTTTACCCCTTTCTTCTGCCTGTTTTAAATTTACATAAATTCTGTTCTTTAAAAAAACCTTTAATCGTTTCAGGCGAAGATGGAGGAAATATTTTATTATTGGCTTTTGATAACTCACCCCATAGCTCTGATTGTGTAATTTCTAATGGTTTAGATAAATCAAAATTTTTAGCTGTCAACCAACCCAATAAGACCAACGACCTTTTCTCATTAATGAATATCGCTTTATCCTGAACGAGTGCTTTTTTCTTCCCTTCATTTTTAAGTAACACTGATAAATTTTCTGGTATCTTGTAACCTCTTGAATCAGCCCATTTAACAAATTCTGTAGGATCTACACACTCCCCAACTTCCTTTGACTCTTCATCCTTCAGTTGCTTCAGTCCGCCTAAATCGATGCTATCTTGGGCTATTTCATAAATAGCTTGATGAGAGTCACTCCAGGTACCAGAAACTATCCCATTTCTATAGATTGGATAATCTTCCTTTAAAAGTGTCACCGCCAATCTAAGAGACCATCGATCCAAGTTGGACCAATCATGCTTACGCTGGTCGTAATCATTAGATTTAAAGGTCATTCCACAACGCCCGATCCGTTAAATATATTTCCTCTCTCATTACTTTTTTCCTATGTAAGTCATCAAAAAATCAAACCAAGGCAGGAAGTAAAGATACTGCTTTCCGGGATCAACAATAGACTTAGAAAACTCGGTTAATTATTTACTGCTTTATTTATCGGCACGACATTGGAGCCTACCTTTAATCCATCCAAGTAATCGCTATACCATTGCATCATATCGGTACGTTCAGCCAGATACTGAGACCGGTTATATGCCGCCCTCACCTTGTTTCTTTCACCATGGGCTAATTGGCGTTCTATAACATCAACGCGAAAACCCGACTCATTCAGGATGGTACTGGCGGTAGTTCTGAAGCCGTGTGCGGTTGCATCAAAGCCAAGCCGTTTTCTAATGGCATAAGTGAGCGTATTTTCACTCATAAGCTTTCTGTAATTGTGGGAGCCAGGAAACACCAGATCATAGCTACCTGATAATTGATGGATCTTTCCAAGTAATACAATAGCCTGTTTTGATAAAGGAACAATATGCTCCTCATTCATTTTCATTTTCTCAGCCGGTATACGCCAGACAGCTTTTTCTAAATCAATATCTTTCCATTCTGCTGATCGTAATTCACCCGGCCTAACAAATGTATAAACGATTAACTGCAAGGCATAACGGGTCAATAAATAGCCAGGGTAATTATCCAGCTCGTTAAGAAATACCGGCAATTCTTCGAACTTGAGTGATTTTCTATGCTGAACCTTGCGAGTGCGTATCACATCCTTGAGCGCATCTACGGGATTCTGTTCTGTATAACCTGTTTGTATGGCATAACGGAAAACAGAGCTGATACGCTGCTTAACACGGCTTGCCACATCCAATGCGCCCCTATCCTCAATCATTTTGACTACATGGAGCACATCACGGGTTTTAATATCATTAATAGGCATATCACCTAGATATGGCAGGGCATCAGCTTTGATTGTCCACCAGACCCTTTCAGCATGATCTTTACTCCATCGGCCTGACTCCTTCTCGTGCCATTCTTCAGCTATAGGTAGGAATGTTGATTTAACCTTTAATGCTTTTTCCTGCCTCTTGATTATTGCAGGGTCATCACCATCCTGAATCATTCGCTTTGCATTTAATGATTTAGATCTGGCTTGAGCCAATGTCACAACAGGATAAACACCTAGGGCAAGCGTCTTCTGCTTTTGTTGGTATCGATACGATAAACGCCAATATTTGGAACCATTAGGGCGAATTTCCAGATTTAGGCCTTTTCCATCAGTCAATTTATAAGGCCTGCTCTTGCTCTTAGCCTGTTTCACCTGCACTGCTGATAACTTACCTGATAGCTCATTCATGGTAATGAACCCTCCATATCTGTTGGTACATTTACAAATCGAATCAAGATACCAACATATATACCAACAAATTTTCAGGATGTCAATGGAAGACAAAGAACACTATAAACCTATAGAACAGCTACAGACAAAGGTTTTAGGCACAAAAAAGGACTTCCATGGAAGCCCTGATTCTTGCTTATGGTGCCGATGGCCGGAGTCGAACCGGCACAGCTCTCGCCACTACCCCCTCAAGATAGCGTGTCTACCAATTCCACCACATCGGCTTTGAATTGAATTAATTTGCCGGGGGCAAATCAGAGTCTGAGGTTGTAGTACCCATAGTTGCAGGCTCTGACATAGGCGGCAGATCCACGTTCTCAGGCTGCTTTAAAATAGTGCCTGATTGCTCAGTAGCTTGAGGTTCAACAACTGAATCCATAATACTGGTTGGTCCTTCACGATGACTTGCGAGGTAAGCTAGCGATAAACAGGTGGCAAAAAATAATGCCGCGATGATTGATGTCGCTTTAGTCAGGAAATTCCCTGAACCCTTTGCACCAAATACAGTTGCCGACGCGCCACTACCAAATGCAGCACCTGCATCAGCACCTTTACCGTGCTGTAACAGGACTAAAGCAATCAATGATATAGATAGCAATACCTGAGCTACCAGTAAAAGTGCATTGAGATTTTCCATTATTAGGTCTCTTGTTAAATTCTAAATTCTTTATAAATAATTAGGCAGATTTACCGATAGCGAGAAAATCAGCTGGTTTCAATGCGGCACCGCCGATCAAGCCACCATCAATATCTGGCTGTGAAAGCAGCTCTTTTGCATTACCTGCATTCATGCTACCACCATATAAAATTTGTACTTTAGCAGCTACATCTTCACTTAATGCCGCTAGCTTGCTACGAATAAAAGCATGTACCGCCTGTGCCTGCTCTGGTGATGCCGTCACACCGGTTCCGATGGCCCATACGGGTTCATAGGCAATTACACATTTTCCAATAGCATCAATACCCTGTGTATCGATAACAGCATCTATCTGACGGGATACAACATCTTCCATAATGCCTGATTCACGCTCTTCTAGAGTTTCACCTATGCAAAACAATGGAATAACTCCAGATTGAACTGCCATAGCAAAACGTTTTGCTACAAGCTCATCTGACTCGCCATATAAACTACGACGCTCAGAATGTCCGATGATGGCATAACTGCAATTGAATTCTTTCAGCATTGAAGGAGCCAGCTCACCCGTGAAAGCGCCAGATTCCTGATCACAAATATTTTGTGAACCTAAGCCAATACCTGAATCACCGATCAGATCATTCACTTTAGAGATGTAAATAGCGGGTGGGCAAACCGCCATATCAGCATTAGTCACTTCTGCCAGACCATCTTTTATTCCACTGATTAATTCTTCGATGCTCGATAAAGAGCCATTCATCTTCCAGTTTCCGGCAATTAGAGTGCGACGCATGCTATACCTCAAAAATATTGTATGTTCAAAAATGGGCGCAAAGGTTACTTGTCTCTGCTCTATAAATCAATGCAAATATCAGTTATTAGCTGAATTTCTAACTTACTGAGGTGATTTAAACTTTTGGAGCCACTTTTTTAACTACATCAGCTATCTGATTAGCAAGAGTTTCTACCTGTTTAGCATCATCCCCTTCTACCATGACACGTATCAATGGCTCAGTACCCGATGGCCTTAGCAATACTCTCCCTTTATTTGCAAGCTCCTGCTCAGCCTCTTCAACTGCCTGCTGAATTTGTGGGAATTCAGCAGGATTTAGTTTATGAGCTACCGGCACATTGACCATAACCTGTGGATATTTATGCATACCCATTTTAGCTTCAGCCAGGGTTAGATCCTTTTCAACCATCCAGGATAAAACTTGCAAGGCAGCAATGATTCCATCACCCGTGGTGGTTTGATTTAGCGCAATGATATGACCAGAAGATTCTCCACCTATGAACCACCCATTAGCCTTCAGTCTTTCCATAACAGACCTGTCACCAACATTAGCCCGTTCAAATTTTATGCCCTGGGTTTTTAACGCATGTTCCAGACCCAGGTTAGTCATTAAGGTACCAACAACACCACCGCCTAAACCTCCGCTAACTAGTTGGCTTTTGGCAATCACAAACAAAATTTCATCACCATCCATGATTTCACCAGTAGCATCCATCATCATCAGTCGGTCACCATCACCATCGAAGGCTATTCCTAAATCAGCTTGATGCTCAAGCACCTTAGAACGCATATTTTGCGGATGCAGAGCTCCACAGTCTTTATTGATATTTAAACCATTCGGGCTAACACCCATTTCAAAAACTTCGGCACCTAGTTCACGAAAAACATGAGGAGCAATATGGTAAGTAGCTCCATTTGCACAATCCAGAACAATTTTCATACCTTTTAAAGTTGTGCGAAATGGAATTGAATTTTTACAAAACTCAATATATCGCCCCCGTGAATCTTCCAGCCTGCGAACTTTACCCAGCAATTTGGACTCAACCATTTTCATCGGTTGATCCATCATGTCTTCAATCTCATGTTCGATTGAGTCCGGTAATTTGAAACCATCACCACTAAAAAATTTTACCCCGTCATCGTAATATGGGTTATGCGAAGCACTGATCACAATACCGGCTGTAGCGCGCTGAGCCTGTGTCATATAAGCCACAGCAGGTGTTGGCATAGGCCCCATTAAGGTCACATCAAGGCCTGCAGCAGCCAGACCGGCTTCTAATGCAGCTTCAAATATATAACCTGAGATACGTGTATCTTTACCGATAACAACGTGACCTTTTTCCTGTTTGGACAATACCTTACCGGCAGCCCAGCCCAGCTTCATCACAAATTCAGCAGTCATTGGGTCCTGACCTACTCGACCACGGATTCCATCGGTACCAAAATAACGTTTTGTCATATGTTTTCTCTTGATTAATTATTGTAGGCTAGCTTCATTGCCTGCACTATAGCGACTGCATCTTTTGTTTCTGTGACATCGTGCACACGGATAATATCTGCACCCGACATGGCTGAAATTACCGCAGTTGAAACACTTCCAAAAAGGCGTTGATCTACTGGTTTATCCAGTATCAAACCAATCATGCTTTTTCTAGAAAGACCAACAAGCAAAGGCAGTCCTAATGATTTAAATAACTCTAAGGAGTGTAGCAACTGTAAATTTTGTTGCAGAGTTTTTCCAAACCCAAAACCCGGGTCAATTAGTAATTGTTGTTTCGATATGCTTGCCTGCTCTGCTAGCTCTACTCTTTCCTGTAAAAAATAAAAAACCTCATCCACGACACTTTTATATTGAGGATTATTTTGCATGGAGTCGGGTGAGCCTTGCATGTGCATCAGGCAAATTAAAAGCCCGGTAGATGCAGCAGCTTCCAGAGAACCTTCCCGGCGTAAAGCCCACACATCGTTGATCATATCTGCACCAGCTTCAGCTGCAGCTAACATCACTTCTGCTTTGCTGGTATCGATAGAGATGGGGATATCTGAAAATTGTCGAATAGCTTCAATAACAGGAATAGTTCGACGAATTTCTTCACGCACATCGACAATTTCGGCACCGGGTCGAGTGGACTCTCCACCGATATCGAGAATATCTGCACCTTCATCGATTAGTTTCTGAGCATGCTCAACTGCTTTTCCAGTTTCTGAAAACAAACCACCGTCAGAAAAAGAATCGGGAGTCGTATTAATGACGCCCATGATATTTATTTTTGTAAGATCAGGCTTCATAAATAAAAAAGGCCGGGATGTAAATTTTACATCCCGGCCTTCCAGTTATATTTTAATGTAAACTTGCAGGATCAGACAGATCAGCTTTTTTATCATCTGTCGATTTTTCTTTAGAAGCCCTGGGAGCACTACCACCACTGGATGATGAATCACCAGAATCGCCATTGCTCCAGTCCTGTGGTGGACCAGGTTCCTTGCCTTCCATAATGGTATCAATCTGCGAGGCATCAATAGTTTCATACTTCATCAGGGCATCAGCCATTAAATGCAGTTTATCGGTGTGCTCAGTCAGAATATCCAGAGAACGCTGATAATTACGGTCAATAAAACCTCTGATTTCAGAATCTATCGCCTGTGCCGTTTCATCAGAAACCGTCTTGGTATTCGTCACTGAACGACCCAGAAAAACTTCACCTTCATCTTCAGAATAAGTCAACGGCCCCATACGATCAGATAAACCCCATTTAGTGACCATATTACGCGCAATTTCAGTAGCTCTTTCAATATCGTTAGAAGCCCCTGTAGTGACAGCATCATCACCAAAAATTAACTGCTCTGCAATACGTCCACCATACAGACTGGAAATCTGGCTCTCCAATAGTTTACGGCTATAACTGTATCGATCATCTTCTGGCAAGAACATGGTGACACCCAATGCCCGGCCACGTGGAATAATCGAAACCTTATACACAGGATCATGTTCAGGAACCATACGACCAACAATGGCATGACCTGCTTCATGATAAGCAGTCATTTTCTTGTCGTCATCTTTCATGATCATGGACTTGCGCTCTGCACCCATCATGATCTTGTCTTTGGCACGCTCAAAGTGTTCCATATTGACTAACTTGTTGTTACCACGAGCGGCAAATAAAGCAGCTTCATTCACCAGGTTTGCCAGATCAGCACCGGAAAAACCGGGTGTACCACGGGCAATAACCATTGCATCAACATTTTCAGCTGCGGGTACTTTACGCATATGAACTTTAAGAATTTGGGCACGACCACGTACATCGGGTAGAGGAACCACTACCTGACGATCAAAGCGACCGGGGCGTAAAAGTGCAGGATCAAGTACATCAGGGCGGTTAGTCGCTGCAATGACGATAACGCCTTCATTGCCTTCAAACCCATCCATTTCAACCAGTAACTGGTTTAGTGTTTGCTCTCTCTCATCATGCCCACCACCAAGACCGGCACCACGATGGCGCCCTACTGCATCAATTTCATCAATAAAGATAATGCAGGGGCTGTGCTTCTTGGCCTGCTCGAACATATCACGAACACGTGAAGCACCAACACCGACAAACATTTCTACGAAATCTGAACCTGAAATGGTAAAGAAAGGTACTTTTGCTTCACCTGCTATGGCCTTGGCAAGTAGTGTTTTACCTGTACCCGGAGAACCTACCATCAACACGCCACGAGGAATTTTTCCTCCAAGCTTTTGAAATTTAGAGGGATCACTAAGGAATTCAACCAATTCTGCAACTTCTTCTTTAGCTTCATCAACACCCGCAACATCACTAAATGTCACATTAATCTGATCTTCACCGAGCAATCTGGCTTTTGATTTACCGAAAGACATTGCTCCACGGCCACCGCCACCGCCCTGCATCTGGCGCATAAAGAAAACCCACAAGCCAATCAACACAATAAACGGAAACCAGCTGATAAACATATGAGCCAGTAAAGATGGTTGCTCAGGAGGTTTGGACATGATTTGAACGCCCGCTTTATCCAGATCACCGATCAGAGGAGAATTATTGGTTTCAGGGCTGTATGTTGAAAAAGTCGAACCACTGATTAGTTTTCCAGTGATTTGTTGACCTTCAATAAGTACTTCACTGATTTGACCGGATTTTACCTGCGACAGGAATTCCGAATAAATCATACTTCTACCGGATGTCTCCCGATTTCCAAAGTTCTGAAATACAGACAACAGAACCACAGCAATAACAACCCATAGAATTAAATTTTTAGCTACATCATTCACATTAATTACCTGGCCGAATGCGACCTTTCTTTAAACAAACTTTCTGTATTCTTACACATTGGCATAAATGAATACAGTTATTATAGTTACATCGAATAGTGAGTTACTTCAATCCCTGGCAAACAGCATAAACTTCTCTAGATCTTGGCCGGGAAGCTTTGGGTTTGCGAAATTTCACTACTTTGAAGAATTTTCTGAAACTTCTAACCATTTCGTCAAACCCTTCTCCCTGAAACATTTTGACCGCAAAACTTCCATTTCTATCCAGAACCTGCAAAGCAAATTCAAAGGCAAGTTCAACCAGATACATCGATTTAGGCTGATCCACCGTTTCAATCCCACTTATATTGGGCGCCATATCCGATAAAACAAGGTCAACCGGAGAGTTATTTATGAGATCAAGAATTTCATCCAGAACTTTCTGTTCGGTGAAATCGCCCTGAATAATATCAACATCGTTTATAGAATCCATTTCTAACAGGTCAACCGCAATTAAGCGTCCACCCTTACTGCAAAACTGACTAGCATATTCTGTCCAGCCACCCGGAGCTGCGCCCAGATCAATCACAAACTGCTTAGGCTTAAGCAAGCGGTCCTTTTCCTGTAATTCTATTAGTTTGTAAACAGCACGAGAGCGATAACCTTCACGACGAGATTTCAATACATACGGATCTGCGTGATGCTCCTGCAACCAGAGTTGACTACTTTTTGACCTACCCATATTTCTCTTTAGTTTTCATTTGAAAGGTTATGATACAATCCGCGCCCTTTTTATACTATCGTGATTAACATGCCCTTAACCAGCCAGCAGGTTCGAGCTTTACGAGCAGAAGCTCATCGACTTAATCTGAAACCCGTTGTAATGATAGGTCAACATGGCTTAAGTGAGAATGTACTTATTGAGCTAGAGCAAACACTGGCACACCACGAACTGATCAAGGTTCGGGTACCGGCTCAGGATAAATCAGAAAAAAAAGAACTGAATACAGAAATCTGTGAGAAGCTCAAAGCAGACTTAATCCAGTCTATAGGCCATGTAATTGTAATATTTCGAAAAAAACCCAAAAGCCAGAAATATCTTAAGATATTAAAATCAGCCAACTCTGCTGATTAGTTTAAACAATTCAAATTTAGCGGCCCCGAGGTTTGCTTCAATCAATCTGGCGATTGTAGCACTTTCTTTAATTCAGCAACTTCCTGTTCCAGAACACTAACTCGTTGCACCAGATCTGACACGGTAACGCGCCCAGATGACTCAGAGGCCTTCGTTTCCTGCACCTCACTCTCATATAACTCAATGTCTATGGGACCAGAAAAAAGATGCATATATTCAGAGTCTTTACGTCCAGCTGTACGAGGTAACTGCACTATTAATGCCCCCCCTTCCCTCTCTATCAAACCAGTAAGAGCTTCCGTCACAACATGATTATCTGAAAAATCATGCAATCTGGCACAATGAGTTCTTAATTCACCAGGCGTTTGAGGGCCTCGCAACAAAAGCACACACACTATTGCATACTCAGCAGGATCTAATTGAAGGTCACTAAAATGCGTATTGCAAAAACGATGCTTGTATTTCTCCACGCCCCGTTTAAAATTTTCTTCATATGACACCAGGCTTTTGGCCTCCAACTCACGAACAGTATGCTGCACAACTCCTTGTGTGAGTGTCATCACCGGGCTTCGGCTGGACTTCTGATTGCAGGCATTGGTCAACGCATTAAGCGTTAGCGGATATTGATCCGGTGTAACCAGCGATTTTTCCAACAGGCAGCCAATAATACGGGTTTCATTAGCCGTTAAATTCAAATCATGCATATGAAACCCTCATTAATGTTTGTTACTCGGTAATTCCTTAAACAGCAAAACTAAATATAGTGTACATTGGTAATTTCATATTCCTTGATACCAGCTGGAGCTTCCACCACAACATCTTCTCCTACTTCCTTGCCAATTAAAGCACGCGCAATTGGGGAGCTAATAGCAATTCGGTTAAAGCTGATATCGGCCTCAATATCTCCAACCACCTGATAGGAAACTTCAGCTTCTGTTTCAACATTGATCAAGTCTACTGTGCAGCCAAAAACTACACGACCAGATTGATTAAGTTTAGTCACATCGATTATCTGTGAATTAGAGACCGCAGATTCTAATTCCTTTATTCGGCCTTCAATAAAAGCCTGCTGTTCTTTCGCAGCATGATATTCGGCATTTTCCTTCAGATCGCCATGTTCACGAGCTGTCGCAATAGCATCAATAACAGCAGGTCGTTTCACCTTTTTAAGTTCATTTAATTCAACTTTAAGTCTTTCCGCACCAGCGGCTGTCAGTGGTAATTGGTTCATCAAAAATGCCTTTCTAATTATGTGATTCTCTTAAATACAGAAGAGTAATACAACTATTATATTAAGTTAAGGTAAAACGGAAGAGATTAGATCATTCCAGAGTATTTTATAGGGAATGATCACATTATTTAATTTTAGATAATAGAATTTAACGATTAATCATGCAAACTTTGCAAACGATAGACATCTTTAATTTCCTGATGTTCCATCGCCATACAGGTAGCCAGTCCACCGGCCAAGGTAGTGGTATAGGTTATTCCATGCATTAGTGCCTCCCTACGAATTTCATAAGAATCAGCAATAGCAGGACGACCTTCAGTGGTATTGATAATGAGTGCAATCTCATCATTTTTAATCATATCTACAATATGAGGGCGGCCTTCTTTTACCTTATTCACGTGCTGACATTCAATATCAGCCTGCTTCAGCAATCGGGCAGTGCCCGCAGTAGCAACGAGTGTAAAATTATGCCTAATCAGGTTTTCAGCCAATTTAACCACCGATTTTTTATCCGGGTCTCTAACACTAACAAACGCTTTACCACCATCTGGCAGAGTGGTTCCAGAAGCTAACAAACCTTTCGCAAAAGCTTCAGCAAATGTTTTACCTATACCCATGACTTCACCGGTAGATTTCATTTCAGGCCCTAAAATTGGATCAACACCCTGAAATTTTGCAAAAGGAAAAACAGACTCCTTGACCGAAACAAAGTCTGGAACCACTTGCTCAACACAACCCTGAGACAATAATGATTGTCCCACCATGCAGCGCGCAGCTACTTTGGCTAGCGGAACATTGGTTGCTTTAGATACAAACGGCACGGTTCTGGATGCACGAGGGTTCACTTCAAGGATATAAATATCTTCACCTTTAATGGCAAACTGAGTATTCATAAGACCTATTACTTTGAGTTCTTTTGCCATCGCTTCAACCTGACGACACATTTCCTGCTGGATATCATCTGACAAGGTATAAGGCGGCAATGAACAGGCCGAATCACCCGAATGCACACCGGCCTGTTCGATATGTTCCATCAAACCACCGATAAATACATTCTCACCATCACAGATCGCATCCACATCGACTTCAACCGCATCATCCAGAAAACGATCAAGTAAAACAGGAGAGTCTTTTGTAACCTTAACGGCTTCAGTCATATAACGGTGTAGATCTTCCTGGTCATACACAATTTCCATCGCCCGACCGCCTAATACATAAGAGGGTCTCACCACCAGAGGGAAGCCCACTTCATCAGCTAAAGCAGCAGAAGACTCTACATCAAAAGTAATGCGATTCGGTGGTTGACGTAAATCCAGATCAATCAGCATTTGCTGAAAACGCTCACGATCCTCTGCCAGATCGATAGAATCAGGTGTAGTTCCAATAATTGGCACTCCAGCAGCTTCTAAAGAGCGAGCCAGATTCAGAGGAGTCTGTCCTCCAAATTGCACGATAACGCCTTTTGGTTTTTCCAGGTCGATTACTTCCATGACATCTTCAAGCGTCAATGGCTCGAAATACAAACGATCCGACGTATCATAATCGGTCGATACAGTTTCAGGGTTGCAGTTAATCATGATGGTTTCATAACCATCTTCACGCATTGCCATGGCGGCATGCACGCAGCAATAATCAAATTCTATGCCCTGACCGATGCGGTTTGGGCCGCCACCCAGCACAACAATTTTATCTCGATCAGACACATTTGCTTCGCATTCCATTTCATAGCTTGAATAGAGATAGGCCGTGGATGATGCAAATTCAGCCGCGCAGGTATCGACCCGTTTATAAACAGGGCGAACATTCAAATCTCGACGAGCTGTTGACACTTTCAGCTCATCAGTTTTCATCATAGTCGCCATTCGACGGTCTGAAAATCCTTTGCGTTTTAGCTGGAAAAATTCTTCAGCAGTAAAAGAATCGGGTGTTCGACCAATTAAAGATTGCTCAATGTTTACAATTTCTTCAATTTGCACCAGAAACCAGGGATCAATCTTCGAAAGCTCGAATAGTTTCTCTAATGAATAACCAGAACGAAATGCATCGGCCACGTACCAGATACGTTGAGCACCTGGAAGGCGCAATTCTGCACGATACAGATCTTCTTTTTGATCAGCACTTAATTCATCCTGATCGATGATTTCATCCAAACCATCTACACCCGTTTCAAGGCCACGTAATGCTTTCTGGAAAGATTCCTGAAAACTACGGCCGATAGCCATAACTTCACCTACCGATTTCATCTGAGTGCCTAAACGATCATCAGCCTGTGGAAATTTTTCAAAGGTAAATCTTGGAATTTTAGTGACTACATAATCAATCGATGGCTCGAAAGAAGCTGGTGTCGCACCGCCAGTGATATCATTCTGTAATTCATCAAGCGTATAACCAACGGCCAGTTTGGCAGCAACCTTAGCAATAGGAAAACCAGTCGCTTTAGAAGCCAAAGCTGAAGAACGTGAAACACGAGGATTCATTTCAATGATGATCATCTCGCCATTTTCAGGGTTGATGGAAAACTGAACATTCGAACCACCCGTTTCAACACCGATTTTACGCAAAACCTTCAATGAGGCATTTCGCATAATTTGATATTCTTTATCGGTCAGAGTTTGTGCGGGCGCTACCGTGATGGAGTCACCGGTATGCACGCCCATCGGGTCGAGATTTTCTATCGAGCAGATAATGATGCAGTTATCATTTTTGTCACGCACCACTTCCATTTCGTATTCTTTCCAGCCCAGGATAGATTTTTCACACAGCACTTCGCTGGTAGGTGATAAATCCAGACCGCGTTTGATAATATCTTCAAACTCTTCCTTGTTATAAGCGATACCGCCGCCGCTGCCGCCCATGGTAAAGGATGGGCGAATAATGACAGGAAAACCTATCTGAGGCTGACCTTGCCAGGCTTCTTCAAGACTGTGAGCAATATAAGATGGCGGTGTGCTCAGCCCAATTTCATCCATAGCCTGACGAAATTGATCTCGGTCTTCCGCCATATCAATCGCTTCACGACTGGCACCGATCATTTCCACATTGTATTTTTCCAGCACACCTTCGCGCACCAGATCCAGCGCACAGTTAAGCGCCGTCTGTCCACCCATGGTAGGCAGCAGAACATCAGGGCGTTCTTTTTCAATAATTTTTTCAACCACTGTCCAGTGAATAGGTTCGATATAAACCGAATCCGCTGTCGCAGGGTCTGTCATGATGGTAGCAGGATTAGAGTTAATTAAAATAACTCGATAACCTTCTTCTTTTAATGCCTTACAGGCCTGTGCACCGGAATAATCAAATTCGCAGGCCTGACCAATAACGATTGGGCCGGCTCCGATAATCAGAACACTTTTAATATCATCTCTGCGTGGCATTAGTTTGCTCCACCCTGCTTATTTTGCTCTATTAATTCAAAAAAATGATCAAACAACGGGGCTACATCGTGTGGACCGGGACTGGCTTCAGGATGTCCCTGAAAACTAAAAGCCGGCTTATCGGTTCGATGAACAGCCTGTAAAGATCCATCAAACAATGATCGATGAGTGGCTTTCAGGTTATCAGGAAGAGAGCTTTCATCCACTGCAAAACCGTGGTTCTGACTGGTAATCATCACAACTCCAGAGTCCAGATCCTGAACCGGATGGTTAGCACCATGATGACCAAACTTCATCTTTTCAGTTTTTGCACCACTGGCCAGCGACAACAACTGATGCCCAAGACAGATACCAAAAACAGGGATATCTTTTTCTAAAACTTGTTGAATGGCTTCAATCGCATAATCACAGGGTTCCGGATCACCCGGCCCATTGGACAAAAACACACCATCAGGATTCAAAGCCAGGACTTCTTCAGCAGAAGTTTGTGCAGGAACAACGGTGACTCTTGCACCACGCTCAGCCAACATACATAAAATATTCTTTTTAACGCCGTAGTCATAAGCAACAACGTGATACCTCAAATCATTTGCCTGCTGGTACCCTTCCCCTAGTGCCCAAACCGACTGTGTCCATTCGTAGGTCTCAGTAGTTGACACTTCTTTCGCGAGATCCATTCCGGACAGACCGGCAAAATCTTTTGCTGCAGCAATTGCTTTAGTTTCATCAAGATCATCGCCTGCCAAAATAGCGCCTTTTTGCGCGCCTTTTTCGCGTAACAAACGGGTTAACTGTCGTGTATCAATATCTGAAATCGCCACAAGATTATTTTTAACCAGATATTCCTGCAAAGACATTTCATTACGCCAGCTACTGGCCAGTAACGGTAAATCACGAATAATAAGACCGCTGGCATGAATCGTAGAAGCTTCTTCATCTTCCGCATTCATTCCGGTATTGCCGATATGCGGATAAGTCAGTGTGATGATTTGTCTAGCATATGAAGGATCTGTCAGAATTTCCTGATAACCGGTCATGGATGTATTAAAAACAACCTCACCAGTGGTCAGGCCTTGGGCTCCTATGGAAAGCCCTTTGAATATCGTTCCGTCTTGCAGGGCGAGTATGGCTGATACAGTCACAATTTCTCCACTATTAATAAAATCCGCGCGCACGAAAATAGGAGGTGCATTAGCTCTTCCCATAAAAAATTAAGTCGTTTGAGATAACGCTGAGAAACAGCATTTTCCTGAGGGCGTATTCTATGGCAAAACGATCTTAGGGTCTACGGCGGATCATAAGAATATGCTAATTTTGTTCATCTTTCATTTCATGTAGCTATAAACACTCGCATGTAAACTTTCCAATCTTTCAAAATTAGTCCATTTAATGGTGCTCACGGCGTACCCTACCGGCACTTCAACCATACTCGACACACGTTTCCAGAAAGTGGATAAGCGCTAAATACACATACTTGTCATGGTTGTTTTTCCACAAACTTGATTTGAGTCATACACCCTGCATGCATTCCAGACCATAGTGCACATCGTTTGGACAAGAAGGTAACGGAACAGTAGTAAATCCTGGCTTTCCAGCAAATCATAAACACAAATCATCGTATTTATGACCCTCACTTTATAAGTAGTAAGTGGAGTTTCAGGATGGAATTGACGAACTTTTCCCGGGTAGCAATTATTGGTGGTGGGCCAGCGGGTTCATTAACTGCCTATTTCATGCTTGATATTGCCAAACAGCTGGGCATTCACCTTAATCTGGATATTTACGAACCTGCACTCTATTCAGCACCTGGTCCTAAGGGCTGTAATTTTTGCGGCGGCATCGTTTCTGAAACACTGGTTCAGATGCTCGCTATGGAAGGCATTAACTTACCCCCGGATGTCGTGCAAAGGGGAATAGATTCTTATTTTCTTCACACAGAACAAGGATCGGCAAGCATTCAAACACCCCTGGATGAAATGCGTATCGCAGCATTATATCGAGGAGCAGGCCCTCTTGACTGTATCAAGCGATCCGCTGAAATCAGCTTTCAGGATAAAGTCGTTTATAAAAGTTTTGATGGTTTTTTACAGCAACTTGCCATACAAAGTGGTGCAAATGTTATTACCAAACGCGTTGCAGAAGTTATCCGTGAAGAACCATTTCCGGTAGTCGTGCCAAAAGGCGGAGAACCCCGTCGATATGACCTTGTCGTAGGAGCTGTCGGTGTCAATGGTGGAGGTATCAAACTGTTCGAAAAGACCATGCCTAATTTCAAAGCACCTCAAACGACAACAGCATTCCTCACCGAAATTTTTATGGACAGGGAAAAAGTCGATAAGTACTTCGGCAATGCCATGCATGTTTTTCTGGTAAAAATTCCACATGTTAATTTTGCTGCCATCGTACCAAAAGCTGAATATGTCAGTGTCATTTTACTTGGTAAAGGCGTAAACAAAGAGTCAGCAAAAGCATTTTTAAGCCACCCCGATGTCAAAAAATGTTTCCCCGATGATATAGACCTATCCCCTAAATCCTGTCAATGCCATCCTAAGGTCAATATTGGATTAGCATCTCCGGTATTTCAGGATCGCATAGTTATGGTTGGTGATGCAGGCGTTAGCCGCTTATTTAAAGACGGGTTAGGCGCAGCCTATATCACCTCTAAAGCCTGTGCAACGACGGCCATGATTCACGGGGTATCAAAACAGGATTTCAAGCAATTCTATTTACCAGCCTGTAAAAAGCTGGATGTAGACAACAAGCTTGGCAAAATGGTATTTCTGACTGTCGATCTTTTTAAATGGATACCCATTCTCTCCAAAGGCATGTTAAGAATGGTACAACGGGAGCAGCAACCGAATGTTAGCGATAAAGATATGTCGATGGTGTTGTGGGATACTTTTACCGGTTCCAATACCTACCGCTCTATCGTCAAACGATGTCTTAATCCATTTTTTCTAACTCGCCTGTTTTGGGAAAGCTTTAAATCATTACTGAGCCGGAAGTCAGAAGCCAAAATTATTGACTATACTGCTACGGAAGAAAAGTCATGAGACAAAACAGACTTGGGCATTTATATCATGATGGCGATGTTATTTTTCATAAAGGTGACCAGGGCAACAGCATGTTCCTGATCCAGAAAGGGACTATCGAGATTATCATTGATGAAACCAGTGACAGCCCTATCAACACGCTTTCTGACGGTGATTTTTTTGGAGAAATGAGTCTTTTTACTGGCAACCCCAGATCTGCAACTGTGCGTTCAAAAGGGGAAAGTTATGTACTCACCATCGATGAGTTAGCATTCATGCTCCGAATTAAAGAAGACCCGATGTTAGCATTTAGAATATTAGACAAACTGTACGCACGGATTCATTCTCTGAATATAGAAAGCATCCCAGCAAAGCCAGTTGAGGCATAAACTAATGAGCTCATCATCTAAAGATTGTAATACGGTAAAAAAATACCATCATGGCCAGGTTATTCTGCCACAGGGGTTTTCTGGCCAGGCCATGGGCTTGGTAGAAAAAGGTCGGGTAGAAATTTTTCAAAAAAATGAAGACGGAGAAGATACCGCATTAAAAATGCTAAACACCAACGATATGTTTGGTATTGGTTCGCTATTTGGAGAACTGGAACGTCAAACAGGTGTTCGCTCTATTAATAAATCGATTGTCACTATTATGGATAGAAGAGATTTTATTCGTAGAATTCATAAAAATCCCCAGGTTGCTTTCGATGTTTTAAAATCACTATGTCTGCGCATTAAAGATATGAGTGAAGAGGTACATGATCAGAGACAAGAGCTTAAAAATAAAGCTCAGGAGTCGAAGTAACATTTTTTGGCAATCCACTATCGGCGTATTGTTCCGACCAAAGGCTTTCTTTTCACAATTAAAGCAAGGAAACCATTTCAGGTTAACCATTCTGTTACAGCTAATTCGCTGGACAGCCATGTGCTGTGTGACGATGCCTCATTTTTACCTTAAAAATCCTCCTTCACTTTTCCCCGTTCCATTTGGCATTGAATTACAGCAGTACCGGTTTTTCGAAATTTTTGCCTACTTCCCTTACGGGTTGTTCATAATTGTAGTCATAACCAACATGACCTGGTTATATGTTAAAAAATATACACCTCAGTCCATCTCAATTTCTAAAGTATGGGAAGTGATCGCAATTGCATATTTTGCCCCCTGGTTACCAACACTGGTACTGGATAATTTCCTGTTAACTTATGATCTGGCCATTCCATTTATCATCGTGCCACTACATTTTGCAGTAGTCGGAATTGAATCAGCTCTTGTAGCCATAGGTTTACAACAGGTATTTAACATGCCCGCCAACAAAGCATGGTTAATAGGCCTGGGGGGAGGATTCATATTTCTTGCTCTGGCTGGAATTGTTGTTCGTTAAAACTAAATCCAAAAACCATTTATCTGAATTTATTCAGATTAATTCAACCTTACAAATTGTTACAAAGCACTCTTCCTTTAATTGTATAATGCCGCGTTCCACAGGCTTGAGCCTGTTTATAGCTCACAATCTTTCAGGTAAGCAGACATGACCGCACATATTCTCAATAAGAAAAAAATCCTCTGGATATTGCCCCCGATTATCCTGGGCATAGTCTTTATGGGCATTCTGAAAAGTGGCAAGCAACCTCCACAGTTATCTGAAACGGGTGAACCCGTTCGAGTCGTTAGAACCCTGCAAATTCAAAAATTGGATTTCACGCCCATTGCTACCGGTTATGGAGTGGTGCAACCAGCTCAAATCTGGAAATCAATAGCCCAGGTTTCAGGGCGAATTATTTCCATGCACCCTCGCCTGAAAGACGGTGAAATTATAACCAAAGGTGATGTTTTATTTCATATTGATCCCGTTGATTATGAACTCAACCTGGCACAGGCCGAAACTCAACTGGCCGAACTGGATGTACAGTTATCCAACACTAAAACATCTCTAAAAATTGAACAAAGAAACCTGGCACTAGCAACCAAAGAACAACAGCGACTCCAAAAACTGGTTAAAAAAGGCGGCGTATCTCAAAGCAGTGCCGATGCAGCTGAACGTACTATGCTGGGCTCAACTTCCCAGGTTCAGAATCTGAAGAATTCTTTATCCCTGATACCTTCTCAACGAAAATTGCAATTGGCTAAAGTCACTCAGGCTCAACGTGATCTGGAGAACACTCATATCAAAGCACCTTTTAATATGCGTGTAGCATCACTGGCCATTGAATCTGATCAGTATGTCAGCAAGGGTCAGCAACTATTCTCTGGAGACTCGGTAGACAAGGTTGAAATCATTGCCCAGGTATCAATGTCATCACTGAAGAATCTGTTCTTTGGTCAGCCAGATACCCCCAAAGACATTCAGACACTGTCACAAAATATTTCTACAATTACCGGTTTCAATCCGACTGTAAACCTGGATATGGGTAACGAACAGGTTGCAAGCTGGCAGGGGAAATTTTTACGTTTTACCGACAATGTTGACAGCCAGACTCGCACCATGGGGGTCGTTATAGAAGTTGAAAGTCCGTTACAGAAAATTATTCCAGGTAAACGTCCACCACTGTCCAAAGGCATGTTCGTTGAAGTTTCCATCGCCGGATACCCTCAATCAAACAGTATCGTCATTCCACGTTCATCCGTGCGTAATGGCAGTACCTATGTCATGAATAAAGAAAACAGACTTGAAGTTCGTACTGTTCAGAAACTGTATGATCAAAAAAATCAGAGCATCATTGCAAAAGGTCTGGAGGATGGGGACTTACTGGTATTAACCGATTTGATCCCAGCCGTGAATGGCATGTTATTAAAATCAGTAAGTTCAGCTGACAATAACCTTTCCAGCGGAGAGTAAGACCATGATTAAGTGGTATACCCAACACCCTACCGCCGCCAACTTGACGATGCTGGTGGTCATCATTCTAGGATTGATCAGCCTGCCAAACCTGCAACGAGAAACATTCCCACGCATTAGCAACGACAAGGTCAGTATCCAGGTAATGTATCCCGGCTCCACCGCTGAAAATGTCGAAGATGCAATCTGCCGACGCCTTGAAGACAGCCTTGAAAGTATTTCCGATCTGGATGAAATGATTTGCGAAGCCTCTGAAGGATTTGGCAAAGCCACTGCGGTGATGCTAGAAGGCAGTAAAATGGAACGTTTTCTGGATGATGTTAATGCAGCTGTCGATGCCATCAATGATTTCCCTGATCAGGCTGAATCCCCTATCGTTGAAGAACTCGGACGCACCGATGCTGTTATCTCAGTAGCCATCACCGGCCCGGAAAATCCGGTCATTCTTAAAGCTTATGCTGAAGACGTGAAACTACGTTTGCTGGCCACGGCTGAAATTGCCAACGTCGATATTGACGGATTCTCAGATCATCAAATCCGTGTCGAAATTCCCGCTGCTCGATTACGACAATACGGTCTTTCTCTGGCCGATATTGCCGGCATCATGCAAAGCCAGAGTGTCAGCACTCCTGCCGGTCGTCTGGAAAGTGATCAGGAAGATATCCTGTTACGTTTCGATGACCAAAGAAAAACTGTCAATCAGGTGGGCAACCTTGTAGTTATTTCAGGTAAAACTGGTGCTGCCATACGTTTACACGATATAGCTTCTATCACTGACCGCTTTGATCGTGATGAAACCCGAATCCTGTTTAATGGTGAACGAGCTGCCATTTTGAATATCACAAAGACTCAGACCCAGGATATTCTTAAATCCTTAAACGATGTCAAAACCTTTATTGAACAGGAAAATAAACTGGCTTCCAGCGGCATCAAACTGACATTAACTCAGGATAGGGCTTCCGTTGTTCAGGATCGTCTCGACATGATTTTAAGCAATGGCGTGCAGGGTTTACTGGCTGTATTTGCGATACTCTGGCTATTTTTCAGTTTTCGTTATAGCTTCTGGGTCACCATGGGTTTGCCTATCTCTTTTCTGGGCGCCATGTTCGTAATCCCTCTTGCTGGTATGACCATAAACATGATCACTCTGGTCGGCCTACTGATCGGTGTCGGTCTGTTGATGGATGATGCCATTGTTATTGCTGAAAATATTGCTGCTCGACTGGAAAAAGGTGAACGAGCCATGCACGCCGCTATGGCAGGTGTAACTCAGGTTTTACCCGGCATACTTTCTTCTTTCACAACAACTCTACTGGTATTCGGTTCACTGGCATTCATCACCGGTGAAATTGGTCAGATATTACGTGTCATGCCAATCGTATTAATCATAGTATTAACAGTGAGCCTGATCGAAGCCTTTCTAGTTCTGCCTTATCACCTCGGTCATAGCCTGAAGGGTATGGAAAATAGAAAACCTTCCCGCTTTCGTGCAGGATTTGAACATGGTTTTGATACCTTTAGGGATAAAATGTTCGTACCTGTACTGGATAAAGCTGTTTCCTATCGCTACATGACGCTGGGTATCGTCATCATGTTAATCATCGCTGCCATCGCTTTACCGGTATCAGGAAAGTTAAAGTTTGTTGGCTTTCCGCCCACCGATGGAGACATTATCGAAGCACGATTATTACTACCTCAAGGAACACCTCTTTCACTCACTGAATCGATAGTAAACCGCATTCAACAAGCAGCAAAAGATATCAATAAGGAACTGGCTCCTAAACAGCCAGGTCAACAGAATCTAGTCAATAACATCACCATTGTTTATGGACAAAATCCTGATGCTTATGAATCAGGCCCGCACGTTGCCCGAATTATTGTTGACCTGCTCAGCGCCGAAGTCAGAAACACCAGTATTGATGAATTTCGTGCTGCCTGGCGTAAGGAAACCGGTGAGCTTGCCGATGTTATATCCCTTAAATACACCGAGCCCGCTATTGGACCCGGCGGCCGTGCAATCGAAGTCCGATTGAAGGGCGATGATTTAAATGAATTAAAACGAGCCTCTCATGATATGCAAAACTGGTTTAACGGGTATGCAGGTGTCATGGATGTCAGCGATGATTTACGCCCGGGAAAACGAGAGTTACGCGTTCGACTGAAAGAGTCAGCCGGTGTGCTGGGCATTAATGCCAACATGGTTTCAAGCCAGATCAGAGCGGGCTTTCAGGGTATTCAAATTGATGAATTTCCAGTTGGCGCTGAAACCTATGAAGTTGACCTTCGTCTGGCAGCCTCTGATCGTTTATCAGCTGATGATCTGGAACAGTTAACCATAACCGGACCCAATGGCAGCCAGATACCATTACCCAATGTAGCCACTATCGAAGAAGTTCGAGGCTGGGCACGAATTAATCGCGTAGATCGTAAACGCACAATTACTGTTTATGGAGACGTACAACGAGAAATCGCAAATTCACAGGAATTACTCGGACTGGCCGCTAAGGATATTAATATCAAGATTCAGGAAAAATACCCGAGTGTAAATATTGATACCCAGGGTGAAAGTCAAAACTCAGCCAAAACCGGTAAATCAATCGTCAGAAATGTTGCTCTCGGCATGATCGGTGTTTATATTTTACTGGCCTTACAATTCCGTGGTTATGCTGCACCCCTCACGGTCATGGTAGTCATCCCAACCGCTTTAATCGGTGTAATGTTTGGTCATTTTGCACTCGGACTGGACTTAACCATGCCCAGTATTATCGGCATGGCCTCACTGTTTGGTGTGGTGGTGAATGACTCGATCCTGCTGGTGGTGTTTATTCGAGAAGCACGGGATAAAGGGGTTGAAACTTATCAGGCAGCCAAGGAAGCCGGTCGTGCAAGATTCCGCCCTATTCTGCTCACATCCATCACAACTATTGCTGGCTTAACCCCGTTGCTTACAGAAACTAGCTTACAGGCACAGATTCTGATTCCGATGGCAGCAGCACTGGCATTCGGACTCACTTCAGCAACCCTGACGGCATTATTCCTGGTGCCATCTTTGTACTGCATACTGGATGATTTTGATTTACTGGGACAGTTGCACGCAGAAGAAGAGGAGGAGTAAACCACTCTTGAGTTACTCCCTTGAAAGACTTACCGTTGCTTCGTAGGGTGCGCCGTGCGCACCATTGGTGCTGGCACTGAAATTTAATGGTGCGCGCGGCGCACCCTACCCACAAACTTAATTATTTCTGGTACAGAAAATGCCCGTTGCCATAACTTTCCCCGTTATTGGGAATAAACATGGCTTTGCATAAACTGAAATACTTATTCCAGCTCTCCACTTCTTCGATGGATAAATATTGAGGATAGAGTCGATCTATTGAATCCCAGAAACGTTTATGCCATTCATCCAGCGTTTTCCAGTAATTCATTCCATTCACAAACCAGCTTTTTTTGAATGTTAAATGGGTATTATGTCTCTGTGGCTCACTAAACGGCCAGATATGAGCACCCGGATAATACTCTCCCATTAAAGAGTCTTCTGCATTTAAAAAAGCAGGAAGAACATCAATAGAAACTATGCAGTGATGCAGACTTAAACCTCCGGGTTTCAATAATAGAGATAAGTTTTTCTGCAATAAATCGATGTTACTGACATGTTCCAGAAATCCGACAGATATTACCCGGTCAAAAGAACCTGCTTCAATATCAAGAGATTCTACTTCATTAAAATATGCCTGGATTAACCTGAAACGTGAACGGTCAAAATTATTTTCAGGGTTCATTAATTCATTTCTAATATGCTTAGTCTGTACATCACTCGGGTTAATGGCTGTAACGGTAATATTGGGATAAGTCTCAAGCAGATATTTTGATAAACCACCAAACCCACAACCCAGGTCGACTATCGACTGCCCATCCTGAATATCAGCTCGTTCGATAAGTAATTTATATTTATTGATCTGGGCCTGTTCCAGTGATATATCTTCCAGCTGATGCTGCGCCTGATCCACACCAAAATAACCCATCGTATAAGCCAGGTATTCCCTGTCGAGAAAAGCTCGATAAACCTGATATTCCTCATCATAATGACTTACTGAGATTGGTCGGGTTTCCTTTTTTGATATATCTCCTTCAAAGGAGTTTAAGCCATAATCTTCTGCAAAATTTTGATTGTCTTTCCAGCGTTTATACTCTCGGTCAAAATATCGTTCTAAGTGTTTTTCAAAGACCTTTAATTCGGCAGAGCCATATCCATGAATTCCGCAACTAGCCAATTGTTGAGTTATATTCATTCGCCAGATTTAACTCATGTAGAGTACTTTTTTAAAGCGACTACTGCATTTAAGCCACCAAAAGCAAATGCATTAGACAATGCATTACTTATCGTCTGCTGACGTGCCTGATTAGGCACATAGTCAAGATCACATAATTCATCTGCCTCAGTAAAGTTAGCGGTAGGAGGAATAATTCCATGGTGGATAGATAGCGTAGTTGCTACCAGCTCTAAGGCACTCGATGCACCCAGTGCATGACCATGCATTGACTTGGTTGAAGAAATAGCAAGCTGTCGGGCATGACCTTGAAATAGCTGGTTAATAGCTTCTGTTTCGGCAATATCATTAGCCAATGTTGCCGTTCCGTGAGCATTGATATAATCAACCTCATTAACATTTAAGGCGGCATGAAGTAATGCTTTATCCATAGCTCTAATAATTCCAGAAACATTGGGACGTGTAATATGATGCGCATCAGAAGTCATACCACAACCCGCCAATTCAGCATAAATACGGGCTCCTCTGGCTTTTGCATGTTCTTCTGTTTCCAGTAATAACATGCCGGAACCTTCTCCTAACACCATGCCACTACGGTCTTTACTAAAGGGACGACAGGTATCATTCGACACCACCCTGAGTGCATCCCATGATTTTAATAAACCATAGGTAAACGGTGCATCGGAGGCTCCGACCAATGCTACATCCACCAGTCCGGACTTAATCATGCTGATACCCTGAATAATGGCATGAGAACCAGAGGCGCAGGCACTGGAAAGCACATAGGCAGGTCCTTTAATCCCGAGATGCAAACTGACCATACTGGCAGCAGCACTAGGCATGCCTCTGGGAATAGTTAAAGGGTGTACTCGAGAACTATTTTGCCGGTAGAGTTTCTCATAAGTAACTTCATCGGTATGCTTTCCACCACAGCCACTGCCAATAATTACAGCTGCATCGGTAAGTGCCTGATCTCCACAACTCAATCCTGCATCTTCTACTGCTTCCCGGGCTGCAACCACGGCTAACTGGGAAAAACGATCAAGCAAAGAGAGTTCATCTGAAGAAAAATAGTTATCTGACTGAAACTCAGGTAATACAGCCCCAACGGAGATTTTTACACCATCATAAGCCGGATCTAAAGGTTTAATGGCTGACCGGCCTTCCACTATTGCATTCCAGAAAGAGGGTACGTTTAAGCCTAAAGCTGAAACTGATCCCAGCCCGGTAATCATGACACGACGATTCATGCTTTTAATATAAATTAGCAGTTAGTGCCGAATATCATCTAATTTTTGCACAATATCATTTACGGTCACAATGGAAGGAATAAGTTCATTGGGTATTTCTACATCAAAAACTTCTTCAAGTTCAAATAACACTGAAATTGCCTTTAAAGAATCAATGCCAAGCTCTTTCAGTTTAGTATCTGGTTTCACGTCTTCAATATCACAATGAGCTACTTTGGCAATGGTTACGGCTATTTTTTCTAACATAATATAAATATTCTAGAGCTGAGGTTAAACAGCCCACGTTTAAAGTCAGGCCATAAATTAAAAAATGTACTCCCTAATCTATTATTTCCAGGGTAAATTATTTACCAGTACTACTTATAGCAAAGATAAATAGTTCTGCCATTAATTTTATAAAATAAATATCTTCTCTATATAAATATTAAATTTAATTTTTATTATATATATCAATTAGTTTGAGTATCTTCTTAATTTAAGTTATAAAGTATTTCTCGTAACTAATTTTATATTTTTAATAACATTACCTTTACCCACAAAAGTTTAGTAAAACCGGCGAATGCAAACAAAAGATAAACTTTCAGCAGCATGGTCTAGTAGTAAAAATGTTGATCAAAACCAGAAACTGGCAAGCTATACCCAGTTCACCACAAGATATGACTCAGAAACCGGTTCTATCTGGTGCTGGATGCAGCCTGAACCTCGCCCCTGCATCAATACGACTCTTATCGATGAACTTTCTCAACTTCAACAACAACTCATCGATACCTACAAATCACCCCACAAAGATGCAATCTGGTCATTCCAGCATCTGATACTGGCATCAAAAACACCTGGAATTTATAATCTGGGTGGTGATTTAGAGTTATTCATGGAATGCATTGTTAATAAGCATGAAGAACAACTAAGACAATATGCGCATAAATGCATAAATTTAGCGTATCGAAATATTACCAACCTAGATCTATCAATTTCTATGATTGCACTGGTGCAGGGACAGGCTTTAGGCGGTGGGTTTGAAACAGCACTTTCCTGCGATACCATTATTGCAGAGCGCAGCTCTCAAATGGGTTTTCCTGAAATAATGTTTAACATGTTTCCAGGTATGGGAGCCTATCACTTACTGGCTCGAAAAATTGGTTCATCAAATGCAGAGCGTATTATTTTAAGCGGAGAAACCTATAGCGCAGGTCAACTCTATGAAATGGGCATTATCGATATTCTTGCAGAAGATGGTAAAGGCGTGCAGGTCACCGAGGACTACATGAAAAGCCATAACCAGTCACACAATACTATTCGTAATATTAAAAAAATTCGCCAGGTTATTCACCCGATAACACGTCAAAGTTTATATGATGTGGTTGACCTATGGGTGACAGCAGCTATGAACATGACCCGGAAAGACTTATCTAAAATGCAGCGCCTGCTACATTTACAAAAAGATTTCAAAGACAGTAAAACTATCAGGAAAGACGATAATATATTAATTCCTAGACGAGGCGAATGGCGTAAAATTAAAGAGGTAAAGTTTCCTTTAACGACTCACCTGGGCGATAATGTGCTGCACAACAGAAGAAAGAATGACAGCAGAAGACGAGCCTGATACTCACCTCAGCAAAACCTGCTACCCCCCAATTTCCAACTCCACAACATTTTACTATGCCTTACCAGCTAAAGAAACTGGTCGTCAACGATAAACACGAGGACTTTATCGTCAGTATTTTTATAACCAGGCTAATAAAATAATCTATCAGCCTGGTATATTCTTATACCTTACAAGTCATATCCTGACCGCAACACATGGGCGACTTGATCATGCCATGGCCATCGGGGCAGGTAGACACATGCACAGTTTCACCATCATCAGTAGTAATAGTGCTATGCTCAAGCTCTTTATCACAGGTTCCACAGGTCATCGTCCCGACACTCATACCACACACTTCACACTTATAAGCTGACATTTTATTCTCCAGTTAATTATAATATTTGGACTTAACAGATTAGTTAAGCTGCTCGACATAATACCTGAATAAACTGGCAAAAAAATCAGTAAATCCTCAGTTGTTCATAATAATGAAAAATAGATTAATGCGAAATCACCTTATGCTCCGGTATACTTTTTACATAAAAACCATAAGTTTTTTGAGTTTTGAGTAATTCGACACATTTCTAATTTATTAATCACTTAAAATAATCACATTCAAAATTCATTTACGAGTAGTAACAATGGGTAAAAATATAACTTTTATTGGCATGGATGATGACGATGACAAAACCATCTTTCAAACAGAAGAAGATAGAACAGGAAATTGCAGGGCTTACAGATGATGACACCACTGAAGTAGAGATCACTAACCAGTTATCAGCCCCCAGCAAACCTTATTGGCAACAGGTTTTTGGCTAAACAATCAGGTCGATTTATAAATTACAGTGACAGGTTTATACTCACCACAATTGATTGAGAAACCCGTGACCCCCATAAAATGTCAAGCATCAAATCTGCCCTGATAATATTAACCACATTACTCAGTATGTCTTTCATCTGGGCACTGGTAACCCCCGAAATTGAACCTGACCAATTATCAGAAATTTTAGCTCAACAAAAAAAATTAGTAAGATCGAACAATGCCTTATTAAATCGCATTGAAACTCTCGAAAATAGCCTGGCTGAACTACAATCAATTCGACAACAACATGAGCTGCAACTCAGCGAGCTTGAACAACAAATACCCACTTCAGTACTTCATCCAGACATGGCTTCTATTGAAGCAGAAGAAAAACAGCCAGAAGCAGTTATAAGGACTACTAAACCCCCGACCTTGCAGGAAAAACTGGTCACTGCCAACATCCAGCTGGACACTATCCAAAGAATAAAACAGCGAGTTGGAGAGAATCGACTAGCACGCCTTCAGTTACGCGATCAGGCAATTCGTGAAGACTGGATTGACAGCCCAGAATATATTGAAAAAGAGCAGCAATTACCCTCACCAACAGGGGGGCTAAGAGAAGAATTCGGTGATCAGGTTTATGACCAGTATCTATACGCTTCAGGCAGGCCAAACCGAATTATAGTGCGCGAAGTTTTTAGTGGATCAGCAGCCGAAGAAGCAGGCATTGAAGCGAGAGACATCATCCTCAGTTATGCATCGAAACTCATCTTTACAATGAACGAACTTCAGCAGGCCACTACCGAAGGCAATTCTGGAGAACCAGTATTAATAGAAATACTTCGGGATGAATTACCTTTCACGACCAGTGCACCTCGTGGTCCACTCGGAATATCAATGACAATATCAAGAAAAAAACCCGAGTAGTCACACGCGATCTCAAGCCTTAACGAGGTTTTCCATAGCTATACCATAACCTGCTGGGGGCATCGATTTTTTCACGTTCAATCCACAACAAGTGCAAATTTCCCTGATTATCCAGAGCGATGGATGCATGCGATTGCTCTCCTTTACCCGAGGCTGGTTTGGGTGAAAAATCTATACTCCATTCATCATCTTCATTGTATGAACTAATCCAGATATCTGAACTGCCCTGCCGGTAATCATCCCAGGCTACTGCAAAGTTACCCACCTTATTACCGGTTGTGGCCGGGTTATAATGAGGCAAAGTATCACCCTTTTTACCATGCACTTTTTCATTAGGTCCAAATGAGTCATCACTGCCTAAGGCTGCGTAAATCCCATAACCGGTACCACCACGTCTTTTATCCATCCACGCAGCAATAAACTCATCTTTAGCATAAGCAGCCATTGAAACGCGGGTAACCCCACTGCCCTTATCATATTTATTTCTATTGGAAAAAAACTCATTCAAATACTGGACCTCTGAAAATGAGTCGCCATTATCTACAGAATAACTATATTTCAACCGGGTATGTCCAGACTGGCGATCTTCCCAGGCAACCATTAACCCGACATCATTCACAGCAATCGTTGGAAAAAGAACAGGT
>Ga0233437_1000369_pt1 | contig 105638 bp, 91 predicted proteins | sample SI_122_August201_FD_182714 | JGI IMG/M metagenome (GOLD analysis project Ga0233437, IMG submission 182714) | Seawater microbial communities from Saanich Inlet, British Columbia, Canada - SI_122_August2016_200_MG | ecosystem: Environmental > Aquatic > Marine > Inlet | place: Canada: British... | reverse complement strand
TTATCCAGATTGTCGTCCTAAATTTTACGAACAACTTTCAAAAGCTGTGGCACAAGGTTGCGAGCGAAAAGTAAAAATTCTTACACCAATAATCAAGTTAAGCAAAAGCGAAATTGTAAAGCTTGGCAAAAAGTTAAAAGCACCAGTGGAAGATACATGGTCTTGCTATGCGGGTGGCATAAAACCTTGCGGGAAGTGTGATAGCTGTAAACTTCGAGAGAAAGGTTTTGAATAGTTTAGTGTTTACTAATATTGTATAATAAGAAAAAGAAAAAGCAGGAGGATTGTATATGAAAAGAATAGCATTATTAATGGCTGTTTTATTTGTTTTTACGAATATTGGATTTGCCGCTCAAGGTGATGCAACAAATAAAAAAGCTAAAGGCGAGCAACATCAAAAACATCAGAAACAAAAAGCTGAAAAACATAAAAAACAAAAAGAACAAAAAGTTAAACATCAAGAACATAAAAAACAAAAAGCTGAAAAAAAGAGACAACGAAAAGAAAAAAAGGCTGAAAAAAGAAAACATCGAAAAGAAAAAAAAGCTAAAAAACAAGAACAACGAAAAACAAAAAAAGCCAAGAAACAGGAACAACGAAAAACAAAAAAAGCGAAAAAGAATAAAAAGAAAAAATAGAAGTTTCTAAAAATTGTTTCTATGAATGATATAATTTAACAAACAAAGAGCCCCAAAAAGGGGCTCTTTTAGTCTAAATATTGATAAACCCTTAATTATATAGTAAAATAACTAATATGGATAACATGCACAGAAATTACGAAGTAGTAATAGTACTAAAACCTCAGCTATCTGACAAAGATATTGCTGATTTTATGGAAAATACCAAAACTGCCATCACAAATGGCAACGGGGAAGTTGTATCTGAGGAAAAACTCGGAAGAAAACGACTTGCTCACGAAATAAAAAAAGAAAGAGAAGGCTTTTTCTTATTATTTAAATTTAAATCCGGCGTGGAATTGTTAGAAAGTTTCAAAAAAAACCTAACATTAAACGAATCTGTTCTAAGACATATGGTTCTTACCTCAGAAGAAGTTAAAAATAAAAGCGCTAAATAAAAATTATGACAACACAATTAAGATTGCCAGAACAAAATCAAGTATTACTATCAGGTAGATTAACAAGAGATCCTGATGTTAGATTCACACAGAAAGGTCAAACTGTATGTCAGTTTGATATTGCAGTAAATAGAAGGTTTCTAGATCAAGCAAGTGGTGAATGGAAAGACGATGTTACTTATGTAACAATAGTAGTATGGGGACAACCGGCAGAAAGATGTAAAGACAGAGTAAGAAAAGGAACACCAGTGTATGTGGAAGGCAGACTTTCGCTAAACCAATACACAGCTAAAGATGGACAAGTAAAAAGAAACTTACAAGTAGTATCTAGAAGAGTACAAATACTTCAATATTCTACAGACGGCGAAACAGTAGCACCATTACCACAGCAAAATGTACAAGGTGTGCAAAACACACAGGGTGGTGGCGGTGAACAAATACCAACAGTAGATGTAGATGCAGTTTCAGATAATTCTGAAGACGATGTTCCCTTTTAAACACTAGTCAATAAATTTAAAAGAAGCATCTTCAACTAATAAAAGTTGAAGATGCTATAAAAATAAGAGGAAAATATGGCAGAAGAAAGAAAAACAACAGACAAACCAGCTGGAAGCGGTGAAAGAAAATTTTCAAGACCTTCAGGCGGTTCATACTCAGGACCAAAAAGACCTTTTGGTAAAAGAAGATTTGAAAGTAGAAGAAAAGTATGTAAAGCATGCGTAGAAAAAATAGCAACTATAGATTATAAAGATGTTCAATTTTTAAGAAATTTCACAATGGAAAGTGGCAAAATACTTTCCAGAAGAATAACTGGTGCATGTGCAAAACATCAAAGACAAATAACCAGTGCAGTAAAAAGAAACAGAAATTTATCTATATTACCTTACTCTAACAAGTAAGTTAAGCGAGCAGGAGTTTTAATAAAATGAAAGTTATTTTACGAAAAGATATTATAAATTTAGGCAATGCCGGCGAAGTCATAGAAGTAAAAGACGGCTATGCACGAAATTTTTTATTACCTAAAAAATTAGTAGAAATCGCAACACCTAATGCGATAAAAAATTGGGGACTTGGTGCAGAACGAAGAAAAGAAAGAGCATCAAAAGAAGTTGAAGGCGCACAAAAAGTAGCTGGTAAATTAGAAGCAACAGTTTTAACATATTCAAGAAAAGTTACAGCAGAAGTAGAAGAAGAACAACATATGTTTGGTAGTGTAACTAAAATTGATGTTTTCAAAAGTTTAAAAGAGCTAGGTTACGAGTTGTCTAAAGATGCTATAAAATTAGATGCTCCTATAAAAACCTTTGGTGAAACTTCTGTAAAGGTATATTTTAAACCGACAGTATTTTCAAATATTGTGGTGAAAATAGATGCTATAGAAGACGAAGAGACCAAAGCAAAAAGAGCAGAATTAAAAAAAGCTAAAGCAAAAGCCGAAAAAGAAGCTAAAGCGGAAGCAAAAAAAGCTGAAAAAGAAGCCAAAGAAGCCAAAGAAGCTCCTGCAGAACAAGAAAAAGCAGAGGAAGTGGCTGAAGAAGTGGAAGCTGAAGAAAACGAAAAGTAAAAACCCATAAGGTTAAGATTTAGAATTAAGAGAGGCCACCCCTTTTGGGGTGGCCTCTTCTCTCGCCACGCCAGTGGGAGTGGGGAATATATTTTAAGAATCTCGGTGCGACTCGCACTTATTTTTATCTAGTACTAAAATACTATATACCACCTAGTACTAAAGTACCTTGTGCGAAAATGGGGTAACAGTTAAAATATAGGTGTAGAGCTTTAAATTAGGAGAAAAATTGTGAAAAAATTAACAATAATATTAAGTGTGGCATTACTATTAACAAGTGTTAGTGGCTATGCAACACCAACTATAAATAAAATGGTGGAAACAAAAGTAGACCAAGCAGAAGTAATGCTTGCACTACCTCCAATTCCAGTAAAAGTGCCAGGAGCGTTAATTAAGTTGGTAATAGAAGTATTTGCAGAGGTATGTAAAAAAACTGGTAAAGCACCATCCGAAATATCATACGAAAAGATGATAAGAGAGATATTAGACTTGGATAAAAAATTAATAGATGATTTAATAATAGTTTTAAAAAACATTCCTACTAATAAAAGAGGTGCACCTTTAGATTTTCAGGAAATGTTAGGCTATGCAATAATAGAAGAATTAAAAGCTTTGGGTAAGGAAATACCAGTTAATTTTAATACCAAAGAAGTTGGTGGGAGAATAGTTACAGTATATAGTATTTTTGGTGACAATATAGTGCATAATAAGAAGGATTTAGAAAATTTATATTATATAGTAAGAGGTGCTGAAGAATTAGAGATGGCTATCAAATTATATTCACCAGAGTTAAACTGTTCTACTTTAGACCAAGTAACAGCCGAAATTAAAAAGTTAGTAAATGAAATATCTACATTTCAGCAAGAAGACAATGGATATAAGTTTGACTTTTTAACATATAAAGAAATAAAATTAAAAAACAATAATATGTTTGTTTCTAAAAATCCTCGCATACTAGAAGAGTTAGAATTTGAATTGAGAGAAATACAAAAAGAGCTATGGCAAATACTACATAAACTAGATGAACTTCGTCATCCTACAGGGTCTCGTAGTGCCGAAGAATTGAAAAAGGATACAGAACAAATCAATAAAATGTATATGGAAATTGAGCAACAAAATAAAAAAATGATTAAAATAAAAAAAGAACTGAACGAAATGAACGATATAGATCTAGGAATGAAAAATTAAGAAATATTTACTGAATAAAGCCCCGCAAGCAGAGTCCGTACGACTCGCACCTTGCGGGGCTTTTTTTATAGCCTTACGGTTTTTTATAAGTAGGAATAAAACAAGCGGGGGTGCCCCCGGCACTGTTATGTAGAGAGCTTAAAAAAAGGGGGGTGCTACTAGTACTCAAATATATTATAATATATGAACCCCTATTTTTAGGCATCAGCAGAAAGATACTAGGAAATTATTATGGCATACGATAAGAATTATAAAAACAAATTTAAAAAACCCGATATAAATATCGATAACAAGCTACCACCTCAAGCGACAGACGCAGAGATGGCAGTGCTTGGTGCTATGATGATGGAAGAAGATGCTTCTCAAAGAGCGATGGATATCCTAAAGCCAGAAAGTTTTTACAATAATAATCATAAACTAATATTTGATGCAATCAAAAATCTTATAGACAAAAATAAAGCGGTAGACCTTGTAACTGTATCTGAAGAGCTTAAAAAAACAGAAGCTCTAGCAAAAGTAGGTGGCGAAGGTTATTTAACAGAACTTTTGGACAAAGTTTCCAGCTCTGCTCATGTGGAACACTATGCACAAATAGTTTACAGCAAATCTATAGTAAGGGAACTTATAAAAATAAGTACCTCCACAATACAAGAATGTTTTAGAGAAGAAGACGAAGCAGAAAATTTAATAGATTTAGCACAAGAAAAAATATTTGGACTATCCAAAAAACAAGATTTAAGAGGTTTTTATCACGCAAAAGATTTATCTAACGAGGTTATGGAACTTATAGAAAAAGCTCACCTAGATAAAAATCCAGTTAAAGGTATCCCATCTGGTTTTACAGAGTTTGATTATAAAACTGGTGGTTTTAGAAAATCCGATTTAATAATTTTAGCAGCTCGTCCATCGCAAGGTAAAACTGCAATGGCATTGAATATAATTCATCATGCATGTGTCGAAAAGAAAAACCCTATAGCAATTTTTAGTTTAGAAATGGGTAGACACTCAATTTTTGAAAGAATGTTATGTGGTGCTGCAATGGCAGATTTGCATCAGGTCAGAAATGGTATGTTCCAAAGAAGTAAATGGAAAGATCTAACAAAAGAACTCGCAAAACTAGCTAAATCACCACTTTATATAGACGATACCCCCGGTTTGACAATAACAGATATCAGAATGCGATCTAGACGGCTTGCTAATGAACTTAAAAAGCAGGAAAAAGAACTCGGACTTATTGTTATAGACTATTTACAACTTATCAGAAGTAGTGGTAGGGTAGAAAGTAGACAGCAAGAAGTGTCTGAAATTTCAAGAATGTTAAAAGAACTTGCAAGAACTTTAAATATACCTGTACTTGCATTATCTCAGCTTAACAGACGAAGTGAAGATAAGTCCCGTGAAGGTAATAGACCTCAACTTTCCGATTTAAGAGATTCTGGCTCGCTTGAACAAGATGCCGATGTTGTAGCATTAATTCACAGAGAAGGTTATTATAATAGGGACGATGAATCTGTACAGAAAAAAGCTAAACTTATAATTGCAAAACAAAGAAACGGACCAGTGGGCGATGTGGATTTGAGTTTTTTGAGTCAATATACTTTGTTTACCAATCCTCTACCAGAAGAAGTTGAAGAACAGGTAGAAAGTGAAGTTGGCGTTTTCTAAAATAATAGATCAATGGTTTTATTAAATGGTTATAAAAACTGATAATAAAAATAAACTTATACTTAGGCCGTGTTGGGCTGAAGTAGACTTGTCTAAAATCTCTAAAAATCTCCAAAAAATCGCAAAAGAAATCGCACCATCAAAAACTATGTTTGTTGTAAAATGCAATGGGTATGGTCATGGTGCTTACGAGGTTTCTTACGAGGCTCAAAAAAGTGGTGCGTGCGATTTTTTGGGAGTAGCAAGCATAGAAGAAGGATTATATCTTAGGGAAAAAGGTATAAACTTACCAATACTTGTCTTGGGTAGTATCTATCCTTTTGAAGCATTTGAATATGCTATAAAAAACAATTTATCAATAACAATTGCTAGTTTAGGTAGTGCACAAGAAGTTGTTAAAATTTCTGATAAACTTGGCAAATCTGCAAAATGTCATATAAAAATAGATACTGGTATGGGCAGAATAGGTACAAGAGCGGGGGGGATTTTACAAATCGCTAAAACCTTAAAGCAAGGTAAACATATAAATTTAGAAGGCATCTATAGCCACTTTTCTTGCGCACACAGTGACGAAAAATATACCAAACACCAGACAACAATTTTTGATATCGTAGTAGACGAATGTAAAAAAGAAGGTATAGATTTTAAAATAAAACATCTTGCGAATTCTTATGGAATGTTAAATTTTCCTGCATCTCGTTTAGATATGGTTCGCACAGGTTTGGCAGTTTATGGTGTAATGAAAAACTACGAAGATGCTTTACAATGGAAAAGTAAAATAGTCTTTTTAAAAAATATGCCAAAAGGTTCTTTTATAGGATATGATAATACTTACAAATGCGATAGCGAGAAAAAAATAGCAACTATTCCCGTTGGTTATGGCGATGGATATTTCAGACGATTATCCAATCAAGCAGAAGTTTTAATTAATGGGCAAAGATGTAAAATAGTTGGTAATATATCTATGGATATGATGACGATAGATGTTTCGCATTTAAAAGAAGTCAATATTGGCGACGAAGTTGTGTTAATTGGTAAAAGTAAAAACAATAAAATACCAGTAAGTGAACTTGCTAACATCTTAAATACAAATAGTTATAGTATAATATGTAATATAGGAATTAGGGTACCAAGAGTTTACAAATAATATTTAGGGACGGGCATATATGTTTGCATATATCGGACGAAATGTAGAATTTGCTTTAGAACAAGCGGGCAGAGTATCAGAGATGATACGGTCTGCTTTTTTTTGGTTAATAAAATCTAAATTAGAATCGCAACAAACATTTCTTCAAGGTGTAAGAATAGGTGTAGCATCTTTAGGTGTAACAGTATTAACAAGTTTATTTACAGGTATGGTATTAGCACTTCAAAGTGGTACTACTGCTCAAAGTTTATTTAACGAACCCGTATATGTTGGTGTTATAGTTGGGTTTTCTTTAGTTCGTGAACTTGGTCCTGTTTTAACAGCATTTGTTGTTACAGGTAGAGCAGGTGCAGCCATAACAGCAGAAATTGGAACTATGAAAGTTACAGAACAAGTAGACGCACTTTATACCTTGGGTACAGACCCTATAAAATATCTCGTTATTCCCCGATATATCGCTTGTATGGTGATGCTTCCATTACTAACAGTATTTGCTAACTTTTTTGGTATATTTGGTGGCTATTTAGTTAGTGTTAAAGGGCTTGGAGTATCTTCTTATACATATATTTCAGATGTACGAACATTTTTAAATGTGGAAGATTTTATGCACGGTTTTTTAAAATCTTTTCTGTTTGCATTTGTTATAGCAACCGTTTGTTGTTATAACGGACTTCACACAAAAGGTGGAGCTGAAGGTGTTGGTAAAGCGACAACAGCATCTGTTGTTACAAGTATGATTTTAATTTTAGTGGTAGATTATTTTGCATCTTCTATCTTAGTATCTTTGGGAATTTAAAGTATGATAAATGTTAAAAATTTAAAGAAAAGTTTTGAAAAAAATAGAGTACTAAAAGGCGTTAGCATTAGTGTGGACGAAGGGAAAGTATTATCTATAATAGGTAGTTCTGGTACTGGTAAAAGTACTTTTATAAAATGTATTATTGGTTTGTTAAAGCCAGATAGTGGCGAAATTATCGTCGATGACAAAGATATTACCCAAATTTCAGACGATTATGAATTAATGGAACTTAGAAAAAATTTTGGTTATTTATTTCAAGAAGGTGCTTTATTTGACAGTATGTCAGTGGGTGAAAATGTAGCTTTTGGTTTAAAATATTTAACAAAAGTTCCAAAATCTGAATACAAAAAAATAGTTGCAGAAAAATTAGCATTAGTAGGTTTGGTGGGTATAGAAAATATGCGTCCATCGGAACTTTCTGGTGGTATGAAAAAACGAGTATCGCTTGCAAGAGTTTTAGCACCAAGTCCAAAATATATTTTGTACGATGAACCAACCTCTGGGTTAGATCCTATAAGAGCCGATAGTATAGGATATTTAATTTTAGATTTAAAGAAAAAGCTAAATGTAACATCAATAGTTATTACTCACGATATGAGTTTGGCTTATAAGGTGTCAGATAAGATTGCCATGCTTTGTGGCGGAAACTTGGTTTTACATGGTACCCCTAAGGAATTTAAAACCACAAAGAATGCAATGGTTCGTCAATTTGTAGATGGTAAAAGAGAAGGACCAATAAAACTAGTTCCAACTGGTATAAAAACAGAAGGAGATGATAATATTTAGTTTTGTAAGGCGGTAAAAAAGCATTAGCAAAACTCGTGTTATATAGGAAGGTTAAGCACGGAAAATATTATATAATAAAATTATGAGTTCAGAAAGCAAAGTAGGTTTATTTACAATAATAGGGTTAATACTTTTGGGTATGTCCCTGTACTTACTTGGTAATTTTTCTATTACCAACGAATATCAGATAAATGTAGAATTTTCTGATGTTTCTGGCTTGCCGGATAAATCTATCGTAAGATTATCTGGTGTAGAAGTTGGTAAAGTAAGAGATATAAAAATACTAAACGGCAAAGTAATAGCCGTGCTTGGCATAATGGACAAAGTTGTAGTTTATAGAGATGCTGAATTTTCTATAGGTTCAAGCAGTGTAATAGGAAGTAAATATTTAAGAATAAATCAAGGTACAAAAGAAGCAGGTATTATAGAAAATAAAGAATTTGTACGGGGTAAAGATGTATTAACTCTCGAGGATATGTTGCTTGAAACACTTGGCAACTTTGGCGATGACGGCACAACAGGCGAACAAATAAACGCAACCTTAGAAAGTATGAGAGAACTTTCGGCAAGTCTAAACCAAATGATACTGAATATGGAACCTAGTATGACAGGTACTATGGAAAATTTAAACGCTCTTTTAGAAGATCTTAATTCTCAAGAAGGTGCATTAGGTGCATTGATGAACGATCCGCAAGCAAAAGAAGATGTACAAGCTACAATTAAAAATGTAAGAGAAATTTCTGAAGAAGCAAAAACATTAATGGGTCGAGTTAAAAAGTATAAAGCTACATGGTTATTTGCCAGCAGAAACGATTTGAAAACTGGCGGTAGCTATGGTGATTTCGGTTTAAAAATAAGTCCAAGATACGGTAAATATTATCGTTTTGGTTTAGCAAACTTAGGTAATAAAGACGACGATCCAGAAAAGGGTACAGAATATGTCGAAAAAAATAAAGTAGATGTTCGTTTTGGTTTCTATAACGAATGGTACGACTTTTCGTTCGGTGTAGTACGGGGTTCTGGTGGTGCAAATATTACCTTTAATCCACTTTATACAGACAAAGTTCTTAAACGCTTAAGTGTTTATGGTGAAATTTACGATATGAGCAGAAACAGAGTAATATCTGGCAGAAGATTTAATAAAGCTAATGTTGCTTATGGTGCTGACTTGAACCTATTTAAAGTATTATATGTGGGTGTCCGTATGGACGATGTTCTCGAGCTAAACAGACCACAAATTACATTAGGTGTACAATTTGACGACGAAGATGTAACTGCGCTTATTGGTTTAATTGCATTAGCAGCAGCGGGTTCAAAAGGTTAACATACAAAATGAAATTTAGAACTATATACAAGTGTTCCGAGTGTGGATATCAGAGTGTTAAGTGGATGGGACAATGCCCAGAATGTTCCGCTTGGAACAGTATGCAAGAAGATGTCATAAAAGAAGAAAGTAAAACTGGTAATAAAAAAACGGTAAGAAGTTTTACCGAACTTTCTGGAAAGGTATCTACCTTAAAAACAGCAAACGCTGAAAAAACCGAAAAAATAAAAACAAATATTGAAGAGTTCGACAGACTTTTGTCTGGCGGTTTAATTGCTGGGCAAATAACTTTACTTGCCGGTGCACCGGGTATTGGTAAAAGCACTTTAATGATGCAGGTTGCAGGACAAATTAGTAAAAAAGATAAAACTTTATATGTTTCAGGCGAGGAAAGTATTTCGCAAATTTCAACCCGTGCAAAAAGATTACAAGTAGATAGTAAAAATATTTTAATATTACCAGAAATTAATTTAGAAAAAGTTGTAGAACAAATAAAAAATATAAAACCAAAGTTTGTTGTTTTAGATTCTATACAAACAATTTATCACCCAGAATTTAATTCCAGTGCTGGCAGTATTTTGCAAATAAAAGAAAGTGCTTCAGAAATTATTCGTCTTTGTAAAAGCGAAAATATAATTTTATTTATCCTCGGACACATAACAAAAGAAGGTGCATTAGCAGGACCAAAAATTTTAGAACATATGGTAGATACCGTTTTATATTTTGATACAGAAAAAGATAGTATTTTAAAAGTACTTCGTGCATATAAAAATCGTTTTGGTGCAACCGATGAGGTTGGCTTATTCAAAATGGAAGAAAAAGGTTTAGAAAGTGTAAAAGATGCTGGGCTTTATAGTTTACAGACATCAAGAAAAAAGCCAATTGTTGGCAGAGCATTTAGTTTATTTTTAGAAGGTACAAGACCACTTGTAGCAGAAGTTCAGGCATTGGTATCGCAAACGGTGTATCCGTTTCCAAAAAGGGTTGTTTCGGGGTTAGATTTAAATAGATGCCAAATACTTTTAGCTTCTATGGAGAAAAATTTAGGTATAAGTTTCGCAGATAAAGATGTTTTTATTAGTATCGCAGGCGGTATAAAAAGTAAAGATACCGCTTTAGATTTGGCTATTTGTGCATCAGTAGTAAGTTCTTATCGGGAGAGGGAAATATCGCATAAAGATATTTTCGTAGCAGAGGTAGGAATTTTAGGACAAATGGCTGGTATCAAAATGATGGCAGAAAGAATTAAAGAAGCAAAAAGAATGGGTTTTGAGAGAATATTCTGTCCTGGTAATATAACATCTTCCAATATTAGTGGTATTTCGGTAGAAAAACTAGAGAGTTTGTACCAATTGTCCTCTAAAATCAAATAAACTAGCCAACAAATTTAAATTGTACTTTATAAGTTAGCTAAATAACTGCTAAAATATGTAGTATGGTTTTTGATATCATTTAGATTAATTAATATATATAGGGAGGGCAGAAATATGCCAGTTTGGATATTTAGAATTTCAGCTTTAGTGGGTTTCCCATTATTAACATTTCAGTTTTTAGTACACGATGTAAGAGGTATCGTGGTAGGTTTTATTTGTGCGCTAATTTTAATAGCTGCGGAACATTCTATAAGAAGTGTAAGGTTTTTTACAATAATGTTAGGGTTTTTCGGGGTATTATTTGGTTATTTACTTTTTATGCTTTTAGATTATACTATGATACAAATAGGAAATTCTACAGTAGCTAGTATTTGGACAGATTTTAGAGACGAAGCACTTTCTATGTTAGTTATCATAGGTGGTTTTATTGCAATAGTAAAAAGTAAAGATTTAATGGGAATATCCACAAAAGGTAGCCATTTGAAAATTTTAGATAGTAGTGTCTTAATGGACGGCAGAATAGTAGATGTTTGCCGAAGCGAATTTTTAGACGGTATTTTTATAGTGCCAAGCTTTATTTTAGAGGAATTAGAAAATTTAGGTAAATCTGAAGATCCGCTTGAAAAAGCCAGAGGGAAAAGAGGTTTAGATATTTTATCCCAATTACAAAAAAGTAAATATTTACCTTTAAGAATAGTAAGAAAAAATCCTAAACCAAAAGATATAACAGGAAAAGTTGTAAAACTTGCAAAAAGTTTAGATGCTCAAATATTAACGATGAATTTTGATGTTAATAAAGCCGCAGCGGTAGATAGTGTCAGTGTTTTAAATATTAATGACTTAACTTTCGCATTAAAACCAGTTGTTTTACCAGGTGAATCTGTACAGTTATTCATAATGAAAGACGGTAAAGAAAAAGAGCAAGGCATAGGTTATTTAGACGACGGCACAATGGTAGTTGTAGAAGATGGTAAAAGATTTATAGGCAAAAAAGCAGAGATAGATATTTATTCCATACTTCAAACACCAGCTGGAAGAATGATATTTGCAAAAATTAAAAGAGATAGAAAAAAACCGCAACAAAATAAACAATATAAGAAATAGGTTAGATTTATGGTAGATAGGAAATTTACATCAGTTTTAATACTTGCCGGTGGTACTGGCACAAGAATGGGTAAGCCTAAACAAATGCTAAAAATAGCAGGCGAGCCGATTCTTTTCAAGACTATAAAAGCTTTTTTAAATATTAAAGAAGTAGATGAAATTCTGCTCGCCTGCAATAAAAACATAGCCAAAAAAGTTAAAGCAAAGTTCAAAAACATAAAAATTTGTGAAGACGGAGCAACAAGGTTAAAGTCTTTACAAAACGGTATGAAGATTGTGTCTAGCAAATGCAAACTAATAGCCATACACGATAGTGCAAGACCTTTAATAGAAAAAAAAGATGTATTAGCTGTTTTAAAAACAGCTTCTAAATACAAGGCAGCCGTTTTGGGTGTGCCTGTTAAAAATACAGTTAAAGAAACACAAAAAGGTGTAGTGAAAAAAACTCTTAACAGAGCATTTCTTCACGAAATTTATACACCACAATGTTATGAAATAAAAACATTACAAAAAGCATTAAATAAATTTAAAAACGACAAAAAATCAACAGACGATTCTAGTTTAGTTGAAAAATTAGGAACAAAAATAAAAATTGTAAAGGGTAGTTATAAAAATATAAAAATAACCACCTCGGAAGATTTATTATTAGCGGAAGCATTGTTATCTAAAGGAGCGAGCAAAGTGTCTAAAACAAGAGTGGGCTTAGGTTTTGATTTACATAGAATGGAAAAAGGCAGAAAATTTATCGTCGGTGGGCATGAAATAAAGCATACTAAAGGATTATTAGGTCATTCGGACGGAGATGTCGTCCTTCATGCAGTGTGCGATGCTGTACTAGGTGCAATTTGTGCTGGCGAAATTGGCCTTTATTATCCGCCAACAGATATTACTATTATGGGAATATCAAGTGTGGTAATAGCAGAAAAGGTTATGGAAGTTTTAAAAAGTAAACGGGCAAGAATAGTTCATATGGATATTACTTTAATAGCAGAAGAACCAAAAATTAGTCCACATTATACAGCGGTTCGCAAAAGTTTATCAGAAATTTTTAAACTTAATATAAACGAAGTAAGTTTTAAAGCAAAAAGTTACGAACATGTGGGTGCAATAGGCAATGCAAAAGCATGTAGCGCACATGCCGTTGTAACAGTGGAAGTTAAATAGGGAAGGAAAAAATGAAAAGATATTTAATACTTTTATTAGTAATTTTATTAGCTGGTTGTGTAAGCACTGGCAAAAAAGATAAATACGAAAGAGTAGATTATTCCGATTATGAAACTTATGAGGAATATCAAAGTCCAAAAATTTACGATAGCGAAGAAGAACTTGCAGAGCCGTCTGTATTGGAAAAAGAAGATTATGAAATAGAGATAGATATAGAAAGTTCTGATGTTATTGGAGATACTGGTGTTTACGGGGATTTAGCCGTAGAAATATCTTCTAAAAAATATAATATAGGGTTGGAAGCAACTTCTAAAGATTTGGGCGAGTTTCAACAAGTGTTAGATAAAAGTTATCTTAGTGTTTTTGAAAAACATCCTAAAAAAGGTTTCACATATATGTTATCGCCAGCGGGTGCTGTAAATCCATTGTCTGACATTAGTATAAAATGTATGCTTAGTGAGCGATTTTCAGATAATTATGGCAAAGAAGTGTGCGATAAGTTTTTTGGAAATATAACAGAAAATTATTCTCAGTTTTTAGAATCAAAACAACAAAAAGAAAATGAAATTATACAATAGTTTAACAAAACAAAAAGAAGAATTTAAACCGATAAAAAAAGGCGAAGTTGGTTTGTATACCTGCGGACCTACGGTCTATAATTTCGCACATATTGGTAATTTAAGAACCTATATTTTCGAGGATATCCTAAAAAGAACCCTTATTTTAGCTGGCTACAAAGTAAATCATATAATGAATGTTACAGATGTTGGGCATTTGGTATCAGATGCAGATACTGGTGAAGATAAAATGGAACTTGGCGCAAAACGAGAAGGTAAAAGTGCATGGGATATTGCAAAACAATACGAAAAAAAGTTTTTTGAAGATTTTAAAGCACTAAATTGTTTGATGCCAAACAAAACACCAAAAGCAACAGATCATATTGAAGATATGATTTCGCTTATTAAAATTTTAGAAAAAAAAGGTTTCGTTTATAAAACTTCCGATGGTTTGTATTTTGATACTTCTAAATATAAAAATTATCATGCATTAATGGGTAAGAAAAATTTTGAAGGTTTAAAAGAAGGTGCAAGAGTTGAAGTCAATAAAGAAAAAAAACAATCTATGGATTTTGCTTTATGGAAATTTTCCGCCAATGGGGAGAAGAGGCAAATGGAATGGGAATCCCCGTGGGGAGTAGGTTTCCCAGGTTGGCATTTAGAATGTAGTGCAATGGCAGAAAAGTATCTTGGTAAAACAATAGACATTCATTGTGGCGGTATAGATCATGTTTCCGTACATCACACAAACGAAATGGCACAAAGCGAATGTGCTAATAATACACCGCTTGCGAATTTTTGGATACACGGCGAATTTTTGGTAATACCTAGTGGCAAAATGTCCAAAAGTTCTGGCACTTTTTTAACTTTGGACGAACTTATAAAAAAAGGTTATACCCCATTTGATTATCGCTACCTATGTTTAACCGCACATTACAGAACACAATTAGAATTTACTTTTGATAGTCTTGATTTCGCTCGCACAAGTTTAAAAAGTTTGAAACAAAAAATTGCTGGCTTAGACGAGGGGGGAGAATCTAAAGGCGATATTTCTAAATATAAAAAAGCTTTTGAAGATGCTTGTTTTAACGATTTAAATACATCAAAAGCATTAAGTTTGGTGTGGGATATTTTAAAAGATAAGGAAATTTCTTCCTATAACAAATTAGAATTTATAAAATTTGCAGATACCGTGTTTGGTTTAAATTTACTTACAAAAGATGTAAAAAAAGAGGAAGAAATTTCCTCTGAAATAAAAGAGTTGTTAGAAAAAAGAGCACAAGCAAGAAAAGATAAAGATTTCAAAACTTCCGACATTCTTCGAGATGAGTTAAAACAAAAAGGCATCCTAGTTAAGGATACCTCATCTGGTCAAACTTGGGAAAAAATTTAATTTTAGGGATTTGTTATGAAACTCCCGTATGTAAATACAAGGAGTTTCATTATACATTAGTATTTTTTAGTTAAGGTTGAGTATTTCTTTTATTTTCTTCTCAAGTACATTCTCTTCTTCAATACCTTTAAATACTTCATTTTTTATATTGTTTTTATCGTCAATATTTACAAACAATTCTGCAATTTTTATAATTTCTTCTTCAGGATTTAATGATGTTATTTCTATCATAAGTATTGTGATGTCTCTTAGCATTTGTCGCATTTTATTATTATTATTATTATTATTATTATTATAATCTATTTCGTTCAACATAGAATCGTCTAAAGACAATACAGCTAGTGGATTGTTCTCTATAATACTTTTTATATCTTCAAAACAGTTACATGTATCAATTGAGTATCTTTCAGTAATTTTCTCTGCTTTTATTCCATTTATTGCATAGCAAGTAAAACCACCATAAAAAAATAGATTTAATAAATATAGCCCAAGTCCAGCACCACCTGCAACCGTAAAAATCATAGTCCCTATTATTGCTCCATTTGCAACCAAAAAACCTATAATTCCCATTTTCCTGTTCTTTATAACATCAGGATCTATGCCAGATATTTCTAGAAATTTAGGTGTTGGTTCTATGTGGTCTATTTTTCCATTTTCATCGTAGTAAATTGATATTATAGAATCTTTTTCCCATTTTTTTAGGTTGGCTTGTAGTGTATTTCTCATCTCAACCAAAGACATGTTTTCATAAGCTGGTTTTTCTTTTTTTATTCTGATTATTTCGTTAGCTAGTATTTCGTTCCCTTTTTCTATAACTTGTTGAATATCTTGTGGTGTCATCATTTCCAATTGAGCATCAAAATATTCTATAAAATTCATATTTTGTGTTGCACTAACAGGCATACTAGATGCGAATATGAATGTAAAAAACATCATCGCCATTAGCACTCTTAATTTTTGCATTATTTTATTCATTTTCTTCTCTCCATATATAAAATTGTATTTATAACAATACAACTATATTTTAACTGTTGGCTGATTTTCGCACAAGGTACTTTAGTACTAGTTGCTATTAGTACTTTTGGGCTATATTTTACTTCGTATTTTTCCACTGGCTTTTGTTTTCGGTCGGTTATTTACCGCTACTGCCAGGGGTGAGCTTCTCACTTCGCAGTATTCGCTAATGTAAACCGCCCTCCCTCAAGCCTCAGCCAGTAAAAAAATACTCGTAAATAATGTTTCTTTTTTATAATAGTGTTGTGTTATGTAATCACGAAAAAAAAGGGGGGAGTGCCCTTGGCACTAAAACAATTTTGGTTCGTCGTCTTTCTTTTTATTTTCTTTCTTTGTAGATTTTTTTGTAGCTTTTTTAGGTTTCACTTCTTTAACTTCTTCAACTTTATCTAAGGTTTCTTCTTTCAACTTTTCTTGTTGATCCACAGAACTTGGCAGTTTTGCATTTTTATCCCTAAAATCTGGAACTAAATGCTTTGTTAAAATAGAAAAGAGGTTTTTCCGTTTAGGTAAATCTATAACAGTATCGTCTAGTGCGTCGCTACCCAAATCTTTTTTAAAGCTAAACTTTTGTGCTGGAAAAATACTTCTTTTACCGGTAATCAAAAAACTTATCACACACGCCACAGCAGCATAAGGTGCTATTTTAGGACCAAAGAGTTCAGTCGCCATAATACTCGCAGCTAATGGAGTATTACACGCACCTGCTAGTACACTAACAACACCTATGGCAGCGAAAGTAGTAAAATCCAATCCGAAAACTTTTGCAAAAAATATGCCAGCATTTGCACCTATAAAAAATATCGGTGTGATTATACCGCCAACACCACCACCCGCAAATGTTAAAGCTGTCGCAATAGTTTTAACAACAAAACCTAAAGCAGGGGCATCGTGACCTGAAAGCATACTATCTATTTGTCCCATTCCAAGTCCAAGATAGTTTGGTGAAAATACTAAACCTATTAAAACAAGTAAAACACCTGCTATTAAACTTCTTACAGCCCAATTAGTTTTTATGGAAATATATCTAAACAGAACTTGTAAAAACCTAACAGTTTCTATCAAGAATAAAGATACCACTCCGAAAAATAAACCTGCTATTACAACTTTTACAAAAAATGCTTGAGTGAAAACTGGTGTGAAATTGAATGGATGATAAATATATTCCACCCCTAAATGCGAAGTCACGCCGTATGCCACTATACCAGAAATTAAGGCAGGCAACATAACATCGTAGAAAACTTTACCTACAAATAATGCTTCTAAACCAAAGATTGCACCAGAAATTGGTACACCAAACACACCAGCAAAACCGGCGGATACACCACAAATCATAAGTTTTCGTTTATCATTATCGCTTAAATTAAAAAGTTTTGCTAAAAAAGAACCTATACCTGCTCCGACATCCGCACAAGGTGCTTCTTTACCAGCACTACCACCGGCGGCGATAGTAAAAATTGGTAAAAAGAATGCTTTTATCGAAGATAATACACTTATCCCTTTATTATTATTTAGAGTGCTTATAACAGAGTTTGTTGAATAATCTTTATGTCTGGAATAGGTTTTTGTGCTTATAAAAGAAGTTATTAAGAGAACGGCTGGTAACATCAAAAAGTAGTATTTGTAAGATTCCGAAAAATCGCTACTTTTATGCAATAAATTTAAAAACAAAGCATCTGCCACACCTACCAAAACGCCCATAATACTTGCATATATGAACCATTTTGTTATGTTTAGGAATATTTCTCGTTCTTCACGGATATTTTGTTTTATAAAGCCAGTTTCTCTTCTCATAGTAGTAATATGATACAAAATTATTAGGTAAAAATGATATCATATATTAAATATAGATATGTGTGGAGGGGCTTATGCAAGAAATTGTAGTAGCAGCGATAACATTGTTTTTGGTTATGGATCCGTTTGGTAATATACCAGTTTTTATAACCGTTTTAAAGAAAGTTTCAGACGAGCGAAAAAGAGCAGTTTTAATAAGAGAGCTATTTTTTGCACTCGTAATAATGGTGATATTTTTATTTTTAGGTCAACATATTTTGAACCTATTTGAAATAAAACAATCTTCTTTAGCAATTGCGGGGGGTATAGTTTTATTTATAATATCGCTTGGCTTAATTTTTGGAAAAGGGATAGACGCTGTTTCACCAGCTTCGGCAAATTCTAACAAAGAACCTTTACTCGTGCCATTAGCAGTACCATTAATTGCAGGTCCAGCAAGTTTAAGTGTTATTTTGCTTTTAGCAGGTAAAAGCCCAGATAAAATGGGTTCTTGGTTGATCGCACTTTTAATAGCATTTGCGGTAAATTCTATAGTATTATTACTTTCTTTCCCAATATCAAAATTCTTGGGTAAAAGCGGTATGCAAGCTATGGAACGACTTATGGGTTTAATACTTGCACTTATGGCTGTCAATATGGTTATGAACGGTATAGAACAATTTATTAGGAGTACACTTTAATGTTTAAAAAGTTTATATTTGGTTTTTTATTTTTATCTTTGTTTAGCGGTTTTGCGGTGGCACAAGAAAAATTGGAAGTAAAATTATTTTATTCTCCATATTGTTTTCATTGTTTGAAACTTAAAACCGAATATTTACCAAAACTTAAAGAAAAATATCAAGATAAGGTAATATTCACACAACTTGATATTACAAATTACGAAAATAGTTTTTTGTTAGATAAACTTGCCAGAGCAAATGGCGAAGAAGCTTCTGTACCTGCTATGCTTGTAGAGGATACTTTTTTGATTGGCTATCCATCTACCATAAAACCAACGGCGGAACAAGTTATAGATACCGCACTTATGCAAGCTAAATTTGAAGCTTTTAAAGCAGGCACTTTAGAAGAAGAACCCGTTGCAGATGTACAAGATACTTTTGCTGCAATAACACTTTCTGCAATAGTTTTTAACGGACTTATAGATGGTATTAACCCATGTGCATTTGCTGTGATAGTATTTTTTATATCGTTTTTATCTGCCTATGGTTATAGAAAACGGGAAGTTTTTTATATAGGTTCTGCCTATTGTTTCGCAGTATTTTTAACTTATATTTTGCTTGGTTTTGGTTTCTTTAAAGCATTGTATGCACTTAATAGTTTTGTTGTTTTGATAAAAGTTTTTTATTATTTAACAGCGGGTATATGTTTCAGCTTTTTTGCACTTAGCATTCGCGATATTATTGTTTATAAAAAGACAGGTAATGCTGGTGAAATGTTATTACAGCTTCCGAAGAGTTTTAAACATAGGATAAACAAAATTGTTGGCTTTTTCCTAAGAGGCAAGGACGGCGAGCATAAGAGTGCATTTGGGCTTATTTTAGCTAGTTTGGTAGTAGGTTTTTTAGTTTCTTTGATTGAAGCTATTTGTACCGGACAAGTGTATGTGCCAACAATAGTTTTAATTTTAAAACAGGAAGCTTTTAGGGTAAAAGCTTGGGCATATTTACTTTTATATAACTTGATGTTTATTATGCCACTGGTATTAATATTTATGCTTTCTTTAATGGGCTATAGTTCTGATAAGTTTAGTGGCTTTTTAAAGAAGAATTTAGTGGGTGTAAAAGTTTTACTTGCGATAGTATTTTTGGCTCTAGGTTTAATGCTTTTGTTTGGATAGTTATGAATTAATTTTTAGTAAATTTTTATTTCCTCTCCCTTTGGGAGAGGACGACTAGTTCGAAGAACTAGCGAGGTGAGGGCTATGTTTCGTAGCTTATAATTTATAAGAAAACAAAGAAGCATAGCCCTCACCCCAACCCTCTCCCAAAGGGAGAGGGAGTAAATCTTTTCATAAATTCGCAAAGGGAGAGGGAATAGGAAGTATTTTATATCTCTCTCAACGAGAGAGGAGATAATAAAACATAATAAAAAAAGCCCCGCTCTTAGTGAGCGGGGCTTTTATGTTTAAAAATCAATTAACTATTAACTACTAACAAGTTGTTGCTGTTGTGAATCCTAATGCAGAACAAACCTGGTCGCCTTTGTTAGAAGCATTACCGTAACAACAGCTTACAACACCTGTTTCCACATCCCTTGCTATTACATAGTCATAAGTAGTATGGGCAACTGATGCTGTTCCCCATCTTGTTGCTGTTGGGTTACATGCTGTAAAACCAGTACATGTGCTTACATTATAGCGGAAGTTTGTTGTTGTTGTGTATGCATTTGAACCACCAAGTGTGCCTGGAACTTCAATATCTAATGTAGCAAGGTCGTCTGCAGCGTCATCTGTTGCTAAGTAATATCTTTCTTCAGCACTTGCGATACTACCAAGCAGTGTTAATGCTTCAGAAGCACGGGATTTTTCCACAGTAATAAAGTACTGAGGCAATGCGATAGCTGCTAAAATTGCGATAATTAAAACCACAACCAAGAGCTCGATAAGCGTAAACGCTTTTTTATTTAACTTTTTCATTTATAATTCTCCTCCTAAACGGAATAAACATTTCGTACCCGTATACGGATACTAGATTAGTATATGTATTTTATGTAAGGAAGTCAAGTAAATTTGATAATAAAAAAGCCCCACAACTTTTTGTAAGTTATGGGGTTTTTAAACTTGGCGCTCCCTAGGAGAATCGAACTCCTCTTTTCGGCTTGAAAAGCCGACGTCCTAACCGATAGACGAAGGGAGCTTTTTGCTTCTGCTTTTTGGTAAATTTTTATTTTTTTGTTTCCTTAAGTAGGGGTCCTCGCATACGCTCGGTCGTTCCTCCCTACTCTGCGTTACAAAGAAAATAAAAATTTTCTCAAAAATCCTCGCAAAAAGCAGAATGTAAAAACGAAGCAAAAACTCAAAAGAAAGAGTTTTTTACGCCCGGTGCGGCTCGAACGCACGACCTCCCGCTTAAAAGGCGGATGCTCTACCACTGAGCTACGGGCGCGTTTTTATTTCCTATTCTGCAAAGCTATTTGCAGAATAGGAAATAAAAACGCTCTCTATTGATTAGTTGTCTATAAAAAAGAACAAGGGCTTCAAAAAGCCCAACAAATAAATTATATCAAAATTGAATGCTTACTACAACTTTAATTTTCTACGATTATTAAAAATCTGACCCAAACCAACACCAGCATCATTTGATGGAATGATTTTATTGGTATAAACTTCAAACCCTTTTTTTTCAAGCTCTTTAATCATAAGTTCTAACAAAACTTTGTTTTGAAATACCCCGCCAGATAAACATACGATTTTTATCCCAGTTTTTAAAGAAATTTTATTGGCTATTTCTACACTTGCTAAAGCCAAACCTAAATGAAATTTTTCTGATACTTCTTGCCCCTTATCTCTATTTTTTATAATTTCTTTAAAAACTGGGCTAGCATCTAAAATAAATTTTTTATTGGTATTTAAAATATCAAATTTGTAAGATTTTTTTGGTTTTTTATTATATTTTGCTTCAAGTTCCATAGCTGCTTGTGCTTGATAGGATATTTTTTTATCTGCATCTGCTAAATAACTGACGGCATCAAACAATCTGCCGATACTTGAAGTTTTTGGGCTATTAATATTTTTCTTAACCATATTTATACAAATAGTGAGTTCTTGTTTTGTGATATCTTTAAATAAATGTCTAAACCGAATCCATTTATCCCCAAAAATTTCGTAAATCCAGGAAAGTGTTAATCGCCAAATTTCAGAAACAGCTTTATCTCCACCTGGCATTTTGATAGGTTTTAAATATCCTGCTCTTTGCCAATTATTTTTGTTAATTATTAAGAATTCTCCGCCCCAAATGCTATTATCTTCACCAAGTCCTGTGCCGTCGAAAGAAAGTCCTATTACAGGGTCTTTCAAGCTATTTTCTGCCATTACACTTAATATGTGCGACAGATGATGTTGTGTCCGTGTGGTTTTTTTGAAAAGTTGGCTTGTAAAATATTCTGGATGGGTGTCGCTGGCAAAATTTTTAGGTTTTATTTTCAAAAAATTTTGCATATTAGCTAAACTTTCTTTATAAAATTTTTGATTTTCAACAATATCCAAATCGCCAATATATTGTGATAATATTGCGAAATTATCTCTACCCAAAACAAAACTTCCTGTTTTATTTGCACCAGTTGCAAGTGTTGGTTGTTTTAATTTGAAAGGTAAATTTATTTTTTGCGGAGCAAGACCACGAGCATATCTTATCGTGTGCATATTGCCATTAAGTTCAAAGACAACAGAGTCGTCGCACCTATTTACTATCGGTCTGTCGTGCATCAAAAATCCATCTGCGATATTTTTCAAATCTTTTTTAGCGATTTCGTTTGAAATGCAAATTGGTTCTTCACTTTTATTAGCACTAGTCATAATCAACGGATTTTTGATGCCACTAGCGAACAAAATTTTGTGAATTGGTGTGTATGCGAGCATAATTCCAAAAGTGTTGAGATTAGGTGCAATTCCCTCGATATCTTTCCTTTTTTTAAGCATAACAATTGGGCTTTGGGAACTTGTTAAAATTTCTTTTTCTTTTTTATTTATATAGCAAAACTTTTCTGCCATTTTGATGTCAGAAACCATAAGTGCAAATGGTTTATCAGGTCGTTTTTTGCGAGTTCTTAACTTTTTTACCGAAGAAAAGTTTTGCGAGTCGCACGCAAATTGAAAACCGCCTAAACTTTTTAATGCAATTATTTTACCTTGCTTAATTAATTTTGCAGATTTTAATAAAGCTTCATTTCCTTTGTATTTTTTATTGCCAATTTCTAACCAAATTTTTGGTCCGCATACATTGCAAGCATTTGGTTGTGCATGGAAGCGTCTATCAAACGGGTCATCGTATTCCTTTTGACACAATTTGCACATTTTGAAACTTTTCATAGAAGTTTTTTGTCTGTCATAAGGCAACCCGTTTACAATTGTGAACCGCGGTCCGCAATTTGTGCAGTTTGTGAATGGATATAAATAGCGTCTATTATTTTTCGCAAAAATTTCTTTCTCACAATCTTTACAGGTGGCTAAATCGTGTGGTATTATTGTGCTATTTTGAGTTTTTGAATTACTAAATTTTATTTGGAAATTTTTGCATGTTTTTAGCTTAATATTTTCTACTAAAACAGCATCTACTTTGCTTTGTGGGGGGTGATTTTTTTTGATATTTTCTATAAACTTATCTAAATTTGTTTTTGTGCCTTGAGCTTCTATCTCTACGCCGATAAGTGAGTTGAAAACAAAACCTGTTAAATTATGTTTTTTGGCAAGTTTATAGATGAAAGGTCTAAACCCAACACCTTGTACAATACCAGAAACAATTATTTTTTTTCGAATTTTTTTCATAGAATTTTCTAGCAAATTCTTGGTAAATTTTCGCCTTCAGAAAGTTTTAATATTCTTCTTGTTCCAATTTCTGTTTTCAAAAATACTTTGCCTTGTTTTTTATTTAAAACTTTACCAATAATTTTGGCATTTTTGCCATATTTATGTTTTTTAATTTCTGCTAAAACTTTTTTTGCGAAATTTTGTGGCACCACACATATAAATTTACCTTCGTTTGCAATACTTAAAGCATCTAGCCCCAAAATTTCGCATGCAGATTTAACTTGCGAAGAAATTGGTAGAAGGTTTTGATCAATCTCTATTTCACACTTACTCGCTTCGGAAATTTCTACCAAGCTGGCTAATAAACCGCCTCTTGTTAAATCTCTCATACAATGGATGTGGGGGTGAAACTTTTTAAGTTTATCTGTAATTAAATTCAATGGGTTAGCATCGCTTTTTATGTCGGATTTTATACCAAGGTTATGTCTTGCATTTAAAACTGCGACACCATGTTCGGCTAGGTTGCCGTTTACAATAATAACATCGCCAGTTTTGATATTTCTCGAGGAAACTTTAGCTTTATCATAAATCTCGCCAATGCCACTGGTATTGATAAAAATTTTATCTGCCTGACCTTTTTCAACCACTTTAGTGTCGCCAGTTACAATTTGTACGCCAGCTTCTTTGGCAGCTTGTGCCATTGTTTTTACAATTTCTTCAAGCAGTTTAATATCCAAACCTTCTTCCAAAATGGCTGCGACAGAAATGTATTTTGGTTTTGAACCTTTCATAGCCAAATCGTTGACAGTACCACACACAGCCAATCGCCCGATGTTTGTGTTGGGGAATTTTACTGGGCTTACTACATAAGAATCTGTGGTAAATGCTAGGCGATTGGCTGAAGTTTTAAGTTCTGCACTATCGTCTAGCTCTGCTAAGATTTTATTGTTGAAATATTTTAGGAACAAATTATTAATTAAATCTCTACTATTTTGTGTTCCTGCACCATGTGTAATATCTATTTTAGGCGAGAGGCTCGCCTCCCTTGTTATTTTGTTCATATGTATATTCTATAAAATATGGAGAAGCCCCGCGAGCACGTGCTCGCGGGGCTATCAAAAAACTTAAACTTTAATTTATAGCAACTTTGCTATCATATCGGCAAGAGGGCTTCGCTCTGTCTTCGTAAACTTAATATGCCCAAAAGTTTTTTGCCCTTTCAACCGTTCCACCACATATGTTAAACCATTGGATTCTGGGTCTAAATAAGGAGTATCAATCTGATGTGGATCGCCAGTTACAACAACTTTGGTATTTGCACCCGCACGAGATAATACAGTTTTCATTTCATGTGCTGTTAGATTTTGTGCATCGTCAACAATAATATATTGTTTTGGAAGGCTCCTACCACGAATATGCGTCAAGCTTGCTATCTCAACTTTACCACTATCTAGAATATATTTTACTTGATCTTCTCCACTATCCCCCGGATGTTTAATGTCTGCCAAAAATTCCAAATTATCGTAAATTGCGCCCATCCAAACATCTAATTTTTCTTCTTTTGTGCCTGGTAAAAATCCGATATCTCTGCCAACAGGTACAACCGATCTACAAACAACAAGTCGTTTATAATTTTCAGCTTCAAATGTCCGTTCCATACCAGTAGCAAGCGAAATTAATGTTTTACCAGTACCAGCAGAACCTATAATTGTAACTAAATCTAACTTATCGTCTAGTAAAAGTTCCATCGCAAAGCGTTGTTCTTTATTTAATGGTTTTATGCCCCAAGGTGCAGGCTCTTTTTGAGTTAATGCCTTTAAAACCATCTCCCCGTTTTGTGACATTCGTCCCATCGCACTTTTATTACTATCGTCGTCTGCTTTCAAGATAACAAACTCATTAGGAAAAAATTCGCCTTCTAAATTTATCTTTTTTTCTTTATAAAATTTATCTATTTTATAAGCGGGTGCAGTAACTTCTCTCATACCTGTATAAAGTTCGTCGTAATTAATTTTGTCTGTGGTATAGTCCTGAGAATCTAATCCCAATGCTTCTGCTTTTAATCTTAAATTGGTATCTTTACTTACTGTTATTACTTTTTGTTTTTTGTTCTTGAAATAATAATATGCAGTATTTAAAATTGCATTATCAGCTTTATTTAAACTTAAATGGGAAGGTAAAATATTTTCTGTACCCATATCTATTTTTAAAGTTCCGCCACCTTCTAATTTAACCCCTTCGTTTAATTTCCCTTTTTCTCTTAACGAATCTAATAGACGAGAAACCATTCTCGCATTTTTGCCCCTTTCGTCTTCTGATGTTTTAAAATTATCCAATTCTTCTATAACAGTAATAGGTATAACTACATTATTATCTGCGAAAGCATTTACACAATTTGTATCGTGTAAAAGTACATTTGTATCTAGGATAAAAGTTTTTGCCATTAGATTGTTCCTCCAGATTGAAAAGAAAATTTGATGCATAATTATTCTACAATATAATACAATATATTTGTATGAAAAACGATAGTAATAAATTTATATGTATCCACGGACACTTCTATCAACCACCTCGTGAAAATGCTTGGCTGGATATTATTGAATATCAGCATTCTGCCCGTCCTTATAATAATTGGAATCAGAGAATTTCAGCCGAATGTTATGCACCTAATGCCTTCGCACGGGTGGTGAATGATAAGGGTTATATAGAAAATGTCGCTAACAATTATTCTCGTATGAGCTTTAATTTTGGACCTACTCTTTTATCTTGGCTCAAACAAAACGAACCTATAATTTATAAATCAATTTTACAAGCAGATAAACTTAGTATGGAACATTTTTCTGGACATGGATCTGCCATAGCTCAAGTATATAACCATATGATAATGCCTCTTGCTAACGACGAGGATAAGTATGCTCAAGTAATTTGGGCTATAAAAGATTTTGAATATCATTTTAAACGATTTCCAGAAGGTATGTGGCTTGCAGAAACCGCAGTAGATTTAAGAAGTTTAGAAGTTTTAACAGAATGTGGAATAAAATTTGTGATATTATCACCGTATCAAGCAGATAAAGTGCGAGATTTAAAAGAAGAAAAATGGAAAAATGTTTCTGGCGGAAATATTGATACCAAAAGAGCATATTTGTGTAAACTTCCGAACGGGCAAGAAATAAATATATTTTTTTACGACGGATTAATTTCGCAAGGTGTAGCTTTTGGTAGTATGCTAAGAAGTGGTAAAAACTTTTCTGATGTTTTGCTAAAACCTTTTGATAATCGTCACAATAAACCACAACTTGTAAGCATTGCAACAGATGGCGAAACTTTTGGGCATCATCATAAATTTGCAGAAATGGCACTTGCTTATGGTATGAAACATATCGAGGACGATGAGCATGCAAAGTTTACAATTTATGGGGAATTTTTGAAGAATAATCCGCCGGAATTTGAAGTGGAAATTTTAGAAAATACTTCATGGTCTTGTGTTCACGGGATAAAAAGGTGGAAAGAAAATTGTGGGTGTAATTCCGGCGGTCGACACGGCTGGAATCAAAATTGGAGAGGTCCTTTAAGAGATGCTTTGGATTGGTTAAGAGATGAAACTACAAAAACTTATAAAGAGCTTGGCTCAAAATATTTTAAAGATATTTATTCTGCCAGAAACAACTATATAAATGTTATTTTAGATAGAAGTGGTAAAAACATTTTTAACTTTTTATCCGAATTTGGCACACCATTATCGCTAGAACAAAGAACCACAGCCATAAAGCTATTAGAAGCACAAAGATTTGCGATGTTAATGTATACAAGTTGCGGTTGGTTTTTCGACGAGCTTAGCGGTATAGAAACTACTCAAATAATGCAATATGCACTTCGTTTAATAGAGCTTAATAAAGAGATAGGCGGAGCAGATTTGGAGGATGAATTTGTAAAGAAATTATCGCTTTCTAAAAGTAATATTAAAAAACTTTCCGATGGTTCTAAAATTTTCCAAGAACTTGTAAAAACAAGAAAAGTGGACGAGTTTGATATCGCATGTTATTTTGCATTTTCCAATTTTTTAACACAAGATGATACACTAAACACATATTCTTATGCTATTGAAGATGTCAGAAACGAAACTTTTGAAGGCGAAAATGTGCGTTTAGATATTGGTCATGCAATATTTACATCTTATAATACTCTTGATAAACATCACTTAATTTTTGCATGTTTAAATAAAGATAAAAGTGAAATTTTATGTGGTGCTTCAAATTACGAGCCTAAAAAGTTTGACGAAATTAAAGAAAAATTGAAACGAGATTTTATGGCAACAGATTTGGAAGGTTGCAAGTTAACATTAAGTCAAAATTTTGAACGGGTAAAAAATTCGCTATCTGAAATTGTTAAAGATAAACAACATTTAATTTTGCAAAATATTTTAAAAGATTCGCTAAAGCACACTCGTAAACATTTTTCGCATTTATTCGACGAAAACTATAAAGCAATGTTAGCTGTTAAAAACACAAATATGGTATTGCCAAAACCTTTAAGAAACATAGCAGAATTTGTTTTAACAGAAGGTATTAAAGAAGAAATTTATTCAGATAAAATTAATGAAAATAATCTCAAAAATTTAAGAGAAAAACTTGATAGTCTTGCCATAGATTTAGACAAAAAAGAACTAACTTTTGCTATTGAAGAAAAAATGGAACAACTATCTTTAAAATTTATTGAAACATCTAATTCCGAAATTGCTTCACATATGCTTAGCTTATTAAACGGTGCAAGTAATTTGGGGCTTAATTTAAATTTATATAAAACACAAAATAATATTTTTAATTCTTTTAAAAACAATCCAACGGAAACCTTACAGTTTTCAGAAAATTATTTAAAACTTGCCGAAAAATTAAAAATCGCAATTTAATTATTTGATTTTTTTGATGTGATGTGTGTCGGTGAGTTGATACACTTCATCGGCGAAATCGCATGCATGAGTGTCGTGTGTTACCATTAAAACGCTAGTACCTTTTTTTGCAAGACTGGCAAAATCTTTAAATATTTTTGTTTTTTTATCCGCATCCAAATTACCGGTTGGTTCATCTGCCAAAATTATTTTTGGATTATTTCGTAATGCTCGCATAATTGCAACTCGTTGTTTTTCGCCACCAGATAATGTTTGTGGCATCTTGCTTGAAAATTTTGCAAGTCCAAAATTTTCAAGCAGTTCAACACCCACTTTATTATTTTGCTCACCTTTCATAATTGCAGGGAACTCTATGTTTTCAAGCACGGTAAATTCTGGTAGTAAACTATCAAATTGGAAAACAAAACCAAAACTATTAAGCCGAAGTTCTGCTTTTTTATCCTCTGAAATTCGCAAAATATTTTTGCCATCTAAAAGCACTTCTCCGCAATCTGGTTTATCTAACATTGCTATTAAATTTAGTAATGTGCTTTTACCACTTCCACTAGGTCCTAGTAATACAATAAATTTACCGGCATCAATTTTTAAATTGATGTCTTTTAGCACGGTTATTTTTCCGTGTGCTTCTTTATATGTTTTAGATAATTTTTTTATTTCTAACATAAATTTATCCGTACCTTATTGCATCAACGGCTTCAACTTTTGAAGCTCTTATTGCTGGATATAATGCTGCTAAAAAGCATAATGCATAACTGCCAAATACTACATAAAGTAAATCTGTCAAACCAATTTTAATTGGTACTTTTGTGATGTAATAAATATCGCCAGGAAGCGAAATTATATTGGTTTTATCTATAATAAAACAAAGTAAAAAGCCAAGTGCTATACCACTAAATATCCCCGTGGTAGCTATTAAAAACCCTTCGTATAGAAATATCTTTTTAATATTTTTTGGTTTTGCACCCATTGCCCTTAAAATACCTATATCTTTTAACTTTTCTGTGCCCAAAAGTATCAAGTTTGATGCAATATTTAATGATGCTACTAAAATTATCAAACTTAAAATTATAAACATTACAACTTTTTCTAATTTTAATGCTGCATATAATGTGGAATTTAATTGTTCAAAAGTTCTGATAACATAATAGTTGCCAACAATTTCACGAATTTGATTTTTAACTTCTTGAGCATCGTCCAAATTATGAAGTTTAATTGCGATACCTGTTATTTGGTTTGGTATTCCCATAAAATCTGCCGAATCTTTCAAAGACATATATGCCATACTATTATCAAATTCGTAGTAGCCGGTTTTAATTAAGCCTGATACACGAAACTTTTTCATTTTAGGTATTACACCAGCACCGCTAGACATTGATTTTGGAGATATTAAAATAATATTGTCGTCGATATCTATACCCATATTAAAAGCAAGTTCTTCGCCTAAAACTACCCAAGGGGTATCGTTTTTTTTATTAGAAAACGAACCTGCAAGAAGAGATTTATGTAAGTTATTGATATTTTTTTCTTGTTTAGTATCCATTCCACGAATTACGACACCAATGGAATTTTGATTATAATTTAAAATTGCTTGTCCGTAAATATTTGGTGCTGTGGCGGAAACTTTTTTTAATTGTTCAATTTCTTTTTGATAATTTTTGTATTTTTTCTCGCTCATTTGTCCAAATAATAAAATATGAGATTGCGCACCTATAACTTTGCTTCTTATATCGTTTTGAAACCCGCTCATCACAGCAAGTGTGGTAAGTAATGCAGCCACGCCAACCGCTACGCCAGTTATGGCGATAATTGTGGTAATTATTGCAAAAAGTCCCTTTCTTTTTGTTTTGAGGTATCTTTTTGCTATAAAAAATTCATAATTCTTTTTATTTGCGTGTTTCATAAATTTTGCCTAATTAAGACAAAGACATTCTACTAAATTTTGTAAAATATAAGTATGTATTACATAGAGTTTGAGAGGATATCTGAAATTTATGAAACACGCAAGCCGAGCGAAATTCTTTGTGCTAAAGAGCAGGAATATTTCGCTAGCTTGAAGTTTGATAAACGAAAGAAAGACTATCTTGTAGGTAGATATACAGCAAAAAAACTTTTGTTAGAAAATTTTGTAAAAAATGCCAAGCTAAGTTTTAAGGATATATCTATCCTAAAAGACGAAGACGGCAAACCAGATCTCTATATAAATGGCGAAAAATCTAATATTATGTTATCCATTTCTCATAGTGGAGATTTCGCTTCTGCTATAGCATCAACAAAACTTAAGTTTTTAGGTGTAGATACCGAAAAAATAGAAACAAGGTCTGAAAGTTGGGCTAAACAATCTTTTTATAATACCGAATATCCCACAAACCCACAAAACCAAACCGACGAATTTTTCACCACCTTATGGGCAAAAAAAGAAGCCGTAGTAAAAGCATTAGGTGTTGGTTTATCAGTGGATTTGTGGGATATTCGGTTTGAAAACGGGCAATTAAACTTTTACAACAAAACGCTAGAAATTTGGAAATCAAAGGGTTCACCAGAGCTAAAAGTAGAGGTTTTGACTCAGCCAAACGGCTATATCACAGTAATATGTGGTGTTTAGCTTCGTCTTTTGGCTGAATTTTCGTTTTTTTTCTCCTAAAGTAGAATGCTCGCATCCGCTCGCTCGTACCTTTCTACTAGTCGTCGAAAAGAAAACGAAAATTCAGCTCAAAATACTTGCTAATTTGTTTTAATATAATGACATTTAATATAATAATTTAGTAAAATGATAAGTAAGGCAATAATCTGAATCCTAATGGAGGGATTTTATGAAAAAGTCAAAGAAATCGATTAAGAAGGCAACGAAAAAGACAACGAAACCAAAGAAGCTTAAAAAAGCTACCAACAAAAAGCTTATATCAAAAAAGCTTAAAAACCCTATCAACTCAATTACCAAAACAACAACTATGGTTAACCGAAAGGAAAGTATCAGTCCAGAACTTCAAGAAGGCGATCAATTTTCCAAAGGTGCTGGAAAAAACAAAAAAACTAAACAAAGAGGCATACCTGAAACTCTTAAAAGATTTAGAGAAATGAGAGAACTAGCCAGACAAGGTGGTGGAGAGCAAAAAAACGCAATCCAAAGAAAGAAAGGTAAATTTACCGCTCGTGAACGGCTTGGCTACTTATTAGATGAAAACAGTTTTTACGAAATAAGAACACTTATGAAAAGTTCTTGTACAGATTTTGGTGTTAAAGATAAAGACATTAAAGGCGACGGTGTCGTAACAGGTTTTGGTAGAATTAACGGCAGAGATGTAGCCGTTTTCGCACAAGACTTTACCCAATTGGGCGGTTCCTTAGGTTTGGCACATGCAATGAAAATATCCAATATTATGGACAGAGCTTTGGATGCCAAAATTCCCGTAATCGGCCTATTAGATTCTGGTGGTGCTAGAATTCAAGAAGGTGTAGAAAGTTTAGATGGCTATGGCGAAATTTTTTATAGAAATGTAAAAGCTTCCGGTGTTATCCCACAAATTTCTGTAATACTTGGTCCATGTGCTGGCGGTGCGGTTTATTCGCCTGCCTTAACAGACTATGTTTTTATGGTAGAAGGTATAAGTCATATGTTTGTGACAGGTCCTAATGTTGTAAAGCAAGCAACTGGCGAAGAAATAGATTTTGATACACTTGGTGGAAGTATATCTCACTCCAGCAAAAGTGGTGTGTGTCATATATCAACTGCAAGTGAACAAGATTGCTTTAGACAAGTTCGCGATTTATTAAGCTACTTGCCATCTAGTTATTTAGAAAAAGCACCTACCGTAGGTAGTCACGATTCTATCAATAGACAAGTGCCATTACTAGAAAAAGTTTGCGAAGTAGATCCGCGAAAACCATTCCGTATGCAACATGTTGTATGGTGGTTAGCAGACGAACATAAATTTTTTGAAGTACATTCCAATTATGCAAAAAATATCATCATAGGTTTCTTAAGACTTGGTGGCGATGTTGTTGGGGTAGTAGCAAATAATCCAGCTCATATGGGTGGTGCATTGGATATTCATGCATCTTGCAAGGCGGCAAGGTTTGTGAGGTTTTTAAATGCATTTAATATACCAATTTTAACACTTGTAGACATCGGTGGATATTTACCAGGTGTAGAACAGGAACACGGCGGTATAATTAGACATGGTGCAAAACTTTTATATGCATTTTCAGAAGCAACTGTTCCAAAAATTACAGTTATATTAAGAAAAGCATATGGTGGTGCTTATATTGCGATGAGTTCTAAATTTCTAAGAGGCGACTTCAACTTTGCATTACCATCAGCCGAAATCGCTGTTATGGGACCACGAGGTGCAGTAGAAATTTTATATTCAAAAGAAATTAAAGCCGTAAAAGATCCTAAAAAACAAGAAGCTTTAAAACAAAAATTAACACAAGAATATAAAGATAAGTTTGCTTCGCCGTATCAAACAGCATCAACAGGATCTATTGACGAAATTATAGAACCTAAAAATACACGACACAGAATTATACATGCATTTAGAGTATTGAAAAATAAACGAGATCCTAAGAAAAATAATCCAAGAAATGGGAATATACCTTTATAGGTTGTAGGAGAATTTTTGATGAAACAAAAAATAATATCTGTAAAAGGCATAAAATTTTGTAACGATTTACCAGTAAAATTTCTAGCAGGACCATGTGTTATTGAAACCGATAAACTAACTGTGGAACTTGCTGGTAAACTTGTGAAAATTTTCAAAAAACATAAAGTGAAATTTGTTTTTAAAGCAAGTTTCGATAAAGCTAACAGAACTTCTGTTAACGCATTTAGGGGAACAGGTTTGTCTGATGGGCTTAAAACTTTAGAAAAAATTAAAAACAAATTTCACATACCTATCATCACAGATATTCACGAACCTTGGCAAGCAGAAGAGGCGGCATCGGTTTGTGATATTTTGCAAATACCAGCTTTCCTATGTAGACAAACAGATCTTGTTATGGCAGCAGCGGCAACGGGTAAAGTTGTTAATATAAAGAAGGGTCAGTTTTTATCTCCACAAGCTATGGCACATATAATAAAGAAAGTGGAAAGCTGTGGAAATAAAAAAATTATGATAACCGAACGAGGCTCTAGCTTTGGTTATGGCGATTTGGTTGTAGATATGCGAAGTTTGGAAATTTTAAAAGACTTTGGCTATCCAGTAATTTTTGATTGTACTCATAGCGTACAAAAACCACCATCTACCACTGGTAAAACAGGGGGGGATAGTAGGTTTGCGAGTGTTCTTGCTAAAAGTGCAACAGCGGTTGGAGTTTCGGGTATGTTTTTTGAAGTTGCAAAAATGCCGAAACTTGCAAAATCTGATGCTGCCAATAGTTTAGACTTAAAGCAAGCAGAAAATTTAGTTAAAAATTTAGCAAAATTAGATAAATTAGTAAAAAATTTAAAATGAAAAAACATATAGAAAAACTTAAAACAGCTGATTGGAACTTCCATATAAAACTACTAGTGATAATTTATATTGGTCTAGTTTTAATGTTTTTTGGGTTTAAATTTTTTACATCAAAATTAGAAAAACCGTACCATAAAAGGGAAATTCCTTCAGAATTTAAACCATGGCAGAATTAGGTAGGTATGCGATAAATATATAACAAAACAAGCAGGGGTACCCTTGGTACTGTTATGTAGAAAGCTTAAAGAAAGGAGGGTGCTTCTAGCACATGAAAAAAATTACAGATAACGAAATTTTAAGAAAGGGTAAAGAAATTATCCAATCCGAAACAAAAGCACTTAGCTTAACAGCTAAAAAGCTAGATAAAAATTTTATAAAAGCCGTAAACACAATTTTCGAAAGCAAAGGTAAGGTTGTTGTGTTTGGTATTGGTAAAAGTGGTCTTATCGGCAGGAAAATAGCCGCTACATTAAGTTCCACAGGTACAGAATCGTTTTTTGTACACCCAGTTGAAGGTTTGCATGGCGATTTGGGTGTGTTAAGAGATGGCGATACTATTTTGGCATTATCTTTTTCTGGTCAGACAGAAGAAATTAGCAAAGTAATAACACTTCTTAAAAAAAGAAAGCTAAACATTATAAGCATAACAGGTAATTCTCGCTCAAGTTTGGCAATGATGTCTAATATACACTTAAAAGTGTGGATAGATAAAGAAGCCTGTCCTTATAATTTAGCTCCTACAAGTTCCACCACGGCGATGCTTGCTATGGGCGATGCACTTGCTATAAGTTTGATGAAACTCAAAAATTTTGAGGCGACAGATTTTGCCCAAATTCATCCCGGTGGAAACCTTGGTAAATTTTTAACTCTAGAAGTTAAAGATATTATGAAAACTATTAAGCCAACAATTTTGCAAGATAAAAAAGTTGCAGATGCGCTTAAAATTATGACAAAAAGTAAAAGCGGTGCGGTAATGGTTGTTGGTAAAAATGGCAAAATTGTTGGCTATTTTACGGACGGCGATTTAAGACGAGGGCTTTTAAAAACTCCTAATATAACAGATAAAAAAATATCTACAGTTATGACAAAAAACCCTATAACTTTTACAAAAGATATAAAGGCAGTGGAAGCTGCAAAAATTATTTTCAGCAAAAAAATAGACAATGCTCCAGTGGTAGATAAAAACAATAAACCAATAGGACTTGTCGACGAAAAAGATTTGTTAGAATTTATACCAAAAAGTAAAAAATAAAAAGAGGGTGTCATCCTGAACTTGTTTCAGGATCTTACTAAAAGATGCTGAAATAAATTCAGCATGACAGAAACAGAGTATGAAGAAACTTTTTTTAATTCCATTAATATCATTTGCACTTTTATCCTGCGGGGAAAAAGAGAAGATTCAAGCAGTAAAAGAAGGACAAATAGCAGAAGATGTCTATATGTACGAAGCTTATAAGGGCGACTTGAAATGGATTTTAGAATCCGAACAATCCATAATGCAAGAAAATGTCGCCTACTTAACAAACCCAATTGTAAAGTTCTATGAAAACAAAGAAGTATCGTCTACATTTCGTGCGGTAGAAGGTGAGTTTTACTTTGCTAAAAATTTAATAGTTTTAAAAAATAATGTGAGAATACATTCGTTTAAAGATAACACAAAAGTAAGAACAACGATTTTAAATTATAATTTAGAAGACGAATTTATTTGGACGGACGAAAATGTCTACATAACTCGTGGCGATGGCAATATAAAAGGTACAAGTTTAAAAGCAAAGGCAGATTTGTCCGAGATAGAAATAGAAAATCAAGAATCTTATGTTCCAAAAAGTGCGGAGCAGGATTTTAATTTATAAAAGGGGAAAATAAAATGAAAAAAATATTAATTAGTATCTTTTTAGTTGCTTTGGGTGTTAATATTTATGCTCAGGGTTTGCAAACATCTAAATTATTGGGTGGTATAATTAAAAGTGATAAATGGGTCATAAAAAATAAAGGTGCAGAGGAACATTTCGACGGAAATGTATCTTACGAAACTAAAGATGTTTACCTTTCATCAGATAAAGCTGTATATAAAAAGAATATAGATACTCTTATTTTAACCAAAGATGTATATGTAAAAAGTAAAGCAGATGAAAAAGGAGATTCCTTTGTAGAAATTTTTTGCCACAAAGCAATATATAATAAAACTGCTGGTCTTGCAGAATTTTTTCCTAAAAGAAAAAGTAAATTTGTAAGGTTGCAATATACAGATAGAGAAAAAAATATTTGGAACGGTTATGCACATAAAGCCGTGGGCGATGATGGTACAAAAAAAATTAGTCTAATTTCCGAAGCTAAAATTGAAGGCGAAAACTTTAAAATTCGTTCAGATGTAATAATCTATAATGATAGTGCAAAAACTGTAGAAACAGCAGGTTTAAAAGCTTATGTGGAAGGTATGCACGACGATATGAACTTTTATTTTGTAAGCGATAAAATAAAATTTGATACAGAACGAAATGTAATTTATTCAAACAAAAATTCCAAGGGTTTAGTAGAAGGTTTAAAAGTACCAGAGGATAAAGGACTTTAAATTATGGAACTTAAAAGCAGTAAAATAGAAAAAGATTACGGGAAACGAAAAGTAGTAAAAGGTGTGGATATCCATGTAAAATCTGGTGAGATATGTGGATTATTAGGACCAAACGGTGCTGGTAAAACCACAAGTTTTTATATGTTGGTTGGATTTATCAAGCCAACTGGTGGAAAAGTTTTTATGGACGGCAAAGATGTATCGCATTTACCAATGTATGAACGGGCAAGACACGGTTTGGGTTATCTTGCACAAGAGCCAACTATTTTTAGAGGTTTAACCGTAGAAGAAAATTTACTTTCTGTTTTTGAACGAATAGAAGAAGACGAAAAAAAGCGAAATAAAAAAGTGGCAGATTTGCTTGAAGAATTTGGTTTAACAAAACTAGCAAAGCAACAAGCATGGACATTATCTGGCGGGGAAAAACGCCGAATGGAAATTGCTAGATGTATGATTATGGATCCTAAAATAATCCTGTTAGACGAACCTTTTGTAGGTATAGACCCTATTACCGTTGCAGACCTTAAAAAAATGATAATAAAGCTTAAAAAGAAAGGTATAGGTATTTTAATTACAGATCATAATGTTAGAGAAACCTTGCCGATTGTAGAACGAGCATATTTAATTTATGATGGACAAATTTTGATAGAAGGCACACCGGATAAACTACTTAAAGATAAAAACGCCAAAGAGTTTTATCTAGGCGAAGACTTCAAAATATAGACGAGAGGCTCGCCTCCCTTAACATAAGCATGGTGAGTTTTATGGTATAAAAGTACTAAAACCAACTAGTACTAAAGTACCTTGTGCGGAAAATGAGGTAATGGTAAAATATAGTTGTATCATTAAATACAAATTTATTTTGGAGGACGAAAAAATGAAAAATATAATAAAAATAATATTACCCTTAATGGTGGTAGCTTTTGTATCGACAAATATACAAGCACAATTTATCATACCTTCGTATGATGTAATATCAGCTAAAGTATCGATTTATCTGATGGAACGAGAAAAATTAGCTGATAAAGAAAAGAGAAAAGAATTACGAATGAATGAAATGAAGGAGTGGCCTGAAACAAATCTTTATTTAGATAAGATAGAAAAGATACAAGACATATTAGATAATCATGATAATGAAGAAGTTAGATTAAACATGGTTTTTTATACAAAAGATTTTAGTTTTGTGGAATATGATGGTATATATGAAGAATTAGAAAAATTTGTAAGTATGGATTTTTTAAATATACCAGCGGAAAAAGTGAAAAAGATTTCTGGTTTATATAGTATTAAATCAGAAGGTGATGTGAAAACGATATGTTTATATATTTTATGGCAGGGTATGATATATATAGAAATAGACAAATCAGCTAAAACTATTTTGGCAAGATATCCTAAGGATTATAGAAACTCTTACCCGAAACAAAAGTGGGATATTCAAAAACCCCCAGCCATGTTACTAGAGGTTTTTTAGTTAGTCAAAAAAAATTTATTCTACTTCTAAATTTTCTAAAATCTTTTTGGCTTTTGGGATATTATTTACAATTAACATCAACCTAGATGTCTCGCCCATTGCACTACCATAAACTGTTGTTATGTTTACATCGCTTTCGCCAAGCGCATTGCTAAGCTGTTTTAATGCACCTTTTTTATTTGGAAGTTCTACCGATAAGACATCGGTTTCCACAGAAGTATATCCTTCTTTAATAAGCATAGGACTTATGTTTGGACTATCTTCCACCGATATTCTTACAACCGCTGCGTCATAACGAACATCTGATGTTATGGCGATTATGTTGATATTGTTTTTCAAAAATAAATCTGTAAAATCTTTTAAAGAACCCGGTTTGTTTACCAGAAATACGCTATACTGCTTAATTATATCTGCTTTCATAAATTTTATTCTCCTCTTTTTTTATTCCTAACTATTTTCTATAAAATTTTTAAGGTACTCGTCAATGAACTTCATTGCCACACAATCGTCTTTATTGTAAGTTAGCACTTTATTTATAAGTGCTTTATCTTTACTTTTTTGCCAATTTAGATAGTGAACCATACTATCCATAGCGCCACAATCCTTCTGTTCCCAGTGGAAACCAAAGGCAGGTGCTACCGCTTTTAAACTAAAACTTGGCGCTGGTACATAGAACGATTTGGCTACTGCAACTTTTAAATCTACACAACTATTAATTATATTTTTTAAATCTTTTAGCTTTGGATATTTGGAAATTAATTTGTACATTTTATCTACTTCATAGCTTGTCCAATGGTAAAGTGTTGTATTTTTGTGATCTTTTACATATTTGATAAATTTTAGGAATATTTTTTCTTCATCTTTTTCATTTTCTGCTAAAAATTTAACAAATTTATTTTTTTCATTATCCCAAAGCCCAATTAAGTAAATAAAAGATGTTGGATTTTCGCTATTAAAAGTTTCTGCCGCCTCAAAATCAAAATAGAGGTTTCGTTTTTTTCGTTCTAATGGGAATTTTGATGCATCTCTTATTATCGGTAAATTTAGCTTATATGCTTTTGCATTTTTTATGGCATTTCTGGCTTGTGGTTCTTCCATAATTTCTGAAACTTTTTTAATAGATGCAGTGGCTAGTTTTTTAATATCGGTGAAGCCCTTTTCTTTCAAATTTTCTCTATCTTCGAGGGACAAACTGGGTATTAATACTAAATTATTAGTGTCGTAAACAAATTTATTTGCATATTCTTTCCAAGGGGGGAGCGCTGCTTTTGGTGGTTTTTTTGGCTCTGGCTGATACTCGCCAGCTTTTATTTTTTTCCACTTATTTAATTCTTTTTCTAAGCGTTCTTCCCATTTGGAATATTCTATATCGTATTCTCTATCTTTTAAAATAATTTTAAAACTGTCTGGTTTATAACCTTGAATATCGGCGATAATTTTTGTTAAAAGTGTAGCTTGTAAAGAATAATGATCTTTTAAACTATTAGCGGTTTTAAAAATTACCACTTTATAATGGAAATTTCCAAAAACGCTTTTATCACTATTTTCTTTAACCAAAGCACCTGCTTTGCCGTACATTTCACCCTTAAGGTTTAAAAGCATAGGCGAAAGCATAGCGGTTTCGCCAAGTGCCATTTTGTGTAGGGTTGTTTTGAAATTAAGCAAGATGCTTTCTTCAAAAATTTCTTTAGCATCGGGGATATTTGTTTTTATCCAGTTAATTTTATTTTGAGCATCTTTTTTTACACGGAGGTTTTCGTAGAGGTTTCTTTCTATAACTTTGGCTTCGTAAGGTGCATGGAAATTACACCAAACGCCGAACGGATCTTGCAGGAGTGAGAAGAATTTAGAGGCGAAAAAATCGTCTCTATTAGGTCTTCTATTTTGGGTAAATTTTTTTAAAAGTTTTTCTACTAATTTTTCTTCTTTACTCATTAGTTATATTCTACAAAATTAAAACATACTGCTCTGTCATTCTGAGCGAAACGAAGTGAAGTCGAAGAATCTTTGTCTTTAACTTTACACTTAAAAACCAAGATCCTTCGGCTTCGCTCAGGATGACAATAAAAAACGGCGATACTTTTTGTACCGCCGTTTTAAATTAAGTTCTAATTTGATTATGCCAATGAATCTGGACCAAACCTATTGTCGCCTGATGTTCCTTTTAATAATGTAAATACTAAACCTATGATTGACAGAATAGGAACAAGAATTATTAAATACCACCAACCAGTACGGTTAGTATCGTGAAACCTTCTCACAGTCACAGCAATTGATGGAATAAGCATCGCTAATGAGTATAATGAAAAAATAATACCACAACCTTTGTCGGATGATATATTCAGTGCAAATATGTCTATAAGACTACATGCTATCGCAAAAAGTGTATAGAAAAGCAAAAAAAACCAAAATTCTTTTCTTCTTGCTCTGCCTTTAAATGTAGCATACTTTTTCGTAATACAATCTATAAAATAATTCATAATTTTCTCCTTAAAATAATTTAGCTAATTTTATTATACAAAAATAAAAATATATTTCCTCTCCCGTTGGGAGAGGACGACTAACCAGAATGGTTAGCGAGGTGAGGGCTATGTTTCATTGCTTATAAATACACATAAAAACAAAGAAGTATAGCCCTCACCCCAACCCTCTCCCAAAGGGAGAGGGAGTAAACTTATTTAACATAATTCGCAAAGGGAGAGGGAGTAAACTTTTTATTACAAAAACTAGCAAAGGGAGAGGGGGAAAAACACAAAAAAACGGCGGAATTTCAATTAAGAAATTCCGCCGTAAATTTAGTCAACCTTTGAGCTTATTTATTTTCTTCAGTGCTACCTTCAACATCGCAGTTCATTTCTGCTAGTTGTTTGTAAACACTAAGTCTCCAAGCAGATTCTTTTTCTGCCATTTTCATTAATTTATCAGCTCTTTCTGGGTTAGCTTTCATCAAGGTTTTGAATCTATTTTCACCTTTCATAAAGTCTGCTAAGCTAATTGTTGGTTTACCACTATCAATGTTTAATGGGTTTTTACCAGCATCTCTCAACTCTGGGTTAAACCTATATAAAGGCCATCTTCCACATTGAACTGCTTTCTTGCCTTCACCCATACCAGCACCCATATTGATACCATGTGCGATACAATGTGAATATGCAATAACAATTGCTGGTCCGTCGTAAGCTTCTGCTTCAGCTAATGCTTGTACGGTTTGTTGATAGTTGGCACCCATAGAAACTTGTGCTACGAAAATATTTCCGTAAGTCATACTTATCATACCCAAATCTTTCTTAGGCATTGCTTTACCGCCAGCTGCGAATTTTGCAACCGCACCGTAAGGTGTAGATTTGGACATCTGCCCACCAGTATTAGAATATACTTCAGTATCAAGCACTAAAACTTTGATGTTTTTACCGCTTGCTAGTACATGATCTAAACCGCCGTAGCCGATATCGTATGCCCAGCCGTCTCCGCCGATAATCCATACGGATTTTTTAATTAAATATTCTGCAAAACTTATTAATCTTCCTGCATTTTCACAATCTGAACCTTTTAATATTTCTTTAAGTTTTGCTGCATTATCTCTTTGAGTTGCTACTTCTTCATTTGTTTTTTGCCCGTTGTTTATAATAGCATCTGCAAGTTCTGTATGATCTTTTAAACAGGTTTCTTTACAGCTTGTAAGTAAATTAATGCCGTCAGAATAAAGTTGATCGTAAGCATCTCTCATACCAAAACCAAACTCTGCATTATCTTCGAATAAAGAGTTAGCCCATGCTGGACCTCTTCCATCGTCATTTTTACAATATGGTGTAGTTGGTAAGTTTCCGCCGTATATAGACGAACAACCTGTTGCGTTTGCAATTGTTAATCTATCGCCTAGAAGCTGTGTTAAAAGTTTAATGTAAGGTGTTTCACCACAACCTGCACAAGCGCCGGAAAATTCAAACAATGGTCTTTGCAATTGAGAACCTTTTACAGTTTCTCTTTTTGTTGGAATGTCTGCACTTTTGATTTTCATAAAGTGGGCAAAATTATCAATTTCGGTTTTTCTTAATTCAATTTGATCTTTAAAGTTGATAGCTTTTTTGCCTTCTTCTGTTTTACTTTTTGCAGGACATGCATATATACAAGCACCACAGCCAGTACAATCTTCCACTGCTACTTGAACTGTTACTTTTTTACCTTGTAGGTCTGCTTTACCGTCTGCAGATTTAAATGTTTCTGGTGCGCCTTCAAGCTGATCTGCTTCATAAGTTTTAATTCTTATAGCTGCATGAGGACATACCAATGAACATATACCACATTGGATACAAAGTTCGCTATCCCATGATGGACAATGTAATGCTATGTTTCTTTTTTCGTATTGAGAAGTTGCTGTTGGGTATGTGCCGTCTTCTGGGAACTTTGAAACTGGGATATCGTCGCCTCTGAAAGCATAACTTTCACCTAAAACTTCTTTAACAAAGTCTGGTGCATCTTGTGGTACTGCTGGTTTTACATGAAGTTCTGATGTTGCTTCTTTTGGATAGCTAACTTCTTGTATACCTTCTACAGATGCGTCCACAGATGCGAAGTTTTTATTGACGATTTCTTCACCTTTTGCGCCGTATGTTTTTTTGATAGCATTTTTGATATCTTCAATTGCTTTATCTTTTGGTATCACATTTGATATTGCAAAAAATGCTGTTTGCATAATAGTGTTTGTTCGTGAACCCATACCAGTTTTTTCTGCTATATGGCTTGCATCTATTACGAAAAACTTAAGTTCTTTTTCTATTATTTGTTTTTGAACTTCTTGTGGAATTTGGTTCCAAACTTCTTCTTTATTATATGGGCTGTTTAATAAGAATATGCCACCTTGTTTAATATTAGCTAAAACATTATACTTTTCCAAAAAGGTAAACATATGACAACCAACAAAGTTTGCATTTTCAATTAAGTATGGCATTCTGATATAATCTTTACCAAACCTTACATGAGAAACAGTTAAACTACCTGCTTTTTTACTGTCGTATACGAAATAGCCTTGAGCAAAGTTGTCTGTTTCTTCACTGATAATTTTCATTGTGTTTTTATTAGCACCAACTGTGCCGTCTGAACCTAAGCCGTAGAACATTGCCGAAAAACAATCTTTTTCAGCATTGGTTATACAACCTGGTTTTAGTGATAGGTTTGTGTTAGATTTATCGTCATTAATACCTACGGTGAAATTGTTTTTCGGCTCTGATTGTACCAAATTATCGTAGATAGCAGAAACCATACCTGGTGTAAATTCTTTAGAACCTAAACCATATCTTCCGCCAACTATTGTAGGAATTGTGCCACCAAATTTAGCTTTAGCTTCTTTGGATAAGAACGATGCTAACACATCTTTGTATAAAGGTTCACCTTGTGCGCCTGGTTCTTTAGTTCTGTCTAAAACTGCTATGTTTTTTACAGATTTTGGTATTGCATTTATAAAGTCTTTAGTATAGAAAGGTCTGTATAAATTAATTTTTAACATACCGATTTTATCGTCGTTCATACATTCCATTGCTGTTCTTACGGTATCTGCAGAAGATGCCATTGTTATGATGATATTTTCTGCATTTTCGTTACCGAAGTATTCGTAAAGGTCGTATTTTCTGCCGGTCATTTCGCCAAATTTTACGATATGTTTTTTTAATATTTCCGGACAAGCATCGTAGTATTTATTTCCTGCTTCTTTGCTTTGGAAAAACACATCTGGATTTTGTGCTGTACCTTTAATTATTGGACATTCTGGGTTTAATGCTCTGGATTTATGTTCTGCAATTAATTTTTCGTCCATAAAACTTTTAATTTGTTCGTCTGTTAAAACATCTACCATGTTTAATTCGTGTGATGTTCTAAACCCGTCGAAGAAATGTAAAAATGGCACTCTGCTTTCTAATGTTGCAGCTTGAGTAATTAAAGCAAAGTCCATAGCTTCTTGCGGGTTGGCGGATGCAAACATTGCCCAACCTGTTTGGCGACAAGCCATAACATCGGAATGGTCTCCAAAAATGGATAATGCGTGTGTTGCTACTGCTCTTGCTGATACATGAAAAACTGTTGGTGTTAATTCACCAGCAATTTTGTACATATTTGGGATCATCAAAAGTAAACCTTGGGAAGCTGTAAATGTTGTGGTTAAAGCACCTGCTGATAGAGAGCCGTGTACTGCACCAGAAGCACCACCTTCAGATTGTAGTTCACTTACTATTGGGGTATTGCCCCATATGTTTTTATCGCCTTTGGCGGATTTTTCATCACAAATTTCGCCCATACCACTTGATGGGGTAATAGGATAAATTGCTATAACTTCATTTGTTTTATGTGCTACATGGGCGACGGCACTATTTCCGTCCATTGCAACTAATTTTTTAGACATGTTTTTTCCTCTTTATTTTTACTTCCTCGTCTTTTGAGCCCTTTTTTATTTTTTTGCTCCTAAAGTCCCGCTACTCCTTCGGAGTATTCGCTGAATGGACTAGTCGTCGCAAAGAAAATAGGGGGCAAGCCCCTTGCAAAAAATCTTCTCAAAATACTCGGAAATTTTATTTCTTAATTTTTCAATTTTACTTAAAATAGAAAACGACGAGCATAGAACTGCTCTTCTCTTACATTTTATTATATTTAGAGGGGTTTGGCTATTCGTATTTATTAAACGATGACATTTCTTCTAATTTTTTACGGGGGCGGGGGGAAGGTTCTTGGTCTGGATAGCCAAGTGCTATTAAAATATCAACCTTCTTGCCTTTTGGTAAATTTAATGCTTTATGTGCCTTTTTATCGTTAAACCAACCAATCCAACAAGTGCCAAGTCCAAGTTCTTGGGCTTGAAGTACAAAATGTTCGGTAGCGATACCGATATCTATTAAATAGAAAGCAGCGTTCTTTAAAAAATTGCCAACCATTGTTTGAAAATTGCCCTTGTCCGACACAACAGCAACAATTACTGGTGCAGTTTTAACAAAAGTCATGTTTGAATAAAGCCCTGTAAAAACGGTGTCTGCGAATTTGTTTTTTATTTCTTCGTCATCTAGCACAACAAAATGCCACGGCTGAGAATTACAAGCCGATGGTGCAACTCTCGCCGATTCTAGACATTTTAAAATTTTATCTTTTTCGACGGGTTTGTCCTTATATTTACGAATACTCCGTCTATTTTCCACTACTTTCATTAATATCTTCCTGCAGAACCTAAAACATTTTCGTTTTTGTTTTTATACATTTCTACTAACGCATCTCTTGCTGGTCCAAGATATTTTCTTGGGTCAAACTCTTCTGGTTTTTCTATCAAAACTTTTCTTACATTTGCTGTCATCACAAGCCGACCATCACTATCTATATTAATTTTACATACTGCACTTTTTGCAGCTTTTCTTAATTGTTCTTCGGGAATACCTACTGCGTTTTCCATTTTTCCGCCATATTTATTTATTTCTGCTACGGCTGTTTGATCTATACTGCTTGCGCCGTGTAAAACAATCGGAAAGCCCGGTATTCGTTTTTCAATTTCTTCTAAAATTTCAAATTTAAGTGGTGGTACTTCATCTGGTGAACTTACTTTAAATTTAAATGCCCCGTGGCTTGTGCCAATCGAAATTGCCAAGCTGTCTACACCTGTTTTTTTCACAAAATCTTCCACATCTTCTGGATTTGTGTAAGTGGATTTTTCTGCAACGACATCATCTTCAATGCCTGCTAATACACCAAGTTCACCTTCTACGGTTACATCGTGTTGATGTGCATATTCCACAACTTTTTTTGTTAATGCTACATTTTCATCAAAAGGTAAATGTGAAGCATCTATCATAACAGAACTAAAACCTGCATCGACACATTCTTTACAAATTTCAAAACTATCGCCGTGGTCTAGGTGGAGAGCAATTGGGATATTTGCACCCAATTCTTTTGCCCATTCTACAGCACCTCTGCCAAGGTGTCTTAAAAGTGTGCCGTTTGCATAGTTTCTTGCACCTTTCGATACTTGCAATATCACCGGTGATTTGCTTTCTGCACATGCAGTAATTATCGCCTGTAATTGTTCCAAATTGTTGAAGTTGTATGCCGGTACAGCGTAGCCATCTTTCATTGCGTTTGCAAACATCTCTTTTGTGTTTACGAACCCTAGTTCCTTATACGATATTGTCATTTTTGAACCCTCCGAATTTATTTCTATGTCTAAATTCTAGCAATTTATTAAGATAATAGGAAATCATTTGCAAAAATAGTTATAATATATGTCTACATATTATGTATAGAAATAAATTCGGAGGAATCAATGAGCATCAAATCAAAACAATTTGGGATATCCAAAAAAAGGGCACAATACTTTGAAGCTAAAGATATTTTGAAAGATAAAAAATATCAAACTTCAAAAAGTGAAATAGAATTTTTTGAAAAAACAGATGTTATCTACAGAACATTATGTGCAGTTTTATTTAACTATGCACCAACTTCAGGGCATCCAGGTGGAAGTATATCTTCAGGTAGAATAGTTGAAGGTTTACTTTTTAATAATATGGATTACGAACTAGCAAAACCAAACAGACTTGATAATGATTTAATTTCTTATGCAGCCGGTCACAAAGCAATGGGTTTATATGCAATGTGGGGTTTGAGAAACGAAATGATAAAAGTTGGTAATAAAACTTTATTAGCAAAAAATATTGAAGATCAATTAAGATTAGAAGATTTACTTGGTTTTAGAAAAAACCCAGTAACAAAATCAAAACTATTTAAAAAATTCAAAAGCAAAGCTTTAGACGGACATCCAGCACCAAACACACCATTTGTAAAATTATCAACTGGTGCTAGTGGTGTAGGTATGGGTTCTAGCTTAGGTTTAGCTTTTGCAGGTTCAGACTATTTTGGTGAAAAAGCACCAAGAGTTAATATAATCGAAGGCGAAGGTGGTTTGACACCAGGCAGAGTAGCAGAAGTTTTAGCAAGTGCTGCAACAACAGGTATAGATAATGCTGTTGTGCATATAGACTGGAACCAAGCTTCTATAGATTCTAATCAAGTAACTTCAGACGGCAAAACACCAGGCGACTATGTTCAATGGATGCCTCAAGAACTATTTTATACAAACGATTGGAATGTTATATATGTAGAAGATGGCCATTGCTTTGAGCAAATTTTTGCAGCGCAAAAATTTGCAAAAGAATTAAAAAGCAAACAACCAACTGCAATAATTTACAGAACAGTAAAAGGTTGGAAATATGGTATAGAAGGCAGAAGCTCGCACGGTGCAGGCCATAAATTTGCGTCGGACGATTTTTATTCTGCATTATCAGAATTTGAAAAAACATTTGGTGTACAAATGCCTCGCTTCTGTGGTTCAAACACAGAAGACGGTGTGGAAGAATGTTTTTGGAACACACTTTTAAAAATAAGAGAAGCATTGGAATGTAATAAAGCATTATGTAAAACAGCAGTAAACAAAATGAGTGGTTCTTTAAAAAGATTAAACACTTTAAAAAGAAAACCAAGAGCAGGTGCTGGTAATGTAGATATTATTTACAATAAATTTGATGCTAAAAAAACACCAAAAGAATTAGCAGTGACACCGGGTACAAAAGTGACACTTCGTGGCGTAATGGGCGACACACTTGGCTACCTAAATAAACAAAGTAAAGGTGCATTGTTAGCAAGTAGTGCAGACTTAAGTGGTTCTACAAATACAAGTAATATTGTAAAGCATTTCCCACAAGGTTTTTACAATAAATATACTAACCCAAAAGCAAGATTACTTTCTATCGGTGGTATTTGTGAAGACGGTATGAGCGCAATTATGACAGGTGTTTCTGGTTTTGGTAAACACATTGGTTTATGTTCTTCTTATGCTGCATTTATAGCAGCACTTGAACATGTGGCAGCAAGACTTCATGCTATTGGTCAGCAAACAAAAAATCATGTGGATAAAAAACCTTACAATACATTTATTATGTTAAATGCACATGCAGGTTTAAAAACTGGTGAAGACGGACCAACCCATGCAGACCCTCAAGCATTACAGTTATTGCAAGAAAACTTCCCTAAAGGGACATCTATAACAGTAACAGCTTTAGACGGTGCAGAAATTTGGCCTATAATGATAACTGCTCTTAAAAAAAGACCAGCTATTCTAGCGCCATTTGTATCAAGACCTAATGAAAGTGTTATAGACAGAAAAGCATTAAAAATGGGTCCTGCAACAGACGCTGCAAAAGGTGTACAGGTAATCAGCAAACATGCTAAAGCAGACGGCACAATTGTTCTTCAAGGTAACGGCGTTGGTGGAGTATTTATAGAAGAAGTAATGCCAGTACTTAAAAAAGAAGGTATAAAATTGAATGTGTTTTATGTATCAAGTAAAGAATTATTTGATATGTTGCCAGCTAAAGAGCAAGAAACAATTATGCCTGGAAAATTAAGACAAGAAGCAATGGGTATTACAGACTTTACTAAAGCAACAATGTATTACTTTATAAATTCTTTAAAAGGTTTAAATCATACATTGCACCCATACAAAAAAGGACATTACTTGGGTAGTGGACAGGCAGTAAAAGTATTTAAAGAAGCTGGATTAGACGCTAGCGGACAGTTAAAAGCTGTAAGAGCATACTTGAAAGAAAGAAAACAAAAGAAAGCATCTTGGTGTTAGGCATTTAGGTGGGGAAAAAGAAAATATTTGTAAATAAAAGGAGTTTATTATGGCAGCAGAAGAAAAACCATATCTAACAGGGCGAACCTACATTTTCAGAATGAAAAAAGGTGAAGATTTGTTAGCTGCAATAGTAGATTTTTGTCACGATAACCAGATAAAATGCGGTGTAATAAACGCAATTGGTGCTGTGCAAAACGCTACTATGGGTTATTATAATCAGAAGAAAAAGAAATATGACAAACATGTTTTAGATGAAGAACTAGAAATAGCATCTTTAATGGGTAATGTAAGTATTATGGATAATCGACCAATGGTGCATGCACATATAACCTTGTCTGATGATGAAGGCGGTATTATAGGCGGACACTTAATGAGTGGTACTAAAATATTTGCGTGTGAAATATTTATACAAGAGTTGGTAGGAAACCCAAAAGTTCGTAAGAAAGATAAGGCTACTAAGTTACCATTGTGGATGTAATAAAAACTTTCATTTTTGAGCGATAACATTGTCAAAGGCAGGTTCGAATACTCGGGGGTAAACCCCACTCACGGTATTCCACACCTGCCTTTTTCTCGTTCTCATCTCAAAAATGAAAGCTTTATTTTAATTCCTCCCCCTACGGGAGGGGGGAGGACGACTAATTTTGAAAAAATTAGCGAGGTGGGGGTGAATGTTTTATATTATAAAATACAACTTAATTTTATAGTTAAAGGAAACTTTCACCCTCACCCCAACCCTCTCCCCTCATCGAGGGAGAGGGAGTTTCTTTTTTTAACAAATTCGCAAAAGGAGAACAATGCCACTAAAAAAATAACCTTATTTTTTATTTTTTTTTTACAAATAATGTATAATTTAAATATGAAAAATATCAAAGCATTTACACTTATAGAACTTTTGGTGGTAATACTTATAATAGCAGTGCTTGCAAGTATAGCATTACCAAAGTATATGATAGCAAGAGATAAGGCACATCTTGCAGGTTTAATGACTCTTGGTAAAAATGTTAATGATGCTTTAGATAGAAGAAGTCTTTTTGATAGTACTGCAGATAATTCTGCTCTGGATTTAATAGACATAAGTTTTAAGAAATACGACGGGAGTGATTGTACAGGAGGAAGTAATTGTAGAATTACAGTTTCTGGCAAAGATTATAGTATTGGTGCTCGTTTAAATTATGGCTCTATTCTTGGTAGTAATTATTCCGTATTGTATTCTTACGAAAACACAGCTTTTCATGTGCTAACGGTTTACACAGAAACTAGGGAACCTGATTATACATACCTCCTTCATTGCTACCAACTGAATGGTTCATATATAGATCCAGATAGAACTAGATGCGTAAAGGTAGGAAAAAGTTTAGGAGCAGTAAATGCAGAGTGTGTAGATTCTGGGAATGCTTATTGTTATTTCAACTAAGTAAAATTTAATTTAATTAAAAGCCCCGCACAAAAAGTGCGGGGCTTTTTTTGTAAATAAAAAATTTCCCCCTTTTGTAAAGGGGGAATAAAAAGGGGGTTTTAATGTTTCATACGACTATTAAAACTTGATAGTATTTTGAAATATTAAAACCCTCGTCTTTTTTCCTATAGGAAAAAATCCACTCCCACAGAGTCTGTGTCCACGACTTTACAAAAGGGAGAAAAAATTACTTAGCATTTTTAGAACTATAATGTACCTCTGTTCGCTTTCCATCTTTAGCATAGCCAGTTATACTAAAATCGTCTTCGCCTGCACCCATTCTAAAACCTTTTCGGTAAAAGCTATTTTGCATATCTCGCTGAAATTGCACAGTGTCGCCACTCATAAGCGAAAGTCGTAAAACATCATTAGTATAATAGCCAAACTCTTCTTTATGTACATATTGTAAAAGGGCAATTTGATCTAACTGTTGGCTAGCTTTTGCTAGTGCAATTTTTTCTTGCAATGAAGGGGCTAGAAAAAATGCGTAGTATTTTGTCAAAATTAAAGCAGCACATAAAATTGTACCCGCTATGCTTACTACCAAAATTTCTGTGGTAGTTTTTTCTCTTGTAGAAATTACTGTGCTGTTTACAACCATATCATGCACAGCTTGTTTGTTTTTTGTGAAAATCGCAAATACAAAACCTATAAAGAATGTAAATGCTTCCACTAAAATTACAAAACCACGAATGAATGCTTTTTTAAATGTTAAAGGTTGATCTTCCAAAGTAATAACTTTTATACCCATTAAAAATTTACCAAGCGATACTCTGCCACCGCTATTAAATATTGCATGGTAAATAATAAATAAGAAAAGAAAACCAAGTATACATAGAGCATCTTGTGCTAATGTGAAGTTATAACCTTTTTTGTATAAAGTTATTAGAGTAAAAAGTCCAAGCATTGGAAATGGAAAATAATCTATAGCGAAAGCCAAAGCTCTTTCTAAAAATAGTGCATATTGTGTTCTTGCGCTTGGTACAGAGGTGTCTAGGTTTGTGTTAATTTGTTGCATAAAAAATCTCCTAAATAATAATATACCTATATTTTAGAAAATTATTACACAAATACAAGCTAGATTTAAAGATTAAAATATTTTAGTATATATTATAAGGATATTTTAGGAGATTTTTTATATATGAAAAATACTTGGCTTGTAACTGGCGGTGCTGGTTTTATAGGGTCGTCCGTAGTGGGACAACTGGTGAAAAAAGGTGAAAAGGTTGTTGTTTTAGACAATTTTTCTACCGGTCAGTTAAAATATCTTGCTCCGTTTAAAAACAAAATAAAAATAATCAAAGGTGATGTTTCAAATTTACAGCATGTCAAAAAAGCTGTTAAAGGAGTGAACTATATTATCCATTTAGCTGCATTTAGAAGCGTGGAACAAAGTGTAAAACAGCCAAAAATAATTTACGATATTAATGTTACAGGCACAATAAATATTTTGGAAGAAGCAAGAATACAAAAAGTTAAAAAAGTGGTATTTGCATCTTCATCTTCTGTTTACGGTGAAGTTAAAAGTAGCAAAAGCCAAGTAGAAAAAGATTCTTTGGGTGCAAACTTGCAATCTCCCTATGCATTAGGAAAATTAATGGCAGAAAAGTATTGTGAGCTTTATAGCGAAGTTTATGGACTTTCGACGATATGCTTAAGATATTTCAATGTATACGGACCTAATATGAACAGTAATAAATATAGTTTGGTATTGGAATCTTTTATAACAGCAATTAAAAAAAACAAGTCGGCAGAAATTCATTGGGACGGGAAACAATCCAGAGATTTTGTTAATGTTTTAGATGTAGCGGATATCACCATAAAATCCGCCAAGAAACACAAAATTTTGCATGGTGTGTATAATATAGGTAATGGTAAAGCATCAAGTGTGCTAGATATTTTGCACGCTTTGGAATGTGTATCTGGCAAAACCGCTAAAAAAGTTTATAAGCCAAAGCGTGCGGGTGATGTCCGCAAAACTTTGGCAAATATTAATAAAGCAAAAAGAGAACTTGGTTTTAAAGCTAAAATAAACTTAGCTACTGGTATTAAAAAAGTATGGCAGAGCTATAACTAAAGGGGAAAAATTATGAGAAAATTATTACTAACATTATTCTTATCAATATTATTTATTGGTTGTGCAACCACACCAATGACAGATAGAAAACAGGTGGTATTTATAAGCACAGAAAACGAAATCGCTATGGGCGAAGAAGCATTTAGAGAGGTGCTTGCAACTTCCACACTATCTACTGATAAAGAAAAAATAGCAATGGTAGAACGGGTCGGACATAGACTTGCAGCTCAAGTAGATGCAGATTTTAATTGGGAGTTTGCCCTTATAGAAAGCGATCAAATAAATGCATTTTGCTTACCGGGTGGTAAAGTTGGTATTTACACAGGTATTTTAGATGTCACCGAAACAGAAGACGGTTTAGCCGTTGTTATGGGTCACGAAATAGCTCACGCAATTGCACGACACGGTGCAGAACGGATGAGCCAAAATATGATTTTAGGACTTGGTGCAATAGCACTTGGACTTTCTACCGATAGTGGCGACAGAGCCAAATATCTAGCAGCTTATGGTGTAGGCAGTGCAGTAGTTGTGGCACTTCCATATAGCAGAAAACACGAGTATGAAGCAGATTATATCGGATTAATTTTAATGGCAAAAGCAGGATACGATCCTAATGAAGCAGTAACTTTCTGGCAAAGAATGAGCGAAGCCAAAGGTGGCGGGGGAAGTAATTTGGCAGAATTTATATCTACCCACCCAGCCGACGATAATAGGATAGAAAAATTAGAAGCTTATATGCCAGAGGCGATGAACTATTATAAAGCATCAATACATCGGTAATTTTTACTTCGTCTTCTGGCTGAATTTTGATTTTTTTCTTCCTAAAGTCCCGCTACTGCTTCGCAGTATTCGCTGAACGGACTAGTCGTCAGAAAGAAAACCAAAATTCAGCACAGAATACTTGTTCCCTTTGGGAAGCTTTTTGAATTTGTGAAAACCTGCAATGTGTCGTTGCAGAGAAAACGAAAACTCATCTCAAAATATTTGCAAAAACCCATAAAAATCTTTTGTTATTGCGAATCGAGAGTCTCGCCTAGAAAAGATTACCCTGTCCAGTTTTTTTAGGCATTGGCTTTTTGCCATTCTTAATATCTAGTTCTGCTTTATCTAAAACTTGGTTGGCAACGGCATCTGGCTCTGCATTCTTTTCTCGTCTTATATGACTAAGTTTTACTTGCTTGAAATTTTTGCTTTTTTCAAAAATCTCTGCCATTAAAACTTTCAAGGTATCTTTTTTAATTTTATATTCACGGTTGAATTGTTTTACTAAAAGCAAACTATCAGCAAAAATTTCAAGCTCTGTTGCACCTAGCTTTAATGCTTCGGTTAATGCAACATCCAATGCCTTAAATTCTGCAAAATTATTGGTGGCTTTACCCAAGAATTCACCTTTTTCTAATAAAACTTTGCCAGCGGAATTTTTTATCACCACTCCACAACTCGCAAGTCCCGGATTCCCTCGTGATGCACCATCTATGTTAATAATTAATTTCATATTGCTATCACACCTTTTGAACTTGTGCCGTCAATTCGGATATCTAACGGTTTGCTCAATTTTATATGTTTTAGATATTTATAATCGTCTGCAGGTTGTTTATTTATCCAATCCGAATCTATAAAATCTTGTTCATTTTTTTTGTTTATCATAAAATATCCTATCCCTAAAGAGCTTACATTATGATAAAAATGTGTACCGTAAGAAGGTTCAACATTCAAATTTTCCACACAATTTTCGACGATAACTTTTGCACTAGAAATTTGATTCCATTTTACAGGTATCCCAAGTAAAGGATCTGACGAGCCCCATCTTCCTGGACCTATCATCATAGAAGGTTTATTTTTTTCTATAAGTTTTTTATTTACTTTTTCAATCTCTGCTTCTATATGATGAGTTTTTGTGGAGTTAAAAGTTTCAGGTTTAACAAAAATTATATCCTTTATACCTTTGATATTTCCATTACCAAGTGTCATATGACTAGAGCCGATAAGTTTTTCTTTTTTATCTAACTTCAAATTTATTTTTTGCATAGAATGTCTAGATATCATAGGACGAACTTGTAAAATATTAAATTTAATATCTCCAGATTTATCTGGGTTTAAGTCTACCGCAAATTCTATTTCTACATGCGAACCCAACATTTTTTTAAAGTTTTCCATAAGATATTCAATAATTTCTACAAGCGGAAACGAGTTGTTTTTTAGAATTTGCGCAAATGTAATAAGTCTTGCACCTTGTCTTCCTATACCGTCGTATATAGCATCGTTTTCATGCGAATAAGTAGATGCAATATCTTTTAAAGTATTATCTTTTTCGGCTTCATCTAAAGAATAAGTTTTGATATAAGTGTCTTGACTAAATTCTACTTTATCGTCTACTTTTGTCATATCAAGACCCATAAACTTAGATTGCGAATTATTTAAATAATCTTTCACATCTGCAAATTGAAATAATGTCTGCGGATGTTTTGGTGAAAATTTTAAACTTTTATATCCGTCCATAATAGTTTTACCAAGTCCCATCGCAAGATATACAATTCCTTCTTCAGGTTTCATCGGTGGGATAGGGTAATAATTATAACTTTGTGCTAAACCAGAGAATGTAGGATAGAATCTTTTCTTCTCATAATTTTTACCAACAACTTCTTGTATTAGTACTGCCATTTTCTCTTCTTCGGGGATATGTGTGGTATGTTTTAAATAACTTTTTGCTTCATTAGTGTAAGTAGAAGCATAAACATATTTTATTGCAGTCAAAAGATTTTCTGTTTTCACATTTAAATCTGGGTGATTATTAATCAACATAAAAGTATCATAAATACCCGCAAAAGGTTGCGTTCTAGAATCTTCAAGTAAAGAAGAAGACCGCACAGCGATAGGTCCTTTAATATTTTTTGCAATATGTTTTACATTTTTTCTTACATATTCTGGCAATTTACCTTTTACAAAAGCTTCTGCTAATTTTTGATTATTAGTTTCTTTTTTAATAATTTTTTTAAAATGATTTTGTTCTATAAAAAAATCAAAAATATCTGTACCAAGTGCAACAGTGCTTGGCACTTTTATATTAACACCTTCAAATTTATTTATTAATTTTTGCTTATCTAATAGATAGTTAACAAAAGCCAAACCACGCCCTTTCCCGCCGATAGAATCACTACCTATTTTGGTAAATGGGCTTGAAATATTAAAAAGTTTCCTATCAAATTCTGCAATCGCACCAAGATGTCTTTTGTTTATAAATTGGTGTAAAAGTTCTATTAAATATTTTCTTAGATGTTTTCCATCTTTAAAGTAAGACATTTGTATTGGCTTTATTTGATATGCAATTTCAAATTCTGTTCTTGCAAGTAGCCAGTTGGAAAAGTGATTGTTTTTTGCATGATACATCAAACTTTCTGAAGGCACTATTTTTAATGCTTTTGTCATTTCTAATAAGTTGCTTGCTTTGCCTACTTTTGTGCCGTCTGATAGTTTGAAAACGAAATCTCCAAATGCAAAATATTCTGAAATAAAACTTTGCACATCTTCAAGTAAACTTGCTGAATGTTTGTTTATAAAACCAAATCCTTCCCCGTGTACAATGCTTGCCCACTTTTGGTTTGAAGATTGCATTAGTACTGGCAAATCTGGATTATCTTTTCTAAATTCTTTAGATAATTTTATGCCTGCAGTAATATCTTGTTTCCCATTATTTGGAAATTGAATATCACATATAACACCTAATAAATTATTTTTATATTTTAGATAAAGCTGTCTTGCTTCTTGATAATTAGTTGCAAGTATAATTTTTGGTCTTGCCCTCATTCTTAAAACTTTCTGACTAAAGTTTATACCTTCGCTCATTAATATTTGTGTTTGTTTAACAACCTGCGAATATAAAAATGGAAGATAAATAGAATAAAATCTCATAGAATCTTCTACGAGTAAAATAGATTGCACACCGGCATCTGTATCGTGGTCTAAGTTAATTCTATCCTCTAGGATTTTGATAATAGTAACAAATAGGGTAGGGTCTCCGTTCCATAAAAACATACCGTCTAAAAGTTCTTTTTTATCTTGTGGGAAATCCATAACTTCTAGCATATTAAATGCCATCATAACTACAAATAAATCTGGATAGTTCTTTTTTAAATCTACAATAAATTGCCCCACATTGTCTTCGCCAACTTGCGACAATGTTATAACGACATCAAATTTTTGAGTTTGTATTAATTTTTGAGCTTCTTCAACAGAACTTGCTTTTGTGATATCTGGTGTGTAATGGAGATTTAGGTCCATATATTCTTGAGCGATAATTTCTGTAATGTTTTCGTCTTGAGTTAGCAAAAAAGAATCATAAGGAACCGCCACAAGTAAAACACGGCGAATCCGTTTCTTCATAAGGTGTTCGTAACCTTTAAACTTAAAAGGAGTTTCTTTATTTTTTATATTTGCATTCATACATATATAATATAAAAAATAAAGCATTTAAGTTGCTAAAAGAATGAGTATGCTATATCATAGTAAATAATATATACTAATTATAAACAAGGAGAAATAAGATGAAAAAATTAACATCAAAAATAATAGTGCTTTTATTTGCAGTATCAATGTTGGGTATAGTTACTTCTTATGCCCAAGGATACGGAGAGAAAAAAACTAAACAAGAGTATCAAGAAATTTTGGAAAGCGGAATAAGTGAAGGTAGCCTAGTACCTATAGTGAGTGCTTTAGGCAACGGTGCAGATATTAACTTAGAGAAGAAATTTACACTCGATGGTGAAGAATTTAGCGTTTTGCCTGTTTTTTTTACTATAGGTTTAGCTCGTACAATTAAATATGAAAATGGAGAAATTGTTTATATAGAAAGGAAAAATACTCCTATTGAAACATTAAAATTTTTAACAACAGGTTTTACAGGTGCTTTTATAAAAATTGATAAAGAAGTTTATTATTTTGGATATATGTGCGATGCCTTAACTGTTGCAATAATAAGGGATAGTATAGAAGCTGTAAAACACCTTAACTCTTTAGAAGAGGTAGATGTAAACGATAAAACAGGTGATGGTATTCCAAAAATATTTTTTGCTAAAAGTTTGAAAATGTTAAAAGAGCTTGTGGACAACCAAAAAGCAGATGTTTCTGCAAAAACAAAATCTGGGTTAAGCTTTATAGATTTTCTTATAACAAAAGCAGATTTTAATGCTTTTAGTTATGGAAAAAATGTAGACCTTGATAATATCATTAAATATTCTATGGTTAACTATTTAAATAATTTGGGAGTTTCTTATAACAACACCACGAAAAAGCTGTTAGAAGAAAACAATGTTTTAGAGAAAAAAGTAGATAAGGAAAAACTTTTAAGAGAAGTGTTAGAAGAAGTAAAAAAAGAAGAATAAAACTTTCTAACAAATAAATTAATATTTAAAAATAAAAAAACCCCCAATCACACGTGTGATTGGGGGTCATTCTAAATTAAGTTAAACTTAACTTATAAGGTGTTATTTTTTACAAGTATTTCGTGCTAAATTTTTGTTTTCTTTGCGACGACTAGTAGGAAGGAACGAGCGAGCAAAGCGAGCACCCTACTTTAGGAGCAAAAAAATTAAAATTTAACCGAAAGACGCTGTAAAAAAACTATACAATGCCTTGTTGTAACATAGCTTCAGCAACTTTTTTGAAACCTGCAATGTTTGCACCGTCTACATAATTGCCTTCTACGCCGTATTCTTTAGCTGCTACTACACAAGCTGTGTGGATTTTGTTCATGATGTCTTTTAATTTTGTGTCCACTTCTTCTCTTGACCAAGAATATCTCATAGAGTTTTGGCTCATTTCTAAACCAGAAACTGCTACACCACCAGCATTTGCTGCTTTACCTGGACCATATAGAATTTTTTCTTTTACAAATAATTCTACTGCGGCTGGTACGCTTGGCATATTTGAACCTTCGGATATACAGAAACATCCGTTAGCTATTAATGCTTTTGCATCTTCTTCTTCTAATTCATTTTCGTGTGAGGTTGGGAAAGCTGCGTCACATTTGATGTGCCATGCTTTTTTACCTGGGAAGAAAGTTGCGCTTGCATATTTTTCTGCATACTCTTTAATTCTTCCTCTTTTTACGAATCTTAAGTCTTTTAAGTATTCTAATTTTTCTGAATCAATACCTTCTGGGTCGTGTACCATACCTTGAGAGTCTGTCATTGCTACAACTTTACCACCGAGTTCATTGATTTTTTCAATTGCGAATACACCAACATTACCTGCACCAGAGATGATACATGTTTTACCTTTCAAGCTGTCGTTTCTTGTTTTCATCATTTCTTCTGCAAAGTATACTGCACCATAACCTGTTGCTTCAGTTCTTATCAAACTTCCGCCCCATGTTAGGCCTTTACCTGTTAAGATACCTTCGTTAGCATTTTTGATTTTTTTGTATTGACCAAACATATAACCGATTTCTCTTCCGCCTACACCGATATCGCCTGCTGGTACATCTGTGTTAGGACCGATATGTCTGCAAAGTTCGCTCATGAAAGCTTGACAAAATCTCATTACTTCGCCGTCACTTTTGCCTCTTGCTTCGAAGTCTGTTCCACCTTTACCGCCACCTAATGGTAGGGTTGTTAAGGAGTTTTTGAACACTTGTTCGAAACCTAAAAATTTCAAGACACCTAAGTTTACACTTGAGTGAAATCTTAAACCACCTTTGTATGGGCCTAAAGCGCTGTTAAACTGAACTCTGAAACCTTTGTTTACTTTTACTTCGCCTTTATCTGTTACCCATGGTACTCTAAACAAAATTACTCTTTCTGGTTCTACGATTCTTTCCAAAATTTTTGCTTCTTTGTACTCTGGATGTTTTTCCAACACTGGTAAAAGTGAGTGTACTACTTCTTCTACTGCTTGATGGAATTCTTTTTCAGCTGGATTCTTTCTTACTATTTCTTCCATGAAGTTTTTAGCATAATCTGACATCTTCTTATCCTCCGTTTGCTTCGTCTTTTGAGTGCTTTTTTATTTTTCTGCTCCTCGAGTAGGGGTGCTCGTATTCACTCGCTCTACCGACCTACTAGTCGTCGCAGAGAAAATAAAAAATCATCTCAAAATACTTGCAAAGTTTTTTATTCTTTTTTATTGTTCTTTGTTCTTTTTAATTATTGTTCTTTTAATTTTTCGTAATTAAAAAATTAAATTTTTTAGGGTAAAAAAAACAGAAACCTCTCACAAGATTTCTACCGCTTTTTTTTTGCTTACTGCTTATACCATTAGAATAACATTACAAGTAAATTATGTCAATAGTTATTTTTTTACTTCGTCTTTTGAGTGACAACTTTGTCAAAGCCACCCTTAAATACTCGGGGGTAAACCCCACTCACGGTATTCTTCGGGTGTCTTTTCCTCGTTTTCATCTCAAAATACTCGTAAAAACCGTGAAGTAAAAATTTCTTGTTTTTACTCCCTCTCCCTTTGCGAATTTGTGAAAAAGTTTACTCCCTCTCCCTTTGCGAATTTGTGAAAAAGTTTACTCCCTCTCCCTTTGGGAGAGGGTTGGGGTGAGGGCTATGCTTCTTTGTTTCTATATACATTTATAAGTTATGAAACATAGCCCTCACCTCGCTAGTTCTTCGAACTAGTCGCTCCTCTCCCAGAGGCTGGGTCCCCGACCCAAAGGGAGAGGAAAAAACAGAAAAATCCTTTGTAAAAACATTGTCATTGCGAGGCGATTTATCGCCGTGGCAATCTCTGTTTTTCTCCCTTTTGTAAATGGAGTACCCGAATGAAATGAGGGGGAGGGATTTATTTTTTGAATTGTTTTATTTTCTCATAAGTCTTAGGGCTTATGATGTGTTCCATCTTACAGGCATCGGTTTCGGCGGTCTTTTTGTCTATTTTCAGTATATCTGTCAAAAATTTCACTAAAGTTTTGTGTTTTTGCTCTATTTCCTCTGCTACTTTGGTGCCTTCAGGGGTTAAATGGATATGTCCATACTTTTCCTGAGTTATCAATTTATGCTGTTTTAGTTTAGTAAGAGCACCTGTGACACTAGGCATTTTGACATCCAGTGCATTCTTAATATCCTTAACCTGAGCATAACCTTTCTTTTTGCAGGTACTTATGATTGCTTCAAGATAATCTTCCATATTGGAGCTTAATTTTTTTGCCATATAAATAGTATAATAATTAATATAACAAGTTATCAACATAAAGGACAATTAGCAAATGAGCAAAGAGAATAAATATTCAAAAACAGTACTATTACCTAAAACAGATTTTCCTATGAGAGCAGGACTTTCCAAAAAAGAACCTGGCATCATAGACTTTTGGAATAAATTAGATCTATATAACAAAATGCTTGAAAAAAATAAAAGTAATAAACCTTTTATCCTTCACGATGGTCCTCCGTATGCAAACGGACATACTCATATCGGGCATTCTCTAAATAAAATTTTAAAAGATATGGTTGTAAAATTTGTCAGTATGAACGGGCATTATAGCCCCTTTGTTCCGGGGTGGGACTGTCATGGTCTGCCTATTGAACAAACTTTAATGAAAGAACTCAAAACCGATAAAAAACATATCACAGATATTGTGGATTTTAGAAAGAAAGCAAGAGTTTTTGCAGAAAAATTTGTAGATATCCAAAGAGAAGAATTTAAAAGACTAGGTATACAAGCTGAATGGGATAATCCATATTTGACAATGTCTAACGACTACGAAGGCACAATTATTTCCAGCTTTTTAGACTTGCTTGATAAAGAATATATTTATAAAGGTAAAAAATCTATTTACTGGTGTCCAAGTTGTGAAACCGCACTTGCAGATGCCGAAACTGAATATAAAGATAAAAATTCTACTTCAATTTTCATAGCTTTTGATTTAAAAGAAGAAGTTAAAGGTAAAAAAGCGTCCATAGTAATTTGGACGACAACACCTTGGACAATCCCCGCAAATATGGCATCTGCCGTGGCAGACGACGAGGATTATGTTCTACTTAAAACCAAAGAAAAAACTCTAATAGTAGCAGATAAACTTGCTGATGAGTTTATTAAAGATTGCAAACTATCTTGCGACAAAATCGGTAAGATAGCGGGCAAAAAATTAGTTGGTTTGAAATATATACATCCGTTGAACAAAGAAGAGCGAAAGGTAATTACTACCGATTTTGTCGCAATGGATAGTGGCACAGGTATTGTACACATAGCACCGGGACATGGTGAGGACGATTTTTATGCAGGTATTAAAAACAATTTAGATATTTTCTGCCCAGTCAACGAAAAAGGTGTTTTCACTAAAGAAGCTGGCGAATTTGCAGGGCAACATATTTTTAAAGCCAATCCAAAAGTTGTTGAAAGATTAGAAGAGCTTGGCAATTTACTTGGCAGTGGTGAAATATCCCACAGTTATCCACATTGTTGGCGATGTAAAAAACCAGTTATTTTTAGAGCAACAGAACAATGGTTTTTGGGTGTGGATACAAAAGATTTAAGAAAAAAAACATTAGCAGAAATAAAAAAAGTTAAATGGGTGCCAGCATTTTCGGAAAGCAGAATAACTTCTATGGTAGAAGTAAGACCAGATTGGTGTTTATCCCGTCAGCGATTTTGGGGAAGTCCAATACCAGTAATTTATTGTAAAGAATGCGATGCAGTTCAAAAAGATAAAAAACTTTTTGATAGTATCAAAGCAAAAGCAATGGCAAATGGTACGGACTTTTGGTTTGAAGAATCTGTCGAGCAACTTACAGGTAAAAATTTAAAATGTAAATGTGGTAGTAAAAATTTCAGAAAAGAAACAGATATTTTAGATGTCTGGTTTGATAGTGGCGTTTCTTGGAATGCTGTTTTAAAACAAAGAGGTATAAAATATCCTGCAAGTTTATATCTTGAAGGTAGCGATCAGCATCGAGGTTGGTTCCAAACTTCACTTATCCCGTCGATGGCATTACATAATAAAGCACCTTATGAAAAAGTTTTAACACATGGTTTTGTATTAGATCATAATGGCAAAGCAATGCATAAAAGTTTAGGTAATGTTGTTTCTCCACACGATGTAATAAACAAATACGGTGCAGATATTTTAAGATTATGGGTTTCTCTTGCAGATTATACTGAGGATATCAGATTGTCCGAAGAAATTTTGGGAACCGCAATTGATACCTATAGAAAACTTAGAAACACAATAAGATACGGCTTAGGCAACTTGTTCGATTATAATCCAAAGAAACACAAAATTTCTTCGGACAATTTAACAGAAATGGATAAGTATATGCTTAACAAATTGGACACTCTTATAACTGATGTCAAAAAAAGTTATGACGGTTATCAATTTAGAAAAGCTGTAAGACAGATAACAGATTTTTGTATTTTAGATTTATCCAGCTTCTTGCTAGATTCTAGTAAAGATCGCTTATACACTCTCGGCACAGATGCTCCCGAAAGAAGATCTGCACAAACCGTGTTAGATGAAATTGTAAAAACCATTTTACTTTTACTAGCACCAGTTTTATCTTTCACAACAGAAGAAGCATGGCAAGAACTTAAAAAATTACCATGTGGTAAAGATTTAGAAGAAAGTATTTTCTTAGCTAAAATCCCACAAAAAGCATCGTATCATGCAGGTACAGATATAGAGGATAAATGGGATAAAATTCGTGCAATTCGTCTAAAAGTTTTAAAAGCTTTAGAAGAAGCAAGAGAAAAGAAAATAATAGGTTCAAGTTCTGCTGCAAAAGTATTATTTAAAACTAACGATACAGAAACCAAAAAGTTTTTAGAAAGCACTTTGCCATTATGGTCAGAGGTTGCAATAATTTCCGAAGCATTAATTTCAGACACCCATTCTGACAATCCATTAGAAGTTGAAGTTCTAAATGCAGAAGGTGATAAATGCGATAGATGTTGGCGTTGGCATAAAGATGTCGGCGAAAATAAAGAACACCCAGATGTCTGTGGCAGATGTTTAAATGTTATTAAAAAAGAGAAAAGTTTAACATAATATGAGTTTTTTTAAAGAAATAAAAGATAATATAAAAAGTTTTAGCAAAAATGACATTATTGTCATTTTTGCAGTATTTCTTTTAGACAGAATAACAAAAATATGGGCTACCAATTATCTTGTCTCCGTAAAAAGTGGTGGTATAGAGATATTCAAATATTTCCACCTAACATTTGTAGCAAACCATGGTGCTGCTTTTGGCATAATGCAACAAAGCAACTTTGCTCTGTTATTTATCACCCTTTTAGTATTGTTCGCACTTGTCTGGCTTAAAACAGATGTTGCTAGTTTAGGCAAAAAAGCCAACCTCGGCTATTTATTGATTTTTGCTGGAGGACTTGGTAATCTATATGATAGAGTACTACTAGGATATGTGGTAGATTTTTTAGACTTTAAAGTATGGCCAGTTTTTAATATAGCAGATACTTCCATAACTATCGGTGCAATAATGCTTGGCTGGGCTTATGCAGTAAGTTTTAGTAAAAAGGGGAGGAAAAGTTAATATGAAGAAAAATTTAATATTTTTATTAGTAATTTCAATTTTATTAATAACAGGTTGTTCTAAAGAGAACAGCTTATTTAAAAAAGCAGAATATTTAACAAAAAAAGGACAATATTCTAAAGCAAGAACATTATATACAGAGGTTATAAAAATTAATCCAAAAAGTTATCTTGCCTACAATAACCGAGGTATAATTAACGAACGACTTGGTAAAAAAGATTTAGCTCAAAAAGATTATATAAAAGCAATAACCTTAAATTCTTCGTTCCCAGAAGTTTATAGCAATTTAGGTGCTTTATATATAGATGAAGACAAATATTATACAGCTCTGGAATATTTAAACAGAGCCGTAATTCTAGACGAAAATTATTATACAGCACGGGTAAATAGAGCAATTGCCTCTTTTAATTTAGGTAATGCATCTTCTGCTTTAAAAGATATTAATAAAGCAACAGAACTTATGCCATATCATCCATTGGCATTGTATAATCGTGGTTTGATACTTCTCCAAATGGGATATTATATAGAAGCAATAACAGATTTTAATATAGTTATAGATCAGCAACCAGGCAATGCATATGCTTATATAGAACGAGGTAAATCATATGCTAAATTAGAAGCATATTTAAACGCTTTGCAAGATTTTGATATCGCAATTCATCTAGAACCTACTTGGGGACTTGCATATCATTATAGGTCTGAAATGTTCTTTAAGCTAAGTGATTATGAAGGTTCATTAAACGATGTTAACAAAGCTATAGAACTTGCTAATGCATATATTCCTAACTACGAACTACGAGGGGATATACTAGCTTTAACCGACCCGTTAGCAGCCAGAAAAGACTATATATTTTGTCTAAGGTTTGATAAGAAGAATGCAAAAAGATATAAAGAAAAATTAGAAAACCTAAAAACCATAGAAGGCAGAAAAAAGATAGTAATGGGAAGGTTTCTTTAATTTTTAATTTGTATAAATAAAAATTTAAAATTATTTTAAAAGGTATCTTCAATAAAATGAAGAATGGTATTTAATTATGAAAAATGTTGGTGTTTATCCGTCCAAATTATACGAAACCAGATTTTATGCTGGTTTATTATTTTTGGGCTTAATGTTGCTGGCTTTATTTTTTGATTTTTCTAGCTTTATGATGGCAATAATATGTTCGATATGTTTATTTTTCTGTGGAAGTGGTTTTTATAGTAAAGCATCTACAGATATATTTAGTTTTAAATTTAGTTTTGAAGTTGCCATAACATTAAGTTTATTTGCAGGTTATGTTTATACTATGTTTCACATGTTTTTCGATTTTAATATGTTTGGTGTAGTAGAAAATTTGTTTGCAGAAATTTGTTTCATACTAACATTTGCCAATTTTATTAAATGTAAAGAAGTAAAAGATATAGAGAGAAGTTTTTATAGTATAGATAAGCTAAACAGTATATTACCAAAGTCTGGCAGATTGCAAATTGCAAAAAATAAAGAAAAAAGAATTTTCGCCACAGAAATTGTTAAAGGCGATATTTTAAAAGTTTATCCAGGCGAAAAAATACCTTGCGATGGTAAAATAACCCACGGTTCTAGCTTAGTCGACGACGGGCTGATAACAGGTAATGTTATTTATTCGCAAAAAGCCGTTGGTGCTAATGTTTATGCTGGTACTACCAATAAATCTGACACAATAACAATAATTGCAAAGCATCCGTTAAAGGCAAGTAAGATTTATGAGATTATAAAAAATATCAAAAAAACAAAAAGCAGTAAAATAGTTTATAGAAGTTTTATGGACAATTTGTCTGGTATGGTATTCCCATTAATTTTCATTGCAAGTTTTGTAGCATCAGGCATATTTATGTTTGTTGGTAAGGGTTGGGAATTTTCTTTAGGAGTATTTTTAACAATACTATTTTTATCTTTTCCTGCCGGTATGTTATTTGCATCGTGGTCTGTTTTATTTTATAGCGGACAGGGTGCAGAAAAATTAAAAATTAGTATAAAAAATAAAGGTATCTTGCAAGATTTAGATAGCACAGATGTTATCTTCCTAGACAAAACCGGTACTCTAACCTATGGTGATTTAAAGGTATCAGAAATTAAAGCAATATCTGAGGACAAAAAACAACAACTTATAGAATGTGCAATTTTAGCTAATAGTTATACAAAAAGTATATTTTCAAAAGCGGTAAAAGAATATGCACAGGAACATAATTTTACAGTTAGCGAAGAAGTTAAAAGTGCAGAAATTTTCCCCGGTTTGGGTGTTTCTGTATCAAGTACTTTGGGGCAAATACTTTCTGGTCGAAAAAGTTGGCTAGAAGATAGTAAAGTAAAAATGCCAGCTAATTTAAAAGAAACAAACAAAACTAAATTCTATGTATCTTTAGCGGGCAAATATATAGGTTATATAGCCTTTGAAGATAGAATAAGACCAAAAACTAAAGAAACTATTTCTTTTATCCAAAAGCAAGGTATGGAAACTGTAATACTTTCTGGCGATAATGAACATGTGGTAAACTTTTTTGCAAATATATCTGGCATAAAAGCATACAAAGCGGGTATACTTCCGCAAGATAAAGCACATATTATTGAAAGTGTAAAAAAACTTGGTAGGAAAACCATTATGATTGGCGACGGGTTTAACGATATCCCCGCACTCTTAAAAGCAGATATTAGTGTTGCATATTTTTCTGGTGCTAATATTTATATAGATTGGACAGATATCGTCATAACAAGAAAAGATCTTTTTGCGATTGCAGACCTTGTGAAAATTAACAAAATAGTGAGCAAAACCATTATAGAAAATATAATAATAGCGTTTATTTTTAATATAATAATTTTGGGTATAATAGCAGGTTCGCTAAGTTTTGGTACGGACTTTATACTTCTATATATTATGTTAGGAGTGGGTGCTATAGTTCTAAATTCCAGGAGATTAAATAATATAATAGTATGAAAAAAAATAAAATAACAGATATAGATTTTAATTACACTACTCGTCATGCAAAAACGCAGGATAGTGCAAAGCTTCCTAAAATCGCTTGTTGGCAAAATCAGTATAAAAATAATTATGAAATAAATATTTCGTATCCAGAATTTAGTAGTGTATGCCCAAAAACTGGTTTACCAGATTGTGGGGAAATTGTAATAATTTATACACCAGACAAACTTTGTTTAGAGCTAAAATCGCTTAAATATTATATGTTGGAATATAGAGATATGGGTATATTTATGGAAAACATCGCAAACAAAATTTTAAAAGATGTTGTTAGTGCATGTAAACCTAAAAAAGCAAAAATTATAGCTAACTTTGCACCTCGTGGTGGTTTAAAAAGTTTAATAGTAGCAGAATATAAAAAATAGCCCCCGCTGTCATCCTGAACTTGTTTCAGGATCTAGGAAAAATATGAAAAAAAAAGAAAAGTTTTTAATTTCAGCTAGCGTAGCAATTTTGTTTGCGTTGTTTGTATATTTTAAATTCCCTTTCAAAAACATAAAAGTTAACGATGCCCCTGTGTCAGAAACCGAAACAATAGAAAACTTTGTGTTAGACGAAAATGCTCAATTTTTACAACAAGCATTAGCTCAAAGAGAAGCTAGTCTTAACCAAAGAAAAGAAGAACTTTTGGCAGAACTTCAGGCAAAACATTCATCGGAATCCAATATATATGTAATAGCGGGCGAGCAATTTGAACTTGGCACACCAATAGCTGACGAACCTAAAAAACCAGACGAAAATGCTATACATTTAGACGATAATCCTTCAGAAAAAAAACCAGTAAATTATTCCACTAAAAATCAAACTTCCGGTATTACTATGGTTTTAATTCCTGTTGACCATAAGACGATACAAAATATAACAGAGTATAATAATTTTAAAAACCAATATGGAAATAATGGGTATCCTAAAAATATAAATTTTGAAACACATAAATTAATTTACATAACTCCATCAAATGGAATGCCAAACAATATACTTCAAATTGTGGATAAATACGAAAAAAACGATATTCTTACAATAGAATACATAACAAGTGTAGCCGCCCTTGCAGGCGATAATTTACCGCCAGAATATGTGCTAGTAAAAAAATCCGATGCTAAAATAAATTTACTTCAAGTACCATATAGGGAAACAAAATGAGGATAATTGCAGGAACAGCAAAAGGCAGGAAACTATTTTCGGTTTCTAAAAAAATGATGGTAAAACCAATTTCAGATAGGATGAAACAATCGTTATTTGATATTATTCGCCCACAAATTTCAGGCAGTATTTTTTTAGATTTATTTGCTGGCACAGGCAATGTAGGTTTAGAGGCATTATCTAGAAATGCTATGAAAGTAGTTTTTGCAGAACGGGAAATTGCTTGTATTAAAACCATACAAAAAAATTTAGACAATCTTGGCTTTGCAGATAGGGCGAAAGTTTGTAAATGCGATATTTTAAAAGGTGTAAAATTTCTTTACAATCATACAGACGAGCAAGGTTTTGATATTATCTATATGGGGCCTCCATATCGACTGGCTGACAATAGAGAACTGAGCCTAACAGAACCTGTTTTAAAAGATATCGCCAAAAATGAATTGTTAGCAAATGGTGGCACAATAATTTGTCAACATCATCAAAACGAAGAGTTTAAAATACCAAAAAATTTAGAACTTTACCGAACAGAAAAGTATGGCGATACCAGAATTGATTTTCTTAAATATTCAAAGGAATCTAAATAATAAATGTTTGATTATAAAGACAAAGAACTAAACTATTCAAAAATTAGGGCATATCAAAGTTGTCCTACCTTATATAAATATAAATATGTTGAAGGCAAAAGGGAAGGCTTAACTGCTGGCGGTTCGCTTGGTGTAAGTTTACATAGAACACTTGAAATGTATCACGAAGAAGGTAATAAAGACGAACTTATTTTAGATTATTATAATGATTGTTGGATAGCTGGTGGTTATAAAAATGCGCAAGAACAAAACGAATATTTTTTAAAAGGTAAACAAATTTTAGCTAACTTTTTAGCACTTCAAAAAAAATGTAAAGGCACAGTAAAATATATAGAAAAGGAATTTATAATATCGCATCAAGAATGGATTATAAGAGGCAAGATAGATCGTGTAGACAAATTTGCAGACGATAGTTTCGATGTTATAGATTATAAAACTGGGCTTGAAATGGATAAAACTTATGATGTTAAAGATAGTTTACAACTTGCCATTTACACTTTAGGTGCTCGAAAAGCATGGAATATGAAAAAAGGGAAATCCAGTTTATGGTTGTTAGCATTTTCTGAAATTATAAGTACAGACTTTAAAGATTTCGATGATAATAAAACTTTAGAAACTATAACTTCTGTTGGTAAAAAAATATTAGCGGAAGAATTTTATCCTAACACAGAACACTGCGAACATTGTGGATTTAAAAATCGCTGTCCATATTCTACTTCGTCTTCTGGTTAAATTTTTATTAAATAATTTTCTTGGCACAACGAAGAATGCCTGCTGAAATAAATCAGCAGGCATTCTCACGGGAGCTCATATAAACTTCTACCGGGAGAGGGACTCGAACCCTCACGATCTTACGACCAACGGTGTTTGAGACCGCCCCGTCTACCAATTCCAGCACCCCGGCTCTTTTTATACAAGTCGTAACGCGTGTAAACACGCTACAATAAAATTTTACCAAATTAAAACATACTTTTTGCAAGTTTTTAATTTATTTTTTTAAAACTTTTTATATAGTTTTGTTAAGATAAGTCTATCATGTGCCAATGTTTGTTATAAAGTTCTAGCAATCGTTCTTTAAAGTTTTGGTTTTCTAGATGAGAAAGTGAAGGATCTTGTTGAAGTAAGAAATCTCTATCTTCTACAGCCCAAGCGAGCATATCTTTATCTTTCACAAGGTCTGCTGTTTTAAATTCTATTTCGCCATGTTGACGAGTACCCAAAATTTCTCCTGGTCCGCGAAGTTCAATATCTTTTTCGCCAATAATAAAGCCGTCATTAGTTTTACACATTATTTTTATTCGTTCATTATTTTTACCAGCTTGTTCTCCCGGTACTAATAGACATTCGCTTTGATGCTCGCCACGCCCTATTCGTCCTCTAAGTTGATGTAAGCTGGCTAATCCAAAACGCTCCGCGTTTTGGATAATCATTAAAGTTACATTTTTAACATCTATCCCCACTTCAATAACGGGCGTGGCGAGCAAAATATCTATTTCTTTATCTATAAATTTTTGCATAACTTTTTGTTTATCCTTACCGCTCATCTGTCCGTGAAGCATTTCAAGCTTATAATCTTTTAGTTCGCCTTTAGAAAGTTTTTCAAATTCTTCTTTTACAGGTTTTACTGCCAACTTGTCGCTTTCTTCAATTATTGGATAAACCATATAAACTTGTCTGCCTTTGGCAACTTCTTCTTTGGCTCTTTCAAGTGCAAGTTCTTGATTGGCTTCGCAGGTAAAAATTTCTTTTCTACCGGGGGGGAGTTCTTTTATTGTGGATACATCTAAATCCCCGTAAAAGGCAAGTGCTAAGGTTCTTGGGATAGGAGTAGCTGTCATAGTTAATAGATCAATTTCTTTAGCCTTATTTTTAAGTATTGCCCGCTGTTTGACGCCAAATTTATGTTGTTCGTCTATCACAGCCAATTTTAAGTTTTTAAATTTAATATTAGGCTCTATAATCGCATGCGTACCTACCAAAATATCAATTTCGCCATTTGATAATTTTTCTATAATTTCTTTTTTCTTTTTAGTTGTGGTTTTGGATGTTAAAATTTCAAAATTGACATCTAATCCGTTAAGAAATTTTTTCATTGTCATAAAATGTTGTTCTGCCAAGATTTCTGTAGGTGCTAAAAATGCTGTTTGATATTTATTTTCAACAGCCAATAAAATTGCCGAAAGTGCTGCCACCGTTTTACCAGAACCTACATCGCCTTGAAGTAAACGAAGCATTGGTTTTTGATGCATCATATCTTTAAAAATTTCGTTAATAACTTTTACTTGGCATGATGTTAAAGTAAATCCCAAGCCTTCTTTGAAAGGGGTAAGTAAATTTTTTTTAATTTTATAATTATATGTTTTTTTAGTTTCTTTATTTTGTTTTCGTTTTATTGTTAAAGCTGTTGAAAGTAATAAAAATTCTTCATAAATAGCTCGTTCTCTTGCTTTTGAAAGTTCTAGCAAAGTATTTGGGAAGTGGATATTTCTTACAGCTGTTTCTATACCCAAAAATTTTCTTTTTTTAAGCAGTTTTTCGGGGATAGTTTCTTTTTCTAATTTTACCTGGGAATTTATTGCATTATACACTATCTCTCTGAAAATTTTTGGGCTTAAACCATGTGTTAATGCGTAAACTGGTACAAAACGGTTTATGTGGATAAGTGGTGCAACTTCATCTGTATCTTTATAATATTCGTCTACCGAAATTTTGTTTGTGGAAAGTGCGTATTTGCTATCTTTTCGTCCGATTATCCATAAAATTTCGTCTGCCACAAAATCTTCTTTAATTTTTTTAAATGGATCGTAACTAAAGGTTCTTCTTTTAAACCAGCTGGCTTCTATCATTTCGCCAGTTGGAAGTTCTTGTAAGAATGCCTTAAAAATTGTGATATTTTTTGTTGGTATAAATTGTGTGCGGATAACTTTTGTTTTAGCAATATAAAAATCTATCTTCTTAAAATCAGACACGGGAGTATTTAACTGCCTGTCCTGATAAGCACGGGGGTAGTAGTGCAGTAAATCTCTTGCGAAATTAATGTCTAATTTTTCTAGCAATCCTGCTCGTTTAGGTCCTACGCCTTTTAGGTATTGAATATCACTCATATATAATATTTTAGCAATATAATGAAATAATAGTTAATATTTTGCTACAATAAACTAGAAAATAATTTAGGAGGCATCTAATGGAAATAATGACAGAAATGTTTGAAGTGTTCAAAGCGTCTTTTATAGGCATTTGGGACAAAGTAAGCGTAGCGCTTGTAGGTATAATTTGGGGTTTAATTCTCTTAATAGTGGGACTCTTTCTCTCCAGGTGGATAGGAAGCGCAATAAAAGCTATTTTAAATAGAATTAAACTAGATGAAGCTACCTCCAAGCTAGGTATTAATGAACTATTCACAAGAGTAGGTTTTGGTAAATCCCCAACTGTGGTATTATCTTTTATTGCTACATGGGTAATAATGATAGTGTTTATCGTTGCAGCCGCAGAAGTAATGAGATTAAATATCATCGGCGAACTTTTACAATTATTTCTTAACTGGTTACCAAACTTATTTGTAGGTATAGTGATAATTTTTGCTGGTTTATTGTTTGGTAAATTTATAAGTAATATTTTGAGAAGTTCAGCAAAAGTAAATAACCTAAAAGCGGGTTTCATTCTAGCAGAAGGTGTAAATATAGCGATTATAGTATTTGCAATCTTAATGGCTTTAGAAGAAATTGGTATAGCATTACCTTTAGTAAATTCCATAATTCTAATATTGATGGGCGCATTTGGTATCGCATTTGGTGTGTCTGTTGGGTTAGGAGCTAAGGGAATTGTAGAAGAGTTTTTAAGGGATACTGTAAAAAAGAATAAAAAATAAAGCTTAATAGTTAACTTTCTAATTAAAGAGCCGAACTTGCACGTGCAAGTTCGGCTTTGTTTATAGTACTTTATCTTTATGATACATTTTGTAAGTAAAATAATATTATTGATATGCCTAAAATTATTCGGTAAATTACGAATATATTGAAGCTATGAGTTTTCACAAAATGCATTAAAAATTTTATCGCTAAAAAACCAACTATAAGTGCTGTCAAAAATCCTACAACCATTGGCATTGTCAACGATTCAAACGAAAAGTTGCGAAGTTCAAACACCGTTGCACCAAAAATTATCGGTGCGGAAAGTAAAAAAGATATTCTTGCACTTTGTGGTCTTGCAAAACCTAAAATTAAACAAGCTGTAATGGTTATCCCAGAACGAGATACACCCGGCATTATAGCCAATGCTTGTGCTAAACCAATTATTATTGCGGTTTTGAATGTCAAAAAGCTTGATTTATTGTCGCCCACTTTTCTATCTGCCAAGAATAATACTATGGCGAAAACCATTAAACAAATTGATATCATTATTGGATTTCTAAAAACTTGTTCTGCCATATCATGCAGAAAGTATCCTGCCAAAGCACCGGGTATTGTGGCGACTGCAAGGAGCCACAGCATTTTGCCGTCTTTAGTTTTGGGTTGTGTGAATCCATCTTTAATAATTTTAAGCCAGTCTTTATAAAAATAGCCAAGCACAGCAAGTAGGGTGGCAAAATGCAATAAAACATCGTAGCTAAGTCCCTGATACTCCCAGCCAGCAACATATGGCATAAGCACAAGATGGGCAGAGCTTGATATTGGCAAAAACTCGCCTAAACTTTGTACTAAGCCTAATATTATTGCCTGAATAAAGTCCATTTATTCTCCTGCATTTGCGCCTGCAAGTTCGTTTAATACATTAGAGAGTTGTTTAATAGTTTCGCCATAACCTGCATAGTCACCATTTCGCATTTGTTGTTGTGCTTTGTTAAAAAGGTTTAAGGCTTCTTTAGATGTTGATGCGATTTTATCTTCACTATCCTTAAACTCAAAACCATTGGTTGCTAAATTACTTTTTGAACCTGTTATAACTCTTATTAAAGCTTCGTCTAAACTTTTTTCCATTGCAATTTTTTCGCCATAAGCAACAATAATTCGGCGAAGCTCTGGTATTTTAGAAATTTCTGCCTGCAAGTAGATTGGCTCTATATAAAGCAAGGAATCTTTTACAGGTATTACCATCAAACTACCACGAATTATCCTAGAACCTTGTCTTTCCCACAACTTAAATTGTTGAGAGATAACAGGGTCTTGATCTATTCTAGCTTCAATTTGCATTGGTCCGTAAATTAATTTTTCTTTAGGGAATTGATAGACCATTAATTCACCTACATTTGGAGCATCGCTTCTGGCTGCCATCCAAGCTATCATATTATCTTTCTGAGATGGTGTATATGGCAACATTAAAATATATTCCTCTTTTTTACTATCAGGAAATTTCATAATAGTGTAATAAGGAACCATTGGTATTTGTTTGCCGTCCATTATTTGTTTAGGGATTGTCCAAAGATCTTCCTGATTATAAAATACCTGTGCATCTTGCATATGATATTTTTGATATATTGCCGCTTGAACACTAAATAATGTTTGCGGATATCTTAAATGCGATACTAAATCTGCATTCATTTCTGACATAGGTTTAAATAATTTTGGAAATATTTTGCTGTATGTTTCAACAATAGGGTCGTTTTTATCATTGACAAAAAATTCCATTGTGCCATTATAAGCATCTACCACTATTTTTACAGAGTTTCTGATGTAATTTATTTTCTTATTATCAAGCTTTACAGGGGAAGAATATGGAAAGTTTTTACTTGTTGTAAATGCGTCGATAATCCAATAAATTTTACCTTCAGAAAGTACGATATAAGGGTCTTGATCGTATGTTAAGAAAGGTGCTACTGTTCGTACTCTTTGTTTTATATTTCTGTTAATTAAAAATCTACTTGATGCAGTGATGTCTGTAGAAAATAAAATTTTAAAGTTTTGATATTTTAATGCAAATATTAATTTTCTAAACAAACTTTTTATTTCTATTCCACCAGTGCCTTTATATTCTGCAGAAATGTTTTTGTTGCCTGATGGATAATCCAATGCTTCTAATTTTGTATTTACTGCAACATAGTCTGAAGAAAGTTCACCAAAATAAATTTGTGGGATATCCACTTTCAAGTTTTTGTAATTTGTTGGTGGAATGTTTTTTACTTTTAAATTTGGCAAACCTTCTGGTGTAAATTCATTTACAAAGCCCATAACAAGTCCGTAACCGTGTGTGTAAAGTTGCTTTTCATTAACCCAGGTTTTGTTTGGTATACGGGAATAATCTAACTCTCTGGCAGATATCATCACCTGTCTGTATTTGCCGTTTACTGTGTATCTGTCGTTATCAACATCGTGTAGCGAATAGTAGGTTCTTATGTCTTGAAGCTGAGAGAAGGTGGCAAGTAAAGGTTTATAATCCCAAAGTCTTACATTGTCTAATGTTGCTTTGTTTTTATTGATATCCCTTAACACCAAATCTTCTTTTGGCATAAAGTTTTTTGCTTTAATATTGTCTACATTAAATGCTTTTCTTGTCAGTGTGATATTGTTTTCAATATAAGGTTTTTCCAATGTGATTTCATTAGGTCTAACTTTTATACTTTGCACTACTGATGGTATAAAACTTGTGCCAAGAAGCCCGATTACTATTATTGCTATAAAACCAAATACTGGTATTTTATAATCCTTCTGACTATCTCTAAAGGCATAAATCAAACACATAATACCTATAACAACAGATAAGGATAACATCAAAGTATAAGCAGGTATTGTGATTTTATCTAGTGTATAAGAAACACCTTCTATATAACCTTGTTGGGATTTAAACAGGAAGGTAAATTTCTTTATAAAATAACCAAACCCTTTTTGAAAGAAAAACAGACCAAGCAAAATAAACAAATGTGTTTTTGGTTTTTGTGGCATATAAGTTTCAACACCGGGGTTGTATTGTAAATTACCACAGAAAATGTAATAGGCAAGCGATATTAATACTGCAAAAACTATTATTCCACCAAGCCATAAACTTAATAAGTTTAGAATTGGGAGGGTGAATATATAGAAGGCGACATCTTTTGCAAATATAGGGTCTGCCAAGCCGAAGGATGATTGATTAAAGAATGCCAAAATTTTATCCCAATGCGATGCGCCTTGCATTGCCGTTGATATAGCTACAAAAATTATAACCCAAAAAATGGCTTTGTTTATCATAGCAAAGCCTTCTGGTTTGCCATCAAAAGCTAAAATGTCATTTTTGATAATTTTTGTATCTGAAGATTTAAACTTTTTTAAAATTTGTAAGTTTAAATATAAAATACCAAAGGATACTGCAAAAAATATTGCACCTACCGATATTTTTGTTAATATGCTTTTTGTGAATACCGATAAAAACCCTTCACTTGCAAACCATAACCATGATACATAAAAGTCTGCCAATGGTTTCGTTAGTAAAACTATAATAAAAACAACTATAGGTACTATTAATATGGATTTGTTAGGTATTAATTTTCTTATTTTGTTTTCTGGATTGTTTTCGTTCATTATTGTCTCCCTTATATTATTTGGAATAGCTAGTATTTGCTAAACTATAAGATATAATATCATTTTATAGATAAATTGTAAGGAACTTCTATGGAACTCTTCTACGGAAATTTTAATAGCCTAGAGCAGGAATTTTTGCACTATCTGGAAACGCAAAAAACAAACCCGCTTGATAAAATTTTAATTATAACCCCGTCAGGCAGGCTGGGTAGCTATTTGCGTAGGGAAATTACCCATTCACAGGGGGTAATTTCCAATATATTCTTCACCAATCTTTCGGGTTTGTTTTTTGCGGTTGACAGAGAACTCGGTATAGACAAAAAACCACTTTTAAAAGATAAAAACTTGCAGGATTTTATTGTCAAAGAAATTTTATCCTCTGTTAATTTCAAACAAGCTAATGTGAAAGGTTTTTCTCAGGGTATAAAGGCTACCTTGAGGGATATGATAGATAGTGGGGTAGATGCTAAAACTGTGGCAGATTCTGCTGAAGAAGGACTTTTTGGTAGCAAAGAGGACAATTCCTATATATTATGGCTTAACCAAATATATTTGGCATATATAGAGCAAACAGCGAAAGTGGAAGGTTTCCGTTCTTACAAACAATTTTTTGAAGATGTTTTAGCCCAAATTCCAAAGTCTACATATCTTGCAGGTTTTAAAAAAATAATTTTTTATGGTTTTTACGATTTTACTGGTCTTCAGTTAGATTCTTTTTCAAGTGTAGTGGATAATCACAAAACAGCGGTGTTCTTTCCATATATAAAGGAGAAGCAATCCTATAAATTTTGTGAAAAACTTTTTAATTCCAATATATTATCAAAAGCTAAAACTTCTAAAAATTTAGAACCAAATTACGATAACCTAGCATTAGATAGTTGTATTAGTAATTTATTTAGTATTGAAAATTCAGACGATAAAGCTAAACAAAAAGCCAGTAAAAACATAGAAGTTATAAATGTTTCTGGTGTAAAGGACGAAATTAATTCTGCCTGTAAAAAAGTTTTAGAGCTTGTAGAAACTAAAAATTATAACTTTCAAGATATCGCCGTAATAGCACATAGTCTTGGCGAATATAAAAACGATATTTTTACCATATTTTCTCAAAACAAAATACCAATAAATTGTATTTTGAAAGATAATTTAGCAATGCATCCACTTGGCAGTTTTGTTTTAAGTATTTTGAAATTATCGGAAAATAATTTTTCTAAAGAAGATATTTTGTCTGTTATCCAAAGTAGTTATTTTAAAAATAAAAATAAATGGGTATCAATAATTTCGCAAAGTTGTGTAAATTATGGTATTGCAAATTGGCAAGATATCGACGATAAACAATTTGTTTTATGGCTTCAAAATTTAAAAAAGCAATTAACTGCATTAAGCAAACCAGAAAGTTGGGAACAGAAGAGCGAAAAAGCGATGAATGTTTTAAAAGATAATATAAATTTTGAAGCATTTTCCGTAGCAGAGCAAGAAATTTGGGAAAAGGTGGAAACTTCACTTTTAGAAATTAAAGATTATGCAAAAATTCGCAAAGAAGCCAAAGAAAACGAATTTTTGCAAGAACTGGAGTATCGTCTAAAAAACACACAAATATCTTTTGTATCTTCTGCCGATAACGGGGTTCAGGTTTTAGATGTTCTATCCTCTCGTGGTATGCAATTTAAAGCGGTTATTTTACTTGGCTTAAACGAAAAAAGTTTTCCAGTGCTAGTAAAAGAAGATCCGTTTTTACAAGATAAATATCGCCGTACCCTTCGCGATTCGCTTGGCTTTTGGGTAACAGAAAAGTTAGATAGATACCTTGAAGAAAAATTACTCTTTGCACTTTCAATTTCCTGCCAAGAAAAATTAGTTTGTATTTATCAACGCTCTAGTATCGACGGTAAAAGCCTGACATTTAGTACCTATTTATTAGAACTCGCAAGAGCATGCGGTGTGAAATTAGAAGATATTACTGCAAAAATACCAAGAAGAAATTTAGAAAAATATTCTTTCTATCCAAAAAATTTATTAAATAAAAAAGAAATTTTATTAAAATCTTCCACCCTGCAAGATGCAAAACAAAAATTTGAAGAACTTGGTATTATGGACGATAGTTTTAAACAAAAATTTAATTTATCATCGGAAATCAGCCAATATTTTTCACCACTTTCAAAGTACGACGGACAAGTTAGGGATATGTCAGAAGCATTTGAAAAAATTAATACCAAAGGTTTTTCTGCCAGCGCGATGGAAGAAATTTCTAGCTGTCCTATGAAGTTTTTCTTAAACAGAATTTTAAAGATAAAAGATTTCGATAATCCTCTGCAAAAAGATGAACTTGCACCTAATCATATAGGTACAATTTACCATACAATTTTAAAAAGTTTTTACGAAGAAATTTTTGTAAATAAACTTTTTGACGAACTTTTAAACAATAAATATCAAACAATTTTACAAAAACATATAGATGTGGAGCTTAATAAAGATATAGCCAAAAAATTTGCAATTTATCCAGTACTTTGGAAAGCGATAGCTGGTAAAATGGAAGAAAATATTAAAACTTTTGTAGCAAAAGATATTGAAACAAATTTAAAAAATAATAAATTTTCACCCACAGAATTTGAGCTTGATATCTTTTCAGAAAGCAAAATGTTAGAAGGTATTAACTGGCGAGGCATCGTCGATAGAGTGGATATTTCTAAAGAAACCAAAGAATTTCGGGTTATAGATTATAAGAAGAGCAAAAAAGGTTCTTTAAGGAACATTTTTAAGAGCAATATTTTGCAACCAGTAATTTATAAAGAGCTTTGCGAAAATGTTTTGGGCGAAAATTATAAATTTACAGAAACAAGTTTTTTAAATATAGAAAAGGGTAGTTTTAAACAATCTTTTTCCGCAGATGTGTATACAGTTTTACAAGATAAAATTAAAAGTTATTTAGGTATGTTGCTTGAATATATTAAAGAAGGTAAGTTTTTTATCACACCATCTTTGGCATGTAGATATTGCGATTTTTCGTCGATATGTCGCAAAAATTCCTCTGCCACTTTAGCACGAACAAAAAAGAGTATTTTATTTAAACAATTAGAAGGGTATAAAGAATAATGGAACTTAAAGATAAAAAATTTCGGGAAATATGTAAAACCGAATTTTCCCAAAACTTAATAGTAGAAGCTGGCGCAGGTACGGGTAAAACCACTTTGCTTGTCGCACGGCTTATTGTTTTGCTTTTGAAAAATGACGAAACAGATATTACCCAAATAGTAGCGTTAACTTTTACCGAAAAAGCCGCCTCAGAAATGAAAATTCGATTAGCTACCGAGCTTCAAAAAATAATTTTTATACTTTCTAATGGTAATGGTGATGATAATGAAACTATTAGTATTTTAAAAACCAAATTCCACCAAAAGCCAGAGGATATAATTTTACGAGCGCAAAAAGCTTTAGAAAAATTAGATAGAGCTCAAATTAGCACAATACACAGTTTTTGCAGTTATATTTTAAAAAATTATTCCTTACAAAGTGGAATTTCGCCAGTTTCAGAAATAGATGACGGCAGTTTGCAAAATTACGAGTTTGATAAACATTGGGATATGTTTTTAGATGTCGAACTTGCAGAAAATTCCACTAATGAAAATAAATGGATGACATTATTAAAAGAAATAAATTTACAAGATATAAAAAAGTTCGCTAATTATTTAAGCTCTTCAAAATTGGAAAGTTATATTCCAAATTCACATCAAGAGTTTATTGATAGTTTATGTAAACAAAAAGCAGAAGAAGTAAGTGAAATAATTACAGAATACGAGGATAAAGCCAAAGGAAAAATTATTGAAAAACTTAAATTAGCTAAACAAATTTTAAGTGGTATGTATGAAGATATTAGTTTAGAACCTGCAAGTAAAACGCCAATAAAATCTATGGATTCAAAGGACTATATTAAAGCTTACGAAATTATAAATTTTGCAATTAACATAAATCCAGAAAATCAACATTTAATAGAAGAAGCATATAATTTAGTAAAACCATTTTGCAAAAAGTTTAAGTTAGAAATTTTGCAAAAAGAATTGGTCTCCTTCGACGATTTATTAATTAAAGCCAGAAACCTAATAAAACAAAATAAATTAGTACGAGCAGAACTTAAAGAAAAGTTTAAAACTATTTTAATAGATGAATTTCAAGATACAGATCCTGTGCAAGGCGAACTACTTATGTTTTTATCCGAACAGAAAAATAACTTTTCTGTAAGTTCTGCAAAAACAAAATTAGAAGCTGGCAAATTATTTGTAGTGGGCGATCCAAAACAAAGTATATACCGTTTTAGAGGTGCAGACATTTCTGCATACGACTTTTTTACCCAAACTATGCAAGCACAAGGTGCGCAGAAATGTCTGCTTCAAACAAATTTTAGAAGTAGTGTGGAAATTGTAGAAACTGCAAACTTTATAACCACACAAATTATGAAAAAAGATCAAGGGTATCAACCAAAATACGAGGATATATTCCCAAACCCGCAAGCAGACACTAAAAATAAAAGCGTAGAGTTTTTAGTTATAGATACTGATGATAAAAAAGTAAAAACGCAAGACCTTCGCCACAACCAAGCAGAACAAATTGCAGTGTGGATAGATAAACATAAAAAAGATATAAAACTAAAAGATATCGCTATACTTTTTAGAAGTCAAACAGAAAGTTATATTTATTTAGACGCATTAAAAAGATACGGAATAAATTATGTGGTACAGGAAGATAAAAGTTTTTATAAATCGCAAGAGATTAACGATTTAATTAATGTTTTAAAAACAATAAATAATCCATACGACAAAATTTCTTTAACAGGTGTACTTCGGTCGCCTTTTGGCGGGTTTTCTGACGAGGATATATATAGTTTTAAGAAAAATAATTTATTAAATTATTTTTCTAAAGTGCCTTCCACAAACAAAAAACTTAAAGAGTTCTACACCCTACTTTCCAAATATAATAAACTTGTCGGACGGGTAAGTTTGAAAGATTTAATTAATAAAATTTTCTACGAAACTTTCTTTATAGAACTTTGCACACGAGCTTATAATAGTGAACAAAGTTTGTCTAATATTTTTAAGTTTTTTGATATTTCTGCAAAATTATCTGAAACTCAAAACTTAACACTTTCAAAATTTATTTTAATGTTAGAAAAGTTTACAGAACAGCAAAAAGAAGGTGAAAGTCCGTTATCAGATGAAGGAATTAATGCCGTAAATATTTTAACCGTACATAAAGCCAAAGGTTTGGAATTTCCCGTTGTAATAATGGCAGATATTAGTAAAGAAGACAAACAAACTGCTGAAAAACAGCCGTCGCATTTATATTCTTGGTCTGAAAATATGCATGGTTTAAAACTTGGTAGTATAAGAGATTTAAATTTAACTTATCTTGAACAGCAGGATAAAAAACATCGCTTGCTCGAGGAAATACGGATATTATATGTAGCATTAACTCGTGCGAAAGATAGGCTTGTTTTAGTGGGAAACATCAATTCTGGCAAGGATAGTTTTTCTGAAATTTTATTTAAGGCAAGTGCCTATCCAAATGCAGAAAATAAAAAAGAAAATATAGAATTTGGAAGTTTTAAACTTCCAATAAATTATTTTAATTTTAAAAACCCGCAGGATTTTATTTATAAAACTCACAATTCTCCAGCCGAGCAAAACGAAACGCTAGATATTACTGAATGGCAAAAAGTTTGGGATAAAAGAGTGAAAAAATATGACGATATTAAAGAACAAAAAAACATCATCGCTCCAAGCACGCTAATAGACGAGGAAGAGGAACAATTAGTGGTGGAAAATATTTATCAAGAAAAGGCGAAAACTGTTGGTGAAATTTGTCATAAAGTAATGGAACTTTCTAACTTTAAAGAACAGATAGATATTAAAGATGTATATAAAGCTATGCGGTTTTTAAATTTTGAAATTGCACAACACGAGCAAGAAATAAAAGAGAGTTTTGAAATTTTAAATAAATTTTCTAAAACACAAACATATCAAAATTTAAAAACCGCAAAAGTGTTAGATAAAGAGATGCCGTTTTCGTTTGTTGATGAAACTAAAATTATAAATGGTGTTATGGATCTAGTTTTCGAGGATAGTGGCAAGATAATTTTAGCTGATTACAAGTCTGACAAACATCAATCAGCGGATAAGTACAAGCCACAAATGGATTTATATAGAAAGGCGGGGGAGAAAATATTTAAAGGCAAGAAAATTGAATGCAGAATAATATTTTTGCGTACTAGCGAAGTACAAATTTTATAGAATATAAGAAAATGGGAGATTAATTATGATAGGAAAATTGAAAGATTTAATGGCTTTGAAAAGTCAAATGTCAGAAGTTAAAAAACGATTAGACACAATGGTAATAAAAGTTACCAGTCCAGCAGGTTTGTTTGAAATAACAGTATCTGGTTCGCAACAAGTACAGGATATTAAGGTTGTGGGCGATATTAAAGAAGTTGAAAACGAAAAGTTGGAACAAGATTTAAAAGATGCGTTTAATAAAGCTGTAAGCGATTCACATCGTATGGCAGCACAGGCCATGGGTGATGTAGCGGGTATCGGCGGAACGCCAAGCGCTTAAACTTCGTCTTTTGAGTTCTTTTTTATTTTTCTGCGAGTAAAGTGACCCCGTAGGGAGTCATCCTCAAATTCACTAGAATTTGGGGATCTAGAAATAGTAAGTTTACTTTCTAATCTGGATTCCCGCACTAGTGTGTGAGAATGACAGAAAATAGTCGCAGAGAAAATAAAAAATAATCTCAAAATACTCGTTCCCTTCGGGAACACCTCTAAAAAAGGTTTAAAAAAATCTAGATTTGCTATAATTTTTATATGAAAAAAATATTATTGATTGCATTAGTATTATCCGTACCTTTCTTATCCTTTGCGGAGAAAGAAGTTTTTTCGTATACCTGCGAAGATATAAAGTATCTAGATTATGACCCTGCTCATGAAGGTTTTTCCGTTGATATTAATAGTCTGTCAGATGCATATATTGATGTAGATAAGGAAATAATAGAACCGCTATGTTTAGCTAGTAATTATGGTGGTTGGTTATGGGAGGAAACTCTTGAAAATTTATCTACTAAACATTCCGTTGAAATATATTGGGAAAAACTGGATAATAAAAATGCTGCTTGTAAAATGATTTCCGAAAAAGATAGAGATATAGTAATATCCTCATGGAATAATAGAGAATCTACTTTATTTCACGAAATAAGGCATGCTCAACAACCTTTGTCTTTTTTTAGAAATAAACCAGGTTGTAGATACGATCTTCTCACTCTCTTAATGAATACTATCATCAGGGAAGCTGATGCTCAAGCATATGGGCTTACTATGGTAGACATTATAGGCATTCAAAAATTTCATGAGCACCTAGAATATAATAAATGGTACAAAAAATATGATGATGAAAACTTATTTTATCCCCGTTTTTCTAATGATCTAATAAAAAGATCTGACTCTGAAAAAATAATTAATATTTATCTAGGATATTTTCGAGATTTAATACATGATGATATTTTGTTTGAAGAACCTAGGGGAAACATTTTTAGAAATACAGATATACTATTTGAAAGAAAGCAATTAGGAAGTATATCTAGTATTTATGCTTGTAGTGAAATGAGAGAAGTTCCAGAAATTTTAGAAAGAATGCAAAAATATGAGATATTCAAAAATTACAATTATCCTTTAGCTGAAAGCCAAAAGGAACAAATAGATATTACAGATATTGTGTACCCAGTTGGGGAAATAGGAGAGTATAATTATTTTGATTTAAATCCTAGTGTTTTAGAAGATGCAGAAAAATATCTTTACAAAAAAATTCCATATTATCTTGAAAAGAAATATAATTTATCTTGGGAAGAAATAAAAAAGACATGGTATTTTGCATGCGATATAGTGGAAGGGAAAATTACAGCGGAAGATTTGAAATAAGCTTTTGAAAAGTTAAAAGCTCAATGAAACACCCCGGGTGTAAACCCGGGGTTTCTTTTTTACAATAAATAACCCCCAATCACACATCGTGGACATATGCTTTGTATGTGATTGGGGGTTATTTGTTGCCCCACATTATAATACATAGAGTTTAATTTTTTTATTTGTCATTCTGAGCGAAACGAAGTGAAGCCGAAGAATCTTTGTCTATAACTTCACACTATAATACCAAGATCTTTCGACTTCGCTCTCAAAGATCGCTATGCTCAAGATGACACAATGTATTTTATGAGATTGCCATAGAATTTTTTTGCTTAAATCTATTTTCGTATTTAGCCAAATACGAAAATAGATTTGTCATTACGAAAAATTGCTATGCAATTTTGTGGTAATCTCAAAAAAATTCTTCGCAATGACAAATTTAATAAACAACCCCTCGTTCGAAATTTCGAACGAGGGGTATGTCTAACATTAAAATATTATTTTTGTAATACAAAATTAATCTCTGCTAAAATTTCTTCGTCGTAGGTTGGGTGATATCCTATCCAATATTCTTGTACTTTATGCTCTCTGTCTAACAAAAAGAAATATGGATATCCTCTTATTTTAAATTTCCTTACAACTTCTTTAGAATTATAGGAAACTTTATTTTTTATATTAAAATGTTCTATAAATTCTTTAATTTCTTCTAAATCGGAATTACTAAAAATAGAAATTACTTGTAAACCTTTTCGTGAATAATCGTCGAACAATTTATTTGTCATACCTGTAGACATTTTACAATAAGGACAATTAGGTGCCATAAATGCAAGCATCACAGGTTTGTTTTTATAACTATCAAGTTGCCAAGTTTTGCCGTCAACAAGTGTAAGCGAAAAATTTTCTACTTGCACAGAACCATCTTGAATAGTTTCTTTTTTCGCACAAGAGTTCAAAAAGAAAACCGCACTCAACATGAGTACAGATAAACAGAATATAAATATTATTCGATATTTGGAAGTTAATTTGTGAATTATTCTCATATGTACATTATCCTATATTAAGAGTTTCCTGTCTAGGGTTATAATTTGCTAAAATAAAGGTAATGAAGATTTTTGAACTTATCAGAAAAAATTGGCACAAAAAAATAGACATAATGCTGGTTTCAAGAAGAGCTTCGGATTCTGTTAAATTTAAAGTATCCGGCGCGTTCTTGATGTTATTTATATCAGCATGGATATGTCTTACAATTTTTGCCGTAGTGGTAAGCACAAAATATTTCGATTATAATACCGTAAAAGCAGATAACCAAATTTTAAAAACCAAATTCGCTCTCATCGCCGACGAAATTAAAGAAACCAGACAATATGTACAAATGGCTAAGAAAACCGAGAAAGAGTTTCGTCAAATGTTAGGTATGCAAAAAGGTAAGTATACCAACCTACCGGGGGGGATAAAAGCAGGGTTGGAAGCTAAAGAACTAGAATACGAAACAACAATAAATCAAACCGCTACAGAAATAGATGAAAAAACTTTTGAAAATAATTTAAAACTAATAAATCAGTCCACCAAAGAAAGATTTGTGGGTTATCAAGAAATTGCATGGCATATAGCAAATAAAAAGAATATAGGCTATTCTAAGCCGTCTATTCGTCCAGTGCCTGGAAGAATAACAAGTTCCTTTGGGTATAGATTACACCCTGTTACAAGAAGAAGACGATCTTTCCACTATGGTACAGATTTGGCAGGTTCCCCAGGTGAGCCAATCAAAGTAACAGCCGATGGTATAGTCCGTGATAATGGCTGGGCAGAAACTTTGGGACAAGCAGTATTGATAGATCATGGGTATGGATATTCCACTTTATACGGTCATGTTACAGAGATTAAGGTCAAACCTGGTGATGTTGTTAAACGGGGCGATGTGATAGCAACAATGGGTACTACAGGACGATCTACAGGGGTTCACTTACACTATGAAGTTTGGAAAGACGGTAAACCAGTAAATTCCAGAAAATATTTTAAATAGTGGCTTTTCTCAATAAATTTTTGTTTAATAACTTATATAGAGTTTCCAGGAGGTAGAATTAAAATGGCATTTTTGAAGAAAGAAGAATTTGATGACGAAAATATATCCCTAATAAGCGCCGACAGTTCCTTTCAAGGCACATTAGATATAAAAGCATCAGTAAGAATAGAAGGAACATTAGAAGGTTCTATAGATAACGCACGAACAGTAATATTAGCCCCAGGTGGTAAAGTCAAAGGTGATGTATCTGCAGATAAAGTAATCATTGCAGGTTCAATAAAAGGTAATACCTGTGCAGATCATGTAGAAATATTAGCAGATGCTAATATCGAAGGTGATGTAAGCACAAAAAGAATAATTATAGAAGAAGGTGCAGTTGTTAATGGTAATTTCAGAGTAGTTGGTAAAGACGATTCAGAAGAAGTACCAATAGAAGAAAAAGAAGAAGAGGAGTAAACTTTAATGATATCCCTTTTACAAAAATATAAAAGAACTTTAATAATATCCATAGTGGCAGTATTTGTTTTAAGTATTGGTTTTATGGGTGTTAGTGGTATGAAAACTATGGCAATGGGCGATGCCGTTGCAAAAATAGGTAAGCATAAAATATCTTATAAAGAATATACTATGGCTTATGATAAGGTTATACAGAATTATCATCAAATGGGTGTAGAAATTAACGAAGAAATTATTAATATGACTCGTCAAAAAGTACTTGAAGGACTTATTAATAGTAAAATGTTATATATTTCTGCATTAGATTACGGGATAAATGTTTCCAATGCAGAAATTTCGTACGACATTTTAAATTCGCAAATGTTTAATGACAAAGAAGGCAAGTTTGATAAAAAGACTTATGGCTGGACAGTTAATAATGTTTTCAGAATGAGTGTATCTGAATTTGAAAATAGCATAAGAGATTATAAACTAGCATTAGATTTTAGCAACTTGCTTGAGAGTATATCTGTAGTAACACCGAGAGAAGCAAAAACTTTTTATAGAGTGCAAAATGGTAAAAGTTTAGCATCAAGTAAAGTGGCAGAAACACAAGGTTTGATGAGAAAAGTTAAGCAACAAGCATTGATGAACGAGTATAGTAAATATTTTAATGATAATAATGTGATAACAATTAAAAAGATATAATTTTTTTTGTTTTTATTATGCCTTATTTTATATTATACCAACACCAGTCACCTGTGCGGGTGTGATTTCCTACACTTCTGCAAACTTCACAAGATTTTTTCCAATTTATTGGTGCTTTACATTGAGCAGTAATCTTTGCAGGAGTTTCTTTATAATTTTTGGATATTACCAACTGAAAAGCATCATACAAATTTTTTGTTTGCGAATAATTTGCCACTAGTAATAAATCTTTTTTAGGTCCAGAATAATCTAATAAAAATAAAAATCTGTCGTTACCTTTTTCGTATTGCACATAGCCAGGATAAACTTTAAAATCTTTACCAAGTTGCAAAGTGAGCTCTTCAAAGTTTGTTGCAAATTTATCACCAGTTTTATTGCGATAATTTTCCGTCGCAATCAAAATATTTTCACCAGCTGTAATTAAAGTTTCCACTTTCTTTTGACTTTTTTTTATCTGTCCATCTTCAGAAGACGGAAAATTATCGCATCCAAATAAAAATATAATAGTGATTAATACAAATAATAATTTGTTCATAATAAACTCCTATTTTTTACAATGTTTCAATGAAGCTTTTACAAAATCTCTAAATAATGGATGTGTTTTTATCGGTCTACTCTTAAACTCTGGGTGAAATTGTACACCCACAAACCATGGATGTCCTTTAAGTTCTACAATTTCTGGCAACATAGCTTTCATTGTTTCAGATTTATGATACGCAACTGTTTTTAATCCAGCTTTTGCTAATGCTTTAACATATTTTGGATTAAATTCGTATCGATGTCGGTGTCTTTCGCTTATATTTAATGAACCATAAGCTTTGTGTGTTAAACTATCCTTTTCAACCTGAGCTGTATATGCACCAAGTCGCATTGTGCCACCTTTATCTTTAACACTTTTTTGACTTTCCAATATATCTATAACATTATGTTCTGTTTTAGGTTCAAATTCTGTGGAATTTGCACCTTTTAAACCTGCTAAATTTCTTGCTGATTCTATCACGGCACATTGCATACCAAGACATATCCCAAAGAACGGAATTTTATTATTTCTGGCATATTCTATAACTTTGATTTTACCTTCTACACCTCGATATCCAAAACCGCCTGGTATTAAAATACCGCTAGCATTTTTAAGTTGTGCTAAGGATATTCCTTTTTCAGTATCAAGTAATTTTATGTTTACTTTTGCATCATTTACCATACCTGCAAGGTTCAAAGATTCATATATGGATTTATAAGCATCTTTTAATTCCGAATATTTACCTGCAACTGCAATAGTAACTTCTTTTGAAGGGTTTAACCCCTTGTTTATAATATTAAACCAGCTTGTGTTTGGTTTCTTTCTTGGTTTCATATGTAAGTTTTTGAAAACTTGTTCCATAATATTTTGTTTATACAATGCTTGTGGTACTTTGTATATAGAACTTTCGTCCATAGCTTGTACAACTGCTTTTTCTTCTACACTACAGAATAATGATAATTTTCTTTTCATATCGTCTGTAATAGGGCTAGAAGTTCTACAGATGATAATATCTGGATGCAAACCAATTTCTCTTAATTTATTTACAGAATGTTGTGTTGGTTTTGTTTTAAGTTCGCCACTAGTTGGTAAGTATGGTATTAAAGTTACATGTACAGATAATACATTGTTTCTGCCTTTGTCTAACACAAATTGTCTTGCAGCTTCTAGGAAAGGTAAGCTTTCAATATCACCAACTGTGCCACCAATTTCTATAATTGTAACATCGCATTTTTTTTCTAAAGCAGAAAAACGGGATTTTATTTCGTTAGTTACATGGGGTATAACTTGGACGGTTGCACCTAAAAATTCGCCTTTTCTTTCTTTGCTAATAATTGTTTGATAAACTTTACCAGCTGTTATAGAGTTTTCTTTACCGGTAGAAATATCTAAAAATCTTTCATAATATCCGAGATCTAAATCTGTTTCAGATCCGTCATCTGTGACATAAACCTCGCCGTGTTGATACGGACTCATTGTTCCCGGGTCTACATTAATATAGGGGTCGCATTTCATTATGTTTACCGAATATCCGTATAACTGCAATAATCTACCGATACTTGCAGCGCAAATTCCTTTACCTAGGGAGCTTACGACTCCGCCTGTAACAAATATGTATTTAGACATTTATTTACTTCCTCTTTTAAGTGCTTTTTTTGTCATCCTGAACTTGTTTCAGGATCTTGTAGAAAGATTGCGGACCAAGCCCGCAATGACAAAAGAGATAGCACTTTTTTATTTTAAATTTTTCAAATATTCTTTAGCATTATCTAAATCTTCTTGGGTATCTATTGAAGGCCCAGTTTTTTCTATCAAAATGCTTTTTATTGTAAGTCCAATTTCCAATGCTCTTAACTGTTCTAATTTTTCTTGCTTTTCAAGTGTGGATTGTTTATGGTTAACAAACTTCTCCAATGCTTCCCTTTTATAACCATAAATACCAAAATGATGATAAAACAAAATTTTACTAGTTTCCTCTATATCCCTGATAAACGGTATAGCCGCACGGGAAAAGTATAGTGCTTTCATATCGTCTGTTAAAACTGCTTTTACAGCATTTGGATTTGTTATAATTTTTGGATCTCTAGTTTTTATACATGCAGTGGCGATATCTGCCTCGCTGTCTGACTTCAATAATGCAACTATTTTTTGTACAGTTTCTGGTTTAATAAATGGCTCGTCGCCTTGTACATTTATTATATATTTTTCGTCTCTGCCTTTTAGGGCTTTAAAAATTCTGTCTGTGCCACTTTGAAGCTCTGGGCTTGTCATAATGGCTTCGCCACCAAAATTTTTGACGGTTTCAAAAATTTTGGTATCATCAGTAGCTACAATAACTTCGCCTACTTTTGCTTTTTTACAAGCTTCCCATACATGTTGAATAATGGGTTTGCCTTCAAGCATTTTTAGCATTTTGCCTTCAAACCTTGTAGAGCCATATCTTGCAGGTATTGCTACTAAAGTGTCTGTTTTCATTATTTTATTGCCTCCAACAACTCTTCTTGAGAAACTGTTGCTGTACCAAGCTTGCCAACTACTATACCGCCTGCAAAGTTAGCTATTTTGGCTGCATCTTTAATTGATGCACCCGATGCTAATGCTAGGGTTAAAACGCTTATAACACTATCGCCTGCGCCGGTAACATCGAAAACTTCTTTAGCTGTTGCTTTTATGCGGGCTGGTTTTTTACCTTTTTCAAATAAGCTCATACCAGCTGGTCCTCTGGTTATTAAGATGGATTTTGCTTTTAATGTTTTCAATATTTTTTCACCCAATTCGTTTATTTCTTCTTCGCCCTCTTTTGGTATCATAGACATTCCTTCCCATGCCTCTTTATTATTAGGGGTGATACATGTTATATTTTTATATTTTCTAAAGTTTTCTGTTTTAGGATCTACACAAACGGGAAGTTTATGTTTATTACAAATTCTTATAATTTCTTTTATACTTTCGTTAGAAAGCATACCTTTCCCGTAATCTGATAATATAACACCATCAGCTTCTTTTGCTACTTTTTTAAAATGTGCCATACATTTTTTGCTTAGCACTTGATCTATTCTTGTTTTACTTTCTCTATCAAAACGAACAACTTGCTGATGTTCCGCAATTATTCTTGTTTTTTTGGTTGTAGGACGAGTTTTATCTTGCACTACATGTTCTGTATTTACTTTTGTATCTGATAAGAATTTTTTTAATGTACTTCCAAAAATATCTTCACCAATTACAGATACTAATATGCTTTTTGCTTCAAGCCCTGTGATATTTACAGCTACATTACCTGCACCACCCGCTAAGAAATGTTCTTCTTTCACAAGTACCACTGGCACTGGTGCTTCCGGCGATATTCTTGATACATTACCACGGATAAAATGGTCTAACATAATATCACCAATTACTATTATTTTTTTGTTTCTAAATTTTTTAATTATATTTGCTAATTTTGTATTACTCATATTTTCCTCGCTTATCTTGAATAACTTTTTAATTTTACGCTAACACTACCTATAAAAACTTTACTTCTCATTAAAACTGGCATTTTGTATTCGTCGTCTGTTAACCAAACTCTTAATGTACCTTTGTTTATAAATATTGCGCTATCTTCCCTAAGTTTTGGTTCTACCACGATGCAATCAAATTTACCTGCTGGTACTTTTATGGTTTCTTTTTTAATAACCTCAATTTCTAGCGGATAGGTTTTTCTTCTATTATTAACATCTACTATAACACTTTTTCCTACCTCTAGGTCCTTTGTTCTTACATAAAAGAAAGCACCTAAAATGTCATATACATATTTATTGAGTTCGCCATCAAATTCTCTTATTAACCCGTCTTTTTTCTTTTTCTGACCGTAATATTTGTTATTATCATAATCGAAGGTTACCCATTCGTCTCGTCTAAAGCCACCTTCTTTTACACTTTGACCATATCCAAAAGAATGATAATCCTTAGTGGACATCCAACTATGATTAACATCACGAACTCTGTAAAAAGCATCTATAATACTGGCAGAACGGGCTGTTGTCTCTATGAAATATGCTTGTTCGCCATCAATATCTACAATGCCTTTATTTCTTATGGTAGCTTCGCCTGCTTTTATAAATTTCCAGCTTATTTTAAAATTTAAAACTTCATTTTTCCAAGGAACATTGCTCTCATATTCTTGATTTGGTGTTTTGCTTGCCCATGCGTGAAGTAATCTTAATTTGGGATTTTCTTTTCCGACGACATCTGGTTGTGCTTTATCTTCTTCTGTTAATTCCCAAGGGTGTTCTTTCCACCAAGATTCTTTTTCTGATTCTGTTGTACATTCTTCTAAAGTTTCTGGTACTTTATAGGGTTCTTTTACTTTTACTTCTTCTGCAATGACAGGATCTTCACATTGTTCTTCCAATCTTTTTTGTTTTCTTACCGAAGATGCCGTGCAACCTATAATAAAAATTGAAAGTATTAATAAAACTATCACCCTTTTCATTTTTTCATACCCCTTTTAATAACAAGGACTGCTTGTTTTAAACCAGCCACTTTAACGGCTTTTATTTTAGAACCGTATTTTTTTATTTGGTGTTTCCCGTTTGCGGTTTTTACTAAGATAGGTGTTAGATTTAAATTTAAGCCAAAATCTATGTCAGATTTTTTGTCGCCTATCATATACGAATTTTCTACATCTATATTGTATTTTTTTATTATCGTTTTACCAAGCATTGTTTTTGGCTTCCTGCACTCGCATTTCTGGGAGGGGGAGTGTGGACAATATGCTAGCTCTTCTATCTTTGCGGGTTTTAAATTGTTTGTCATTTGTTTGTTAAAATTTTCTACATGTTTTTTAGTGAAATATCCTCTGCCAATACCAGACTGGTTTGAAACTATAAACAATTTAAAACCCGCCTTATTAAGTTGTGTTAACGCTGTAATAGTATTTTTATAAAATTTTAAATCTTTTATATCAGCAATATAGGTACCTGGTTTTTCGTATATAATGGTGCCATCTCTGTCTAAAAAAACTGCTTTAATTTTTTTCATATTTTTTTGCCTCATGTTCCCTTTTCCATCTATTATGTAGCCAAAACCAGCTTGTAGGATCTTCTTTAATCCAGGTTTCGTAATAAGAGTTTAGGGTTGTGATAGTTTTCATCATATTTTTTTGAGTATAAGAGCCTATTGGTTGTATAGGATCTAAAATTTCTGAAATTATTTTGCCGTCTTTACGAATAACTTTTACTGGGAATACGGGTATTTGAAGTTTCAAGCTAAGAAGTGCAGTAAGCGAACTTGTTGCCGCCATTCTGCCCATAAACGGAGCAAATACACTGCCGTGTGATACGCTTTGATCCATCAATATCCCAATTGCTTTTCCCTGTTTAAGAGCTTTAACACAAGAGAAAAATGGGTTTCGATTATAAAGTATTTTACCACCGAAATGTTCTCGCATAGAAATTATTTTTTTATCCACAAATCTATTAGAAGTTCGTTTTGCAATTGCCGCCTTATCTATCCCATTGGCACTTATGGTTAAACCCATAACTTCCCAGTTGGTAAAGTGTCCTGCATGAATTAATGCACCTTTGCCCTCAGCTAGATGTTTTTCTATTTTTTCTTTACCGACAAGTTCAGTTCGTTGTAAAAGTTGTTTTTTATTATAATGGGCACATTTTATAAATTCCGCCATTAATTGCCCCATATTTTCCCATACTTTGTCTGCAATTTTTCTGGCTTCTGAATTAGATATTTTTAACCCTTTTTCAATATTATCTACTGAGATTAGGTATCTTTTTGTAATTATTTTAGAGGTGAATTTAGATAAATTTTTAGCTAGCACTATTGCACTGTTCCAGCTTAAAAGTCTTATTAGTAGTATTAATAGGAGCAAAAGAAGGTATTCTATAAAGTCCCAAGTTTTAGAAAGCACATGTTTTAATTCCATGTAATATATTATATCATTTTGACACAATTAATAGTCATATATTGATTTATTTAGTAAAATAAATCCATATGGATTACCTTAACCTACAACACAAACTTCAAGCGAGCATACTTGGGAAACCCTTTTTATGGGTTTTGTCTAAGGGTTATGGGCTTGCCGTTTTTGTAAATCACTTTGCATATCAGCAAAACTGGCGAAAAAGTTTCGAACTTAATAGTCGTGTTGTTTGCATAGGAAATATGACCACTGGTGGTACTGGCAAAACAACAACCATAATGTATACTGCAAAAAAATTAGCAGAAAAAGGTGTAAGAGTTGCGGTGGTTTCTCGTGGATATAAAAGACATGCAAAGAAAAATGAAGTTGTAGTTTTGTTAGATCAGAAATCTCGTGCATGGCACAAAGCTGGCGACGAACCTTATATGATAAGCGAAGTTTTATCAGAATATAAGGTGCCTGTTGTAGTTTCTGAAGATAGGTATAGCGCATGTTGTACAGCACTTCGCAAATTTAGAAGTCAGATAGTTTTATTAGACGACGGATTGCAACATCATCGTTTAAAAAGAAATACAAATGTAGTTTTGTTAGATGCAAGAATGAAATCGGAAGATTGGCATTTATTACCGCTTGGTAATTTGCGAGAACCGATTTCTGGTTTAAAAAGAGCAGAGCTTGTTTTGATAACTCATTCCAACCAAGCAGATGCAAGAAAATTGGAAGATATTAAAGATAAAGTTAGGGAAATCAACGACGAAATAGAAATTTTGGAAGCAGAGCACGAACCAACTTTTTATTTTGATATTTTTACCAGTAAAAAAATTCCTATAAAAGAAATTAAAGGTGATGTTGCAGTATTTTCTGCAATTGGCGAGCCAGAAAGTTTCGAACAAACTTTAAAAGATTTAGATTTAAATTTAAAACAGGTTTGGCGGTTTCCAGATCATCAAGAATACACCGAAAACAACCTAAGAAGTTTGCTAGAAATAAGAAAAGATTTGCCTTTAATAACTACCTATAAAGATTTTGTAAAATTTCCACCACATTGGCGAGAAATTTTACAAGAAAAAGTTTACATATTGTTTGTAGATTTAAAAGTTCGTGGTGGAAAATCTGAAGAAAGTACATTTATGGACACTATTTATCCAGGCTATTCTAAAATTCGCATTTAAGTTTTAATCCTCTACTATATTTTGCTAGGTTACCATTTTGAGTGGGGACTTGACAAAGCTCACATAATTATAAATAATTAGATATAGATAATTTAAAGTAGTTATTTATTAAGGTTAGGGTATTTAGCTTTTTCGGGGGGGTATGGAAAAGGGGTTTGCTTTTTAAAGCAGACCCCTTTTCCTTTTTATAATACTTATTTACCATAAGCAACTAGTACTAAAGTACCATTGTGGGAAAATATGCTAATTGTTAAAATATACAGGTGAGATGCTAAATGCTTCACAAAGAATTTAAAAAAGAGAGGAAAAGTTATGAAAAAAATAACAATGATAATAAGCACAGCATTACTATTAACAGCAGTTAGTGGATATGCAACCCCAACAATAAATGAAATGGTAGAAACAAAAGTAAACCAAGCAGAGGTAATGCTTGCGCCAGCACCAGGACCTATAAAACCAGCAGGAGCAGTAATTAAGTTGGTAATAGAAGTATTTCAGAAATCAGCAAAAACCGGTGACGAAATGGTTTTGAAAAAATTTATAAAACTTACAAAATTAACTAATGCAAATACAAACTTGAGATCGCTATCTACATTTAATAAAGAAATTTATTTACATCAGGCATTGGGACATGCTTTATATGAAGAAATGAGCATTCTTGGGCTAACAATATCAAAACATTTTCAAGCAAGTAGAAATGGATATAGAATAAAAGGATTATTTGGAAAATTAGGAAACAATATTGTTGAAACTTCTGAAAATGTAGAAAGCTTACATTTCCTAACCAAGGGTGATGTGGAATACAGAAAAGCACTTGCAAAGATAAAAGAAAATCCAACAATTAAATTAGACGAATTAGCAGAACAAGTAAAAAAAGAAATATTGGCTGAATCAAGAGAAAAACTAAAATTAAAAACAGGTTCTAAAAAACCAATAAGAACATCACCAATAAAGGATGAAAGTAACCTTACTTCAGTAGAAAAAAAGGAAGGAACAATAGTTGTCACTAGTTTTTTCGATGAGAAGTTAGAGTTAGTAAAAGAAATTAGAGTTTCTGCAAATATCAAAGAGGTTACTGAGTTTGAGAACGGAAAAATTATAAGAGAACAAGAAATCTTTTTTGGCGAGAATAATAGCAAAATTGTTATAAAAACAGAAAAGGGAACAAGAGAAATGACGGCATCCTATAAGGATGGAAGTGAACTGGTTGAGATAAGAAAAAAAGACAAGTTAGTAAAAAAAATTGGAAAATATGAACATGGGACACTGGTTTATGAAAGAAGTTGGGATGGAAAAATAAAGGATACATTTACATTTAAAAATGATTTCCTTACAGAAATTACTGATACAAACAAACCAGGTGTTAAGGTTAAAGTAAGTAGTGATGGAAAGAGTACTGAAGAATATGTACATGGAAAATTAGCAAGAAGTATTGGGTATATAAAAGGTGTACCTGTAATTTCTAAAACATATGATAATGAAGGAAAATTGGTAGAGGAAATTGTGTTTTCAGGAGATCCAAGAAAAATGATTACTATAAATACAACAGAGGGAAAATATGGCAATAAAACAATTAATATGCCAGAAGCGGAATTTTATATTTCAAAATATAATGAAACAGAAGAAGTTGTAGAGCAAATTCACATATATCGAGATCACAATGGGATACGATGTGATAGAACAATAGATGGAAATTTAGAAAGGACCACATATGGAGCATATGGAGGAAAATATATAGAAAAAAATATGCAAGCTAGTGGTAAAGAAAAAGAAAATAAAAGAGTTGTTTTTGAAGCTATTTCTGATTTTGAAGATATAAATATTATAACTAGATAGTTTCTAAAGTTTTAAAGCCCCGCACTAATGTGCGGGGCTTTTCTTATTGTATATAAAAACTAAAACTTACTTTTTTATTTTTCTTTTGCATCGTCATAATAAGTTATACTGCTTGCTCTTGTTTTTGCAAGTGCTACTGCTACTACAACTGTCAAAATATTAAAAAATGCATACGGTAAATATACAAATGGCGATATCCCTAAAACACCCATACAGAATGCACCGCAAGTGTTCCAAGGTACTAAACAAGATGTCACTGTTCCGCCGTCTTCAGAGGCACGCGATAAGTTTTCTAATTTAATTCTTTTTTCCTTATATATATCGCGATACATATTGCCTGTTAAAATTACGGACAAATATTGGTCTGACAATAAGAAGTTAAAAGCAACACCAGTTAACACACTGGATGCAACAATAGAGCTTGCTTTTTGGGATATTTTTAAAACAGCGTCCGATAAAGATTTTAACATTCCGCTTGCTCTTGCCACACCACCAAAACTCATAGTACAGAAGATTAATGATACCGTCCACATCATACTATCTATCCCGCCACGGGATAAAAGTTCGTTAACAAAACCATTTTGAGTTGTTGCAACATATCCGCCACAAAGTGCAGAAAATAATTCTTTAACGCCTGTGTGTTGATATATTACTGCCAAAACACAACCCAAAGCTGTACCAAAAATTAATGTTGGTATTGCGGGTTTTTTCTTTATACTTAAATAAATAAGTAATGCAGGGGGGAGAAGTAATATTGGCGAAATTGTGAAAGAATTATTTATTGCATTTGTAATTTCTGATATTTTTTCATAATCCACAGTTGCTTGATACTTCATACTTAAAGCTAAAAATGCTATTAAGGTTATGCTATAAGCTATCCAAGTGGTTTTGAGCATATGTCTTATATGAACAAATAAATTTACATTTGCCGCTGCTGCTGCCACATTGGTGGTGTCTGATACTGGAGAAATTTTATCGCCCACATATGCACCCGAAATAACAGCACCTGCTGTTACAGGAAGTGGGATACCCATACTTTGACCAATAGCTACAAAAACTATACCTATTGTGCCGACAGTTGTCCAACTACTACCAATAGCGGTGGATATTATGGAACATAAAACAAAACCTGCTGCTAAAAATATTTTTGGAGATAAAATTTTTAAACCGTAAAATATCATTGTTGGGACTGTGCCAGAAGCTATCCAACTAGCTATAAGAAGACCTATTATCATTAAAATTATGAGCGCAGGTAGCGACTCTTTAATAGTTTCAACTATACTATGTTGGATTTCTGCCCAAGTGAACCCTTTCTTTACTGCTAGTAAAGAAAGTAATATTATTGCTGCTATTACGGGGATTCTTGCATCAGAATCGTATTTGGCTATACTTAAGAATAAGGTTATTGCTAAAAACGCTATTATTAATAGTGACTCCCATAAGTTTACAGGAGTTTTTGTTTTATTTGTCATAACTATATTTTATTAAATTTTTAGAGTTTAGTGATTATAAATTAAAAAAGTTTTTCAAGATCGCCTTTATTATAGTAGGTTTTTTCTTCTGTTTTACGATCTACCTTCATACTTTCTATATATTTCATACCACGAATAGTTTTGTGTTTTGCATAGTATTCGTATTCTTGTCTAAAAATAATTTCTTTTTCGAAAATAATAAATCGTTCTCGACATGAGCCACAATGGTAGGTTTTACCTTCTTTAAATGGTAAATAGAGTCGGTTTCGTTTACATAAAGGACATTTAGCGTGAGCAAGTTCTCTCATGTGGCAGGGCCACCTCCTTTTTAAAGCTTTCTACATAACAGTACCAAGGGCACCCCTGCTTGTTTTGTTGCTACTTGCGAATTTGTGGCTATTGCCACAAATTCGCAACTATAAAACTTAAACTAAACAGGTAATATTATTTTACCATACATTTCGTTTAAAACTTGAGCAAGTGCTGTGTACATTGCAGAAAGTCCACAAAAGATACCTTCAAAACCTGCAATTTTCTTGATATAAGCGCTACCAGTAATATCTCCGATAGCTAATAAGAAGAACAATACTGCTAATGTAAAGAACACAACTTGCAAAGCTTTTGATGCTTTTAGTGTAGCAATAAACATAACGGATGTAAAGACACCCCATACAGCTAAATATAAGCCCATTGATAAACTTGATGGTGCATCACCTAAACCAAGTTTAGGTAAAATTATTAGTGCTACTAAAGATAGCCAGAACAAGCCGTATAATGTAAATGCGGTTGTAGCAAATGTATTATTTTTTTTCCATTCCATAAAACCTGCGATTATTTGTGCAAATCCGCCGATGAAAATTCCCATAGCTAAAATCATAGTATCTAGTCCAAAGAAGCCTGCATTGTGGATGTTTAATAGAACAGTAGTCATACCGAAACCCAAGAGTCCTAGTGGGGCTGGGTTGGCGGTAGAATCTTTAATTGTCATTTCTGCCATTGTTTCCTCTCCTTTTGAGTGCTTTTTTATTTTTTATTTTTTTTCTAGTTTTTTCAAATTTTCTTTTAATTCAGGAGCTATATCAAAAAGTTTTTTTAATTTATCACAAACATAGTCTTTACATTGAGCACAATTTTCTATTTTTTTAGGCATAGCGCATTTTCTTATTTCACATGTGTTTTCACAATGGAAAAATTTCACACCTTCTGCTTTACAACCAGTACAATTTATATTTTCTGGTTTTATATTCGCTTTATATTGTTTGGACCATTGCTTAGCTACTTGTTCTCTTAAATTGTTATCGTTTTTTTTGGTGGCAATATATGCCTCACATTTTTCACAATTTATACTACAATAGGCTATCATAAAAGTATCCTCCCTTGGTAAATATTTTTTCTATTTATATTTTATTAAATTTAGAAACTTAATTCTAATTTGTTTAACAAAAAAAATAAAAAATTAACCAAAAAAAACCCCTAACCGCACAAGGCGGTTAGAGGTTACCCTAATACTATGCCATACCCCCCCAATATATGAGTACAACATCATCCTAGGGTACGCTCGGGCTGATATTTGTTAAATCTAATTTCCTATTTTTTTACCCGCTCAATTCCAGGTGGTGTCCATTCGCCATATTTCACTTCTGCTTTTGGCCAGTACATACGCAATACAGTACTAAAATTACCTTCTGGGGCTGGTAACCAGTTGCTTATTTTATCTGTAGACGGTTTTTCGTTCTGTATATATATAGTAAGCGAACCATCTTTATTAAATTTAAATTCGTCTTTACTACCTAATGCATAACGATTTATAGAATTATCTACCAACAAATCGTTTTCACCATACATTGTTATAGACCAAAATGCATTTACAGGGGGGAGTTGATCTTTTTTAAAATGAATTGTGTATTTATTTTTACCAGTTAAAATTTTTCCATTACAATCTTTATAAGCTAATGGATAAACAGCGTCGCTTATCAAATTTGCACCCCATGCTGTGTGTGCTATTGCTGATCTTTGTAAATAATTTGCTGCGCCATAAGAACCTACACCTTGAAGTGTAATTTGCCAACCACGATTTTCTGTAGCTAAATTTTTTGAAGCTTCTACAATTTTTTCTTGTGCTTCTTTTGAAGTATGTGCCAATAAATTTCGTAATCTATAAGACATTTTTTCGTAAGTGAAACTTTCGCCGACAAAAAAACCAATTTGTTCCAAGCTGGAAAGAACAGGGTTGTCATTATCATGCGGTTGTGTTGTTTTCATAAGTTCTGCAAACATTGCAAAATATTGTTCGGCATTTAAGTTTGCTACTTGAACTACTGGAGGTGTTACCATATCCATATGTATATCAATATCTTTTTTTGGATGTTTATAAGTTTTTGAATGCCACGAACCATAAGGTGTAATTTTTGTATTGTTTTGTAAATTATGTACACCAGCATAATCCTGCTCGCCATTAGTTTGCATTCTTAAAATAGCCATTACATTATTAGTGGGTGATTTTATTATTCTTACATTGTCCCTATCTAATTTAGATTTTCTTATAGGTTTATCGTAATTAGGACCTACCAATATAAAATGTTGTTCTTTAGTGCCTGTTGTTCTGCTACCTGGTGCGGAAAAGGTGTCTGTCCAGATATCCATAAGTTGTAGAACATAATATCTACCACTTGTATTTGGTACAGAAACTACCATTGGTTGTTCTTCAAGATTTAGCCAAGCGGAGGAATATAAGGTATCTACATTTGGGCGAACAACGGTTGTGAAACTTGGGTCTGGAAAAGTTTTTGCATGTGCAAATTGATTTTCAGGTGATTGTCCTATTTTGCCGGTTGGTTGTGTATAGTTGGTTGTTTGCAATCTTGTAATTTCGGAAACCATTAACGGATAGGCATAAATATATGCTTCCATAATAACATCTTTGGCTATTTGCCAATCTATAACTGTAATTTTATCTATAGTTTGTGTTTTTGCTTTTGCATAGGATGTGCTTATTGTAAATACAGAAATAAATGCAAACAGAAATGCTATTTTTAATAGTTTTTTCATAATGATGCCCCCTAATTTTTTTAAAAAACCTTATAAAAAAATGATAGCATTATTTTATTGAAAATAAAATGCTACAATGATTTTGGATACTAAATATTATGGAGGTATAATATGAAAAAACTAATAGCAGTTGTATCATTACTAGTAGTAATGACATCAATGTCTATGGCTAAAGATAGTAGTTGGTTTAAACTATCTTTGTGGGATGAAATTGCAGTTCCTAATGTGGAAACTGTGAAAGGGTTTGAGTTAGGGCTTATTTATTCTAACACACCAACATTGACAGGTTTACAATGGAACCTTATTTACAACAGAACTGAGGATTTTAGCGGTCTTCAAATGGCATTAGTAAATAATGTAGAAAGTACTGGCACAGGCGTTCAGCTTGGTGCTGTTAACTTAGCATCGGACTTTACAGGTTTGAGTTGGGGTTGGATAAACTCTGCCGACGACTTTAATGGTGTTAATATAGGTTTAGTAAACTATGCAAAAAACTATAAAGGTTTACAGCTTGGTATAGTAAACTATGTTGAGCATATGGAAAAAGGTTTACAAATTGGTTTGGTAAATATTATTACGGATAGTAAGCTACCTGTAATGATTATTGCTAACGCTCGATTTTAGGTTATTTTTCCGCTGAGCTTTGTTTTCGGTCGGTTATTTACCGCTACTGCTTCGCAGTATTCGCTAATGTAAACTGCCCTCCCTCAAGCCTCGCTCAGCAAAAAAATATTCCTAAAATTATATTGTCATTGCGAGGCGATGTTAATCGCCGTGGCAATCTCAATTTAAAAGACAAACAAAAGCCCCGCACAAAAAGTGCGGGGCTTTTTTTATGTAGTACTTATTTACTACACAAAACTAGTACTTTTGGGTGTTGTGCTAGCTGATACAATATTAGTAATATTTTAAAATATAGGAGAAACTAAAATGAAAAAAACAGTAAGTATAATATTGGCACTAGTATTTGGGCTATTATTTGTAGCAACAGCTAATGCAGGAAAAATAGAAAGCAAAGTATCAAATCTTATTGATAGTAAATTAGCAAATCTTGAAGAGGAACACTATGTTATTAAAGATTATGAAGTGAAAAAGTATTTTCACTTTAACTTAAATGGATGTACAGCGACTTTTTTAGAAAAAACTATCTTAACAAGTATCTATGATTGTGTAGAAGAAAAGAAAGAAGGCGAAATTTTAGAATTCCCTTTTGGCAAAAAAGGATTAAAGCTAAGAGCAAAAGTAACATATAAATCTTTTGGTCAGTATCGAGTTGCTATATTGGTACCAGATAATTTTGAATATAAACTTCCTAAAGGTAAAAATTTCCACCTTACATTTGTTAAGAGTATGGAAACTCCAGACATGTTAATTGCCAGGGCAAAACATAGTGATGGAAATGCTGATGGTTATATAACAGCAGCAAAAAAATATTTTAAAGAAGGTGCTGTTTCTTTACATTATGCAAGAGAGGAATATGCCGAAAACCATAGAAGTACTAAAAAAGATAGAGAACCTATTTATAGAAAAGCAAAAAAACTAAACCTTATTTCTGATGGTCTTTTAAAATATTGTGAACATCTTTTTGTTGATATTCGTAAAGAAAAAAAAGGTGGAATAGCAGCAGAAGGTTCTGTGTTAATCTATAAATATCAAATTATTGGGGTAGGCATGTATGGTATGCAGAGTAAGAGAAAACTTAATAGGAAATATTTCAGAAAATATTGGCGAATTATGTTTTTTGATGGATAAGCTAAATAGCAATATAAATTAGACAAACAAAAGCCCCGCACTTTTTGTGCGGGGCTTTTGTTATAGCGTTAATAAAATTTTAACCTTATTGTGCTTGCTGTTTAAAGAATATTATGTCGTAAGTTTTTTTTAATAATGCTTGATAATATTTACCTTGTAAAAATGGTTCATTTTCGGAATAATTTAATGTATAAGTTGAACCACGATAATTTTTATCATCAAACTTAATAAAAATTTTTGTTAGCTTTTTGCCTCTTAAAACTCTAGCTTCTGTTATTTTTATAGGGTTAGGATTAAAGTAGCTTGCAGTTAAATTGCCTTGCTCATCTACCGAGGATATAAGCAGTTTATATCCACCATCTGGTCTTATCCATTCGCCCACAAGATTGGCATATTGTTCGTTCGTTTGCTCTGTTGTTGCTGGATTAAAAACAAAAACAAAAAACAAAATACCAAACAAAAATAAAATAGATAATATAAATCTTAAATTCTTTTTTAAATATTTTTTTGGCATACAGATACCTCTTCAAATTACCGCTCCTGCTTTAAACAGGAGCGGTATCTTAATTATTTTTTTTGATCTTCAACTCTTACAATTCCTTCGTATGGTTTGCCCCGTCTTGGTGGAGTGTTTTTATATTTTTTCATCAACTTTTGATGTCTTTGAATCATCATATCGAAATTACCCCAAGCCCATATAATTTCAGCCATTACAAGGTGTTCTTCCCTTGGGTCCCAATATAAGTTGTAGAAACTTTTACCAACAAGCCCAGGTCTGTCGCTAAGCATATGTCTCTTAAACTGTTGTTTTGTTATAGCTCCAAGTATATTACCTGCGTAAACTATATTATAGTCCCGTCTACCGTGAGCATCGCCGTTTAAGAGAAGTGCAGTTTGATTTATTCCGTCAACAACCCTGTCTGTAGGAATATATCTTGTACCGCCACCAATTTTAGCAAATGTGGTGTATAAGTCTGATACATGAACAATATCTCCCACAACAGTATCTGCTTTAATTGTGTTAGGCCACCAACCAAATGCTGGTACTCTAATACCACCTTCGGTTACACTGCCTTTACCACCTCTAAACATACTGAAAGGTCCGCTTGGTGCAATTTCTTCCATAGGTCCATTGTCTGCCATAAGTATAACAAGTGTGTTTTCGGAAATGCCTAAGCTTATAAGTTCATTTCTTATAAGTCCTATTTTTTTATCCAAATCTACAAAAGCTTCTGCCCAAAAGTTTGCTGTACTTGTAGTAAACTTTTCTCCAGGTTGTTTTACAGGTCTGCCGGGGATATTTGGCCAATATGCCATATAGAATGGTTTGTTGTCTTTTACATTTTGGCGGATGAATTTTATAGATCTATCTACAAGTTCATTTTCTAGTTTGAAATAATTTTTCACACTAGGTCGTCCCCATTCTTTTATAACTCTATCGCCTTTTTTGGCATCAATTGCCATTATATAGTCGTATGGTCTGAACTTTTCATCGAGTGCATATTTCTTATCCCAACTATCTTTTTCCCAGCCGATACTATACCCTGCAGCTTCTCCACTTGCATTCCACATCATAGGTCCCCATTGATTATAAAGTCCTGTTAAAGCTTCATCGAAACCTTGGTTCTGCGGATAACTCTCTTTGATAACTCCTTGATGTGCTTTACCAAAGAACCCTGTTTTATAACCCGATTTTGATAATACTTCAGCAATAGTAACTTCTTCACCCGGTAAGCCAATATCGTCTGGGGGGAATAAAACTTTAAACATACCAGTTCTTATTGGTAATCTACCAGTTAAAGCTGCTGCACGAGTTGGGGTAGAGGAAGGTTCTGTATACATTCTTGCAAATGTGACACCTTCTTTCGCCATTTTGTTGATATTAGGGGTATCATACCCTCTTATTTTATTGAATAAAGGAGATCCCATATCTCCTACACCAGTATCGTCCCACATTATATGAATAATGTTAGGTCGTTTTCCATATTTGTCTTTTAATGCTTTAAGTTTGGCATCTATTTCTTGATCTTCTGCTTTCCACTCTTTAGCATGTTGTTTTTGTACAACATAAAATTCTGCATCGTGTTGTATTGCTTGTGCTACTGGTGCAACTGCCATAGACATAAGTGTTGTGGCCAAAGTATAACTACCAACTTTTAGCACTTTAGATTTTTTATTTATTTCCATTAATCCTCCCTACCTGTAATTCTTTACTTATTTTTAATAAATATGGTTCTATATGTTTGAAAAACTTTTTATACCCTTGACATAAATAATTTAAATTATCTTTTTCAAACCTGTGGTTCGGGCAACCCCCATTACACAATTCTAATATATCACATTTTTGACAATATGTTGAAATATTTTTTGTTTTATTTATACCAAATCCGTTTTCCTGATTTTTATCTGCCAGATTGTGTGGGTTATCTTTTAAAATATTGCCAAGTTTATAGTCTGGGAAAACGCTATGATCGCAGGAAAATATATCGCCGTTATATTCCATAGCTAAAGCTCGTCCACAGCTTTTTGCAAAAGTACATACTGGCGATGGGTTTCCAATATAATTATGTAATGCCCATTCAAAATTCATAATAAAAATATTTCCGAAATCTTTTTGTATCCATTCGTCCACAATTTTTATTAAGAAATTTCCATATTCTTTTGGGTTTACAGACCAGTCGGTAATTTTTACATTTTTAGAAGATGGTGATGCTAAAGATAAGCCAAATTTTTTATTATTTTCGTCTGCTTCTCTTTCTACTACTGGGCTAAATTGGATAGTTTTTACACCTTGCTCTTTAAAAAAATTATAAATTTCTAGCGGATGTTTAGTATGTTCTTTAGCTACACATGCCATAATGATATGTTCCACATTATGTTTTTGTAAAAGTTTTAATGCCCGCAAAGTATCTGCGAAACTGCCTTCGCCTTTTTTGTTTTTACGATATTTATTGTGAATGTTTTCTGGTCCGTCCAAACTTAAGCCAACTAAGAAACCATGTTGAGCTAAAAATTTACACCAGTCATCATTTAATAAAGTGCCGTTTGTTTGAAGCGAGTTTAATATCTTTTTCTCGCCGATATATGGCATTTGGAATTTTATTACTTTCTTAAAAAAA
>Ga0233437_1000368_pt1 | contig 105671 bp, 61 predicted proteins | sample SI_122_August201_FD_182714 | JGI IMG/M metagenome (GOLD analysis project Ga0233437, IMG submission 182714) | Seawater microbial communities from Saanich Inlet, British Columbia, Canada - SI_122_August2016_200_MG | ecosystem: Environmental > Aquatic > Marine > Inlet | place: Canada: British... | reverse complement strand
CGCTTTTTTTTGTCATTTTTTCCATATTAAAAAGTTTTATGAAACCAATTTCATAAAACTTCTGTAAAGCTATGTAAATAAATAGCTTCAATGGTTTTTACCAACTATTTTTCAGTATTATGCCTTTAATTAGCTTTAGGCCTGCCTGCACATAGCTGTTTCGGCGAAAGCAGGCACTTTTTACTTTAGGCCTGCCTGCACGAAGCCGTTTCGTCATAGGCAGGCACTCTAAATACTGATTAGTTACGAAATATCTTCTAAATAATTAATTAGTTTTTTAGTTGCTACGGCCCTATGGCTGATTTTATTCTTTTCATCAAGAGTCATCTCAGCAAAGGAAATATTATATCCCTCAGCTTGAAAAACAGGATCATATCCAAAACCTTTTTCTCCTCTTTTTTCCTCAAGAATATTTCCATTAACAATTCCTTCAAATAACTTTTCCTCACCATCAATAATTAATGAAATTACTGTTCTGAATCTCGCTTTTCGATTTTTTTCCCCTTCCAATTCGCTCAGAACTTTATTCATGTTTTTTTCAAAGTCCCTCTCTTTACCGGCATATCTGGCCGAATAAACTCCGGGGTTTCCGTCTAAAGCTTCAATTTCAAGACCCGTATCATCTGCAAAACAATTTATATGAAAGTTTTTATAAACATACATTGATTTCTCAGAAGCATTTCCTTCAAGTGTGTTGCTATTCTCTGGAATATCTTCAAAGCAATTTATATCTTTTAAACTTAAAATTTTATATAAATTATTATCATTATGTAAATACTGTTCTAACAGTTTTTTTATTTCGCTTATTTTGTGCGCGTTGTTTGTTGCAAAAACTAGATCCATGGTATTAATTTTTGATTTGAGATTTACGATTGAATAGCAATATATCAAAGAGTATTATTAAGGTAACATAAAGCGATCGTTCACAGAACATTGAAATTGGAAATTAGAAATTGGAAATTTGTGTTCTACTATACCTATTATTAATAAATAAGTGGCACAATTACCGAATTTCTAATTTCAAGTTTCTAATTTCAAACCTTGAACGTTTACAATTTAACAATTAAATAATTTTACAATCCCCTATAAATTACAGTCAAAACAGTTTGTCCGACAATTTTTAGAGTTTCTTTATCAATACATTCGATATTATCGTTAACAGTATGCCAATATTCAAAAAAGTGAGAGTTTGTATTCGGCTCATAATGAATAATATCAATAGTCGGAATTTTAATTATTTCATTAATATATAAATGATCGTCGTTAATAGCTCCGGTCTGTTCATATAAAAAATAATCTCTGTATCCGATACTGTGAGCTGTTTCCCAAACCGTTTTCATAATATCCGGGGCATAATACATTGAAGTCATTTCGAGAGTAAAAGTCGGGTCATAGCTACCAACCATATCAAGTAATATTCCATATTTTGCAGTGTAATAAGCCTGGTGTGGATTTTTCGACCAATATTGAGAACCGAGCGCCCAATTATCTTGTTTGTCAGTTATATAATCCTGTGGTTCGCCATAATCTTCAACATCAAAAAAAATAATATCAATTCCGGTTGGTGGCGGATCAATACTTAATTGACGGGCAATTTCAAGTAAAACGCCTACTCCGCTGGCTCCATCATTTGCTCCGTCGATAGGAGTATCATGATTATTTTTATCTGGATCATGATCGGCAAAAGGCCGTGAATCCCAATGAGCACAAAGAAGCACTCTATTCTTTGCTTCGCGTTTGAATGAGGCAATAATATTTTTTCCATTTAATATTTTTTCATTAAACGCTCTTGCTTTAAAGTTCTGAACCTCTACATTTGGCGTAAATGATTTAAGTTTGGAAACCAAATATTTAGCACACTTTTGATGAGCTGGAGTGTTTGGTACTCTTGGGCCAAATTCGACTTGATTTTTAACAAAATGATAAGCAGAATCAGCATTAAAATCCGGCACTTTTATTTCAATTGCCTTCTTTTTTTGTTTTGAAGAAACTGATTTTGTTTTCGATTTATTTTCACTGCACGAAAATGTGATCAATCCTGTTAAAAAGATAAAGATGAGAATATTGATATTGTTTTTCATTTGTTTTTTTGTAGTTATATTTTTATATGATTGTATTTTTAGAAATTGGAAATTTGGACTTCTCCCTAATTTCTAATTTCCAATTTCAAGTTTCTAAATTAAAAAGTAAGAGTAAAAACACATCCTTCATTTGGTTTCGATTTCACTGTTATTGTTCCTTTGTGTAAATGCATAATTTGACGCGACAAACTTAAACCAATTCCTGAACCTTCTCTTTTTGAAGTGAAAAACGGCATAAAAATTTTGTCAAGAATATCCGGTTTTATTCCATATCCATTGTCGATAAAGTCAATAGTAATTTTCCCATGTATTGTTTTAGAGGCAATTATTGATATCTGAGGTTTTTCAACTTTTTTTACAGCATCTATTGCATTAAGCATGAGATTTATAACCACCTGATCAATCAAGTCGGGATCAGCAGTAAGCATAATATCATCTGGGAATATTTTATACAAGAATTTGATTTTCAGTTTTGATAATTTAGGTTTTAATAAATCTTCTGTTCTTTCTAAAAGTTCAGAAATTCGGAAATATCTGAAATTCGGTTTAGGAATGCGTGTAAGATTTCTATAAATATCAACAAAATTCAATAAGCCCTGACTACGATTACGAATAGTATTAATTGCAATTTGAATACTTTCAACATCATCATCATCAAGGTCTTTCAATTTCGCCATACCTGAATCTTCTTCAATCAAAATTTCCTGAACTGTTGAAGCAAGTGATGATATCGGTGTGATTGAATTCATTATTTCGTGGGTTAAAACTCTTATCAATCTTTGCCACGATTCGATTTCTTTTTCTTCAAGTTCTGCATGAATATTTTGAAGCGATATTAACACAAATTCTTCGCTTCTCATTCTGAATTCAGTTGCGTAAATCGACAATTGAAGTAATTCGTCTTCAATAAAGATTTTTACGAGATATTTATCGCCTGCTTTCATTTTAAGCAAAATATCTGAAAAACCGTCCTTTATATTATCTAACTCATAAACATTTCTTAAATTATTGATTTTTAGGATTCTTTTTACAGCCTTATTAAACATATCAACTTTACCGTCTCTTTTGAAGGCAATTATTCCAATGCTAACATGCTGGACAACAGTTTGGAGATAATTATAATGCTCCTCTTTTTCAGCTCTGTTTTTTTTAAATTCAAGAATTACGTTTTGAAAAGCATGGTTCAGTTGATCGAAACTTCTGCCGAGTCCCTGGTCGGTAAAAGAACTTGAAAAATCAGAATGCCTAATACTGTCTAAAAAGATTTTTAATTTTTTATTAATCCGTTCGACAAATTTTATTAGCAATATTGTTTGAATTGCTATTAAAACCAAAACAATTACAAAACTTATCGTATATTTTGTCTGGTTTATCAGAAAGAAAAATAAAAAAATTGAAAGTGTCAACAGAATAACCCTTAGGCATATCTGAAGACGAAAATTTTTATAAATCATATTTCTCAATTCTACGGTAGAGTGATGCTCTTGTTAGTCCTAATTCTTTAGCTGCCTTACTAATATTTCCCCCATGTTTATCAATTACTTTTCTAATAAGTATTTTTTCGATTTCTTCGAGGTTAAGATTCGAGGAACTTATTTCGTCGGCATTTCTTTCATCCATCTGAGGGAGAAAAAAGTCGTGGGGATGAAGAATATTCGATTCGCTCATAATTACTGCTCTTTCAACAGAATGTTGTAATTCCCTGATATTTCCCGGCCAATTATGTTTTTCGAGACGTTTTAAAGTTGCATCGTTCGTTCGCTTTAGAGGCATTTTGTATTTTTTGCAATAAATTATAAGAAAATGCTCAACAAGCGAAGGAATATCTTCAATGCGATCCTTTAAAGAAGGTAGTGGAATTTCGACTGTATTTATTCGATAAAGCAGGTCCTGACGAAATTTCCCATCATGAACCATCTGATATAAAGGCATATTTGTAGCACAAACCAATCTGACATCAATCGGGATTTCCTTGTTGGTTCCAAGACGCACTACATATCGATTTTGAAGAACACTTAGAAGTTTCGATTGTAAAGCAAAGGATAAATTTCCTATTTCGTCTAAAAAAATGGTTCCTTTTGATGCAGCTTCAAAACGTCCTGCACGATCTTCCTTTGCATCTGTAAAAGCACCTTTTTTGAATCCAAACAATTCGCTTTCAAACAGTGTTTCACTAATTGCACCAAGATCGACACTAATGAAAATCTCATCTTTTCTGTTCGAGGCCTTATGAATTGCCCTGGCAATAAGTTCTTTGCCTGTCCCATTCTCACCAAGAATAAGTACATTAGCTTCGGTTGTCGCCACTTTTTGAACAATGCTGAGTACTTTTTGCATGTTTGGTGAATTACCGATCATGTTGGCATAACCCTGATCCTGATTTGCCATCAATACTTTTTGTTTCGATCGCAAATTTTCAAGCTCAACTTTTGACTGCCGCAGTTGAAGAGTTGTGGTTATTGTTGCCAATAATTTTTTATTATCCCAGGGTTTGAGAAGGAAATTTGTTGCTCCTTCTTTAATTCCCTGAACAGCCAGCTCAATGTCGCCGTATCCCGTAATCAGAATTACAACCACCGCCGGATCAATTTCAAGAATTTTATTCATCCAGAAAAATCCTTCTTTTCCGCTTGTTGCTTCACGCGAAAAATTCATATCCAATAAAATCAGATCATAATTTTCGTTTTTCAGTAAAGTTGGGATGTTTTCCGGATTTTTTTCCGTATGAACTATTTTAATATGTTGTTTTAAAAAAAGCTTTGCAGCCAGTAAAATATCCTGATCGTCATCAACAATCAGTATTTTGGCATCTAATTTATTCATAACAGATTATTTATTAATTTTCATATTTTGATTCATATTTTTTTTAGTCATTGTGCAATTTGTGCAATTAATGTGTAATGCGATTTAAGCTACCTTTTATATTTGAAATTCAATTACATTACCGGCCAATTCGGCCAATTAATGGCCAATTATTTTAGTTCATATTTTGTATATCTTCTTTTTTTGAGTTGCCCCATTATTGCCCCACTATTGTTACTTTTGCCCCATTATTGCCCTATTTTATAATGTATGATATTCCTGCACCCGATGAACCAATCTTTTTCAGTAATTAAAATTTCTTTTTTGACTAATGCCTGCAATTCTTTTATGGCAGTAGTTTTCGATACTAAATTTATTTCTTGATACACTTTGTTTGTAATTTTATCGGACATTTTCATTATTATTCGGACATTCATTCGACAATCTTTCCTTTTAAAACATATTTGGTTGTTTTTCTTTCTCCTGTTTTGATTCCATTTTGAGCCAATTATGAGCCTTTTGAGCCAATTAATTTAAAAGTAGTTCCATCGCCAACTTCTGCTTTTCTTTACATTATCTTTTGTGTTATTCATAAAACTCTTCAATCAATTCAGGATATTCATTATATATTTTGCCATTTAATTCCCTTCCATTAAGTTTTTTGTTTCTTTTTATGCCATCTGATCCCCAAGCTCCCCACTGTTTGAAAAAGAAAACAGCGTTTTGTTGTTCGCACTGTTTTTTTATATTTAATGCCCAGTCGCTTTTCATAGGTCTTGCTCTTATTCCACTTTCTCCGCCTACAATTACCCAATGAATATTTTCTAAATTAAGATTACCAACATCTTCAAGAAGTGGTTCCATCGAAATAAATCTTATTGTTGCATTTATGTTTCTCAAATAATTAATTCGGTGTTTTGTTTTGCTATTTTCAACACTAACGCCAAGCCATACATTTTTTGGTAAATTTTTTTCCATTAAATATTCTGACATTAATTTTTCTCTTTTAGTAAGAATTTGGTATGTATGCCAAGGTGTTTTTTCTATGATTTCAAAAATAGAATCAAGATGTGCGAAAGGCATTTTCTCGTGAAATAAATCACTCATAGAATTAACAAAGAACTTTGTAGGCTTTTTTATATTTAAAGGTTGTTCAAGACGTTCCGGCATTATGTTAAATTCAAAACCATTTTCATAACCTTTTGTACCCATTGCTTTTAAACGCTTTGCCATTGTTTCGGCATAACAATTTTGGCAACCTGAACTTACCTTATTGCAACCAACCGATGGGTTCCAGGTTTGTTCTGTCCATTCAATTTTACTTTTCTTCATGGCTAATCCATTTAATAATTGTTTCCTTCTTAATTTCTTCTGCAATATTCCACTTTCTCATATCATGAATTTCCACATTATTACTGTCAAGGATCTTTATTTTTTGTAAATCATATAATTCTTTAAGTTCTTCCTTTGCATGTTTAGGCAAAAATAACTCACGTATCGTAAAATCCACAATTTGTTTATTCGTTAAATCTTCTTTATGTAAAGCACTTACGAAGCTTTCTTTAAATTTATCATAAAACGGTGATATTTCCTTTATGGGAAACAGAGAAGTTTGATTTTGATTTTTTACTTTAACATGACTTCCGTCATCTGTTATTTTTAATGCTATCTTATTCATAAATAGCATACCCTTTTGATGTTTAGTAAGTAAAAAAAGTGAATTTTTGCTACCACCACCATCTAATAAAACAGGTCTTACATATCGAATTGAAGTTTCTTGCAAAAGTTTTTCTCGAACGGAAAACATAAAATCATCAATATTTTTATAATCTGTAAATCCCTTTGTTGTAAACTCTTCTATGAAAATTCTTGTTTTATGACTTTCATCAAATCCTAAACCTGAAAAACGATAGCTATGGAATATTGGCAAAAACAATAATACTTCTGTATTAGATAAATGTAATAATTCTTTTAAATGTTGCATTTTTACATTAGAGTACGTGAATGGGTCAAGAAAGAAAAATTTGGGTATTTTCATTCTGTCATGTTTTCTAATAATGTCTGGCAATAAAGTTTCATATTTTTCATTATGAACATGAATTGTTATGATATTTCTATCATAATCAATTTTATCAAGTTCTATTTTAAGGTTTTCAATATTCTCTTTATCTTGATCGTTAAATAAAATATATACTTTTAGATTGTCTTTTTTCTGCAATTGTGGCGAAGAAAGAATATATTTTAGTCTATGAATTAGAATCAATGGGCTTCCATCTTCTTTCCCGTTTTTTCCTGCACCACAAAATAAATCGGCAATTAGACAAGTCCCATAAGACATTAAAAGTTTCGGTAAATAACCTTGAATGTAATCTTTATAAATTTTTGTTTTTGCCGATGTTAAGGCAGATTGCTTTTTGAAGAAATCGTTTTCTTTCATTATACTTATCCAATTAAAAGTTTATAAACTTTCCTTGTTTAAATCAACGGGGTAGTCAGTTAGCACTAAAATATCCCAATCCGAATCATTTCGTTCATCTCCACGAATCCTTGAACCATATAGTCAATTCCTAATTTATAATATTATCAATTCCTTGCTTGTTTATATTGCATATCGACCCTTTTTGCTCGTTTTTTCTGGTATTTTTCTATTTCTTTCCTTAATGGTTCTGAACGAGCAATGTATAAATGCGTTAAGGCACATGCCAATCCTTGGGCATCCTCACAATCAATGACACAAAGAATGCCGGAAATATCACCGGTGTTCATTACATCTTTTATCAAAAATTTTGATTTTAAAGTTAGTTTTGGATGCTTATCCCTCATCATTAATACTAATTCTCTAATCGGGAAAGCTTTTATCGGACGATTTTGCTTGATTTTCTGCGTAATTTCTTCATATTCAGCTTTAATTGTATCCATTTGTTCTTTATATTTTAATTAGAACATTTAATGCTGTAAATTTAAATATTAATGTTCACATTTGTACAAAAAAATGAACGAAAATGAACAATAATAATTGTTTTGGTACAAAAAACCATTGTAATATATTGCTATCCATACATATAAAAACAATGGCATAGTATTAGTTAAAAAATGTTAAAAAACAATCGAAGTATGGATAGGAAAATTGAAAAAAAGAAGTGGACATTACAGAAGATTTTATCAATTATAGGAATACTTGCTTTTGTGTTTTTTTTGGTTTACTTGTTTTTCCTCAGAGATAAATCAAGCAAATTGTATGTAAACAAAAATCAATTAACTGTTGCTGAGGTGTTAATGGATAAATTTCAGGAATTTATTCCAATCGACGGGGTTGTTTATCCCAAAAACACTGTTTACATTGATGCGATTCAGGGTGGAGTTGTCGAAGCTGTTTATGTTGAAGATGGTGCAATGCTACACAAAGGTGATACAATTCTTAAACTTTTGAATACAGCAATGGAGCTAAATTATATGGAGCAGGAAACCAGAATGCTTGGCGAAATTAACAGATTGCAAAATTCACAGCTCAGCCTTGAACAGAATAAATATTTGAGACAAAAAGAAATAGTGAATCTTGAATATATGATTGATGGTGCAAAAATTGATTTTGAGAGAAAAGTTAAATTGTTTGCCGACAGTGTAATTTCTTTAAAGGAATTTGAAGATGCCGATCGTGATTTTACTTACAATTTAAAACAATTAGAACTTTCATTAAAGTTACAAAAACTTGATTCAATTAGCAGAGATGTGCAGGCCAGAGACATTAATAATTCGCTTTCAAGAATGCATGAAAACATGAAACTTTTAAGAAAAAATATTGATAATGCCTATGTTAAAGCAACAGCAAAAGGAAAATTGTCTTCTTTTAGTGCTGAGATTGGAGAAACAAAATCAGCAGGAGAGCATCTGGGTCAAATTGATAAACAAGATGGATTTAAGTTACGTGCAAACATAGATGAAAGATATATCTCAAGAGTTTTTATCGGACAACCAACCGAATTAGTTTTTAACAGAAAAAACTATCAGCTATATATTAATAAAATTTATACCGATGTAAGGAATGGCGCTTTCCAGGTCGATTTATTGTTTGTCGGCTTAGCTCCTTCATCTATAAAGAGAGGACAAACTTTACAATTAAAGTTGAAATTTAGTAGTGAAACCGATGCCATAATTGTTAAACGTGGAGGTTTCTTTCAGGAAACAGGAGGAAATTGGATATATGTGATAGATCCTTCTGGAGATTTTGCAATAAAAAGAAATATTAGAATTAACAGGCAAAACACAAATTTCTATGAAGTTATGGAAGGCTTGCAACCCGGCGAAAAAGTAATAGTTTCTTCTTATGATTCATTTGGAAATAAAGATAAATTGATATTTAAATAATTAATGAAATACATAAATAACATCACTATGATAAAAACAGAAAGTTTAAGCAAAATATTTAGAACAGATGAAATTGAAACTACTGCTCTGAATAAGGTATCTTTCGAAATCCAAAAAGGTGAATTCGTTGCAATTATGGGACCCTCGGGTTGCGGAAAGTCAACATTGTTGAATATTCTAGGATTATTAGATAATCCCTCAGAGGGAGAGTATATTTTTCTTGAAAATGAAGTATCAGGTTTTTCTGAAAGACAAAGAGCAAAACTTAGAAAACAAAATATTGGTTTTGTTTTTCAGAATTTTAACCTGATTGATGAATTAAACGTTTTTGAAAATGTCGAGCTTCCTTTAATATATTTGGGGTATAACTCTTCTGAGCGAAAAGCAAGAGTTGATGAAGTATTAGAACAAATGCAAATAATTCATCGTAAAAAACATTTTCCTTTACAACTTTCGGGAGGCCAACAACAAAGGGTTGCTGTTGCAAGAGCTGTTATTGCAAAACCAAGTTTGATATTGGCTGATGAGCCTACAGGTAACCTTGATTCATCGCATGGTGAAGAAGTAATGAATTTACTTGATAGTTTGAATCAAAACGGAACAACAATCGTAATGGTAACTCACTCACAAAGAGATGCTGAATACAGCCGACGTATAATTCGCTTATTCGATGGACAAATTATTAATGAAAACATTAGAGAAACAGTAGCAAGCATGTAGTGTTTCGAGTTTCAGGTTTCGAGTTTCATTTATTGCCATGCAAGTTGCAACTCGAAACCAGTAGTATAAATAATTAATTAAATAATTAAATATATATAAAAATGAAAATGAAAAAAATTGCAATTAGTATTTTTCTCGCGCTTTTGTTTCCGGTTTTAATGTTTGCGCAAGATAATCAAAATGAAGAAAAGGAAGCAATAAAAACTGTTATTCAAACAGCTTATGTCGATGGCCTCCAAAACAATGGAGATTTGACAAAAACAGAAGATGGATTTCATCCCGGATTTAATTTATTGGGAGTTAGAAATAATGGATTAACAAAATTCCCTATTTATTCGTGGGTTGAATATGCCAAACATAAGCAAAAAGAAAACCCCGATCCTCCGGCAGAAAATGAAAAAGTTACTTGTGAGTTTGAATTGATTGATATTACAGGTAATGCCGCCGTAGCCAAAATTGAATTATACAAAGATTCAAAAAAGATTTATACAGATTATTTATCATTATATAAATTTGAAGAAGGTTGGCGAATAGTCAATAAAATTTATTTCGCTCATAAATAATATAATACCAGGAAAATACTGTAAAATAAATTTACATATTTCCGTGGTTTTATTTCGCTGATTTTTTAAAATCAGACACTTATTTGAACTCGATCAAAATGATACTAAATTATTTCAGGACAGCTATTAGAAATCTATTTAGAAATAGAGGATTTACCCTGATAAATATTATCGGCCTTGCAATAGGTATGACTGCTTCATTATTGATTACATTATGGGTTTTTGATGAATTAAGTTACGATAAATATAATGAAAAAATAGATAATATCTATAGGGTTGATCGTGATATTTTTTTCAATAAAGAAAGGTTTCTGGTACCTGTTACAGGAGCAATTTATGGAGAAACAATAAAATCTGATATCCCTGATTTTGAGGAGATGGTTCGATTATATCCAACTGAAATGTCAATTGAAGATAACAGGGGTGTAGATCACAACGAACAAGTATTTTTTGTTGATCCAAGTTTTTTTAATGTTTTCACTTTTCCATTCATTCAAGGCGATTCCGAAAAATCTCTGGAAGAACCTTTTACGGTAGTTTTAACTGAAAAAGGTGCTGAAAAATATTTCGGAAGCGAAAATCCGATTAATAAATACATTCAAATTGAATGGGGTGAAGAAAAAAAATCATATTTAGTAACCGCTATTATTGAAAATGTACCAGAGAATAGTCATTTTCATTTCGATGTTATTGCTTCATTTAGTACGCTGGATACTTATATGCCTGACCATTTAAAAACCTGGTTGAACAATTATCTTTATACTTATGTATTATTAAAGGATGGAATTAAAAAAGAACAGGCTGAAGAAAAACTTCAGGTTTTGGTCGATCAATATATTTTACCTGCCTATCAGAAATTTTTTCAAAAGGATGATGTCGAGGCTTCCATGAGATTATATCTTAAACCGGTTTCCGAAATTCATCTTTCTGATATGATGTGGGGGATTGAACCAAGCGGTAGTAAATCATCGGTTTACACTTTTTCCATTGTTGCTATTTTAATTTTAGTGATTGCTTGTTTTAATTTTATGAATCTATCAACAGCTCTTGCAGGAAGAAGATCTCTTGAAGTTGGTGTCAGGAAAACAATGGGGGCAAATAAAAGACAATTAGTAATTCAATTTCTGGGCGAGTCGTTTATTTTGGCTTTAATTTCATTTATTATTGCTCTATTATTAATAGAAATTATTTTGCCTTATTATAATACTTTTACAAATAAATCACTATCCCTGCTTACTCTCGGAAATACTGAAATCCTGTTTGCACTTTTAACAATTATATTTGGAACAGGAATTGTTGCCGGTTTATACCCTGCATTTTATCTTTCTTCGTTTAAACCAATTGTCGTACTAAAAGGAAAAATGGATGCTACGAATAAGAAATTTAGTTTCAGACAACTCCTTGTTGTTTTGCAGTTCGGGATTTCTATTGCTTTGATAATTGGAACAATAACAGCATATCTGCAAATGAATTATTTTCAAAAGAAATCCCTGGGTTTTCAAAAAGAAAATTTACTTATAATTCCATTTGAAAGCAATTATGTACGAGATCATTATACTGTGTTTCGTGATGAATTAATTCAGCAACCGATAATTGAAAAAGTTGCAGCCTCATCGAAAGTACCTGCAACTTCAAATTACTCTGACACGGGTTTTGAAACAGAGTTATTGCCTGATGAAACTTTTTTAAGCAGGTTTTATTCGGTTGATTATTATTACTTCGATGTCTATAAAATGGAAATAATAGCAGGCCGAAACTTTTCTAAAGAATTTTCAAAAGATACTACCGATAAATGGATTCTTAATGAATCTGCTATTCACAAAATGGGAATTAAGGATCCAAACAAAGCTATTGGGAAAACGTATAATGCGCATAGAGGCGAAGATGAAGATAAAGCTAAAGGAAAAATAATAGGTGTTGTTAAGGATTATCATTATCAAGGGCTTGATAAAAAAATTGAACCAATGTCTCATTTTCTATCTCTTGAAAGGATCAGGTTAATTAGCGTGAGATATAAAGAAGGGAAAGAAAAAGAAGTGATTGAGCTTGTAGAAAATATATGGAAAAAGCATTTTTCTGGTGTCCAATTCTCAAGTATGTTTTTAACCGAGCGTTATAATAGCCTTTATCAGAATGAACATAAATTGCAATTGACCTTAATTGCATTTACAATTCTTGCAGTTTTTATAGCCTGCCTCGGTTTATTTGGTTTGGCTGCTTTTGTTGCCCAAATGAAAACAAAAGAAATTGGTATTCGTAAAGTACATGGTGCATCAATATTTTCTATTGTCAAATTATTGAATACTTCTTTCGCAAAATGGGTTCTAATTGCAAATATAATTGCCTGGCCGGTTGCATACTATTTTCTTGATGAATGGTTAACAGGATTTTACTACAGAATTGATATGCCGTTTTGGGTTTTTATTATTTCAGGATTATTGGGCCTGATAATTGCTTTATTAACGGTAAGTTACCAGGCAATTGTGGCTGCCAGGTCAAACCCTGTGGATGCTTTACGATTTGAATAATATAAAATATAAAAAAATGAGAGAAGTAGTAATTCTAATTCCGGATGTTGACATTGAGCAAAATATTGAAATTGATGTAAGGATAAATGGCCGAAAAAAAACAATTCAATACAGAGTCGAATTATTGGACTGGGAAGGAAACGATTGTCCTCCGAAAGATAAAGTAACTGTGTTGAAACATAAAATTGAAGAATATGATAAAAATTGGGAGTTAGTAGAAATTGGCGCCCCGGGTGAGGACAATATTCCTTTAATGTTTAGAAAAAAGACATGTGTTTAAGAAATGTAATCGGTGATTAGTAATCGGTGATCGGTAATCAGTGATCAGCATCCAGTAACCAGTATCTGATATGTTAAGTATTTACATAAAAATGTTTTACAGGCAAACATGCAAGCAATCGCATACGTTTATTAATATTCTTGGTTTAGCAATAGGATTGGCAAGTTTTATTTTAATTGTTTTATATGTTGTTGATGAATTAAGTTACGATCGTTATCATAAAAATTCAGAAAATATTTACAGGCTCGTAAATGTTTATAATTTTGAAGGAGTTGGTGAAAATTCGGCAAGTTCACCTTTTCCGTTAGCTTTTACTTTAAAAGATGAATACCCCGGAATGATTGAAAATACTGTCAGGGTATTTAATTTCCAATCACCTCGGCTATTGATCGAATATGATGAGCAAAGTTTTAATGAGAGACGCTTTTTTTATGCAGATTCTACCTTTTTCGATGTTTTTGATCATGAATTTATTTATGGTGATCCTGAAACTGCTTTGGATGAATCATATTCGGTTGTAATTACCGAATCGACTGCTGAAAAATATTTTGGTGATGAAAACCCGATTGGGAAATTATTTAGATTTGAAAAAAAATTTGATTTAAAAGTTACCGGAGTTGTAAAGAATATTCCATCTCAATCGCATTTTAAATTCGATTTTATCGGATCAATGTCTTCGGTAGCTCAATTGTATGGAGGGAAATTGCCTAAAACCTGGGTTTGGAATCCTTGTTGGACATATTTTTTGCTACAAACCGATGCCGATCCCAAAGAACTTGAAAATGAATTTCCGTCATTTATTGAGAAATTTTTTTATGATGCGGAAAAAGAGAATGTTTCGCTTTATCTCCAGGCTTTAACAGATATTCATTTAAAATCGAAGCTTGATTATGAAATCGAAGCAAATAACAATTATTCTTACATCCGGATTTTATCAATAATTGCCTTGTTTTTGTTAATTATTGCTGCAATAAATTTTACAAACCTTGCAACAGCAGCATCCGATTGCAGAATAAAAGAAATCGGTGTTAAAAAAATTCTTGGAGTATCAAGAAAACGTTTAATATTTCAATTTTTGTCCGAAGCTATTATTTTGAGTTTTATTTCATTAATTTTTGCATTATTGATTATCGAGCTGATTTTGCCGGCCTTTAACATTTTTACGGGAAAAGAATTTAGTACAACTATCTTTTTTCAAACCGAATATCTTCTGGGTATATTGTTTTTAGGATTCTTAACTGGTTTTATATCCGGAATATATCCTGCTTTTTATTTATCTTCTTTAAAACCATTATCGATTTTATATAGTGGATTATTAAAGAATAATAAGAAAGGACTTTTAAGAAAAATTCTCGTGATCATTCAATTTGCTGTTTCAATAACTTTAATTGTTGTTACTTTATTTATATTCAGACAAGCAACATACTTGCGTAATGCTAAGCTCGGTTTTAATAAAGAAAATATTGTAGTAGTTCCTGTAAACCACACAAATGTTGCAAATTCCTATGAATCTTTTAAAAAGGAGTTACTACAGAATCCAAACATATTGAGTGTTACCAACATGGATGACATCCTGGGTTCAGCACATAATACCCACGAATTTCGCCCCGAAGGTTTCCCCTTGGACAAATGGCAATTTTATCCTGCACTTGTCATAGGTTATGATTTCATAAAAACATTTGAAATAGAAATTGTTGAAGGACGTGATTATTTAAGAAAAAACAAAACCGATCCTGAAAAAGGAATATTGATCAACGAAGCTATGGTTAAGCATGTCGGTTGGGAGAATAATAAAGAGGCGATCGGGAAAAAATTCAGATCATTAAGTGGAGATGAGAAGGTTATTGGGGTATTTAAAGATTTTAATGTTACATCATTACATGAACCTGCCGGTCCTTTTGTCTTAAATATGAAAGAAAAAGAATTTGAAATTTTATGGTTTTTAAAATATCTCGCTATTAGGATTTCTCCTGAAAACAGTAATGAAACAATTGATTTTATAGAAAAGAAATGTAAAGAATTTTCTCCCGAAAGGCCCTTTGAATATAGTTTTCTTGATAATGAATTAGATGAACTTTATTCGGATGAGGAAAATCTGGCAAAACTTACATTAATATTTACGATCTTAATAATTTTTATTGCAAGCCTGGGTTTATTTGGACTGACTTCTTTTACAGTTGCCCGACGGACAAAAGAAATTGGTATCAGAAAAACTTTAGGTTCAGGAACAGTGTCAATAATTGCTTTGTTTTCAAAAGAATTCATTCAGCTAATTCTTATCTCGATTGTGATCGCCTGGCCGGTTTCCTATTTTTTAATAGATAATTGGTTGCAATATTTTGCTTATCAAGCATCAATAAATTGGTTTATTTTTATTATTGCCGGATTTCTCGCTGTAATTGTAGCAATGTTAATAACAAGTATTAAAGGTTTCTTTGCCTCAAGGATCAATCCGGTTGAAACTTTGAAATACGAATAGAATAATTTCAAAGTAAAAGAAAAATCCTGATACCATAGGCATTGAAGAGTAGAGAGCATATTTTCATTTAATGCTCACAGGCCGTATAATATCAAGCATTATCGGGTTTTTTAGGGGGCTCAACTTAGCTATAAATCCTAAAATGTTGGGGGATGTGCTTTATTCTTCCATTCTGTCTTCAAGCATTCGCAAGATATACTCTCTTGCAATTTTTGGGATTGCGTTGACTCGTACGAATTGCAAATGTGTATATCTATAAGTGGGTGGGATTCTATTTCAACAAAACTCCATCTTGTAATTCAATAATCCTATCACAATTGGCTGCAAAATCATCATCGTGGGTTACGGCAATGATTGTTTGTCCTTTTTCTTTGCAAAGTTGTTTAAAAATGTCAAAAACTTTGTCTGTATTTTTGGTGTCCAGGTTCCCGGTAGGTTCATCACCCATTATTATGGCCGGGCTATTAATTAAAGCCCTTGCAATAGCAACTCTCTGTTGTTGACCGCCGGAAAGTTTATTGGCAGGTTTATTTTCTTGTCCTTTTAAATCCAATAAATATAAATCTTCCAATGCTTTAGCTTTGATTTCTTCGATAGATTTCTCACCAAGTTTCATTGCAGGTAGCATCACATTATCTAGTGCCGTAAACTCAGGTAATAAATAATGAAATTGAAATATAAAACCGATATTCTTATTACGATGAGCAGACAATTCGTTTTTACTTTTACCTGTCAGGTTGATTCCGTTTATGTTTAAGTTTCCTGTAAAGTCGGTATCCATTGTTGAAAGCACATATAATAATGTGGATTTTCCTGAACCGGATTTACCTATAAGTGAAAGAAATTCACCTTTATTGACATCAAACGAAATATCTTTCAACACCTGAAAGGTTTGTGGTTCATAAAAATATTTACTAATATTTTTTACTGATAATGCTATTTTTTCCATTTTTTTAACCTCTAATAATTTCTACAGGATCTACTTTTGACGCCTTTCTTGCCGGAAGATATCCTGCTACCATTGTAATGATAAGCCCAAGCCAAAAAGCAAGAATGTATTCTTTTAAATTGAAATACATTGGCAGAGATTCCATTGCCATCATTTGAAAAGGAATTTTACATAATACACTAGAAATACCAAATCCTAACAGAATACCGGATATGCCTCCAAATATTCCTATGATTACAGCTTGCGACAAGAAAATCTGTACTACATCATTTCCTCCAAAGCCTACGGCTTTTAAAATAGCGATATCTTTTATTTTTTCATTTACGGTCATATTCATGATATTGTAAATACCGAAACCTGCTACAATAATTATAACGATAGATACAGCTAATGCCAAAATTTCTCTCAATGCATTGACCGAAACTAATTGTGTGTTTCCTTCTTGCCATGCTTCAACTTTGTATGGAACAATTTCATGCAATGACTCAGCAACATGCTTAGCTTCATTGAAATCAGTAATGTTAACCTGAATATCGGTGGCGTAACTTCTGTTTTCAGAGACGAGTTGTAGTGCTGCTGACTTTCGGATAAAGCCTTTTGAGTCATCTATGGTCGGAAATCCCGTTTTTATTAAACCAATGATTTTACAGTTTTTTGTAATATTATCGGAGGTTGTAATAGAAAGGTTACTTCCAGGAGACAGACTTAATTTTTCAGCCAAACCAACACCCAGAATAATATTCGTATTACTATATGCCAACTCTTCCCAATTACCCTCAACCATATAATCTTTAATCTTAAACATCTTATCTTCATTAACTACATCTACGCCTGATAAGGTGCCTCCCTGTTTAATGGAACCATTTCTATAGGTAACACTCATATTTACCTGAGTGGTGATGGCTGTTATTTTCGGATTTGATTCTATTTCTTTAACAATTTTATCTGCATTTTTAATGCCTTCGGTATATTGAATAGCTTTGGTATTTCTGACATTTATCAAGGTGTTTTCTTGAGGTGAAATAATTGTCGGAACCTCCGTTTGCACATCATTATAAATGCGAATATGTGCTAAAGAAGTAAATGCCATTTCTGTTTGCACATTGTTTGCACCTGCCATAAAACCAGTCATAACAACATACATCGAAACGCCAAAAGTTACACTAAGTATTGCTATTAATGCTTGTTTCCTTCTTGAGGTTAAATGCGCAAAAGATATTTTTAAATTTGTTTTTGATATCATCTTATTGTTTATTTCTTAGGTAAAACTAAGGCTGTATTTTCATCTATTCCTTCTATTATTTGAACCCATTCGGCATTTTTAATGCCAACTTTTACTTGAATTTCTTCGTTATTTGAAGTCAAAACTTTATTCCCTTTCACGAGGTATTTTTTAGGTATAACCAATGCATTTTTTTGTTCATTAACTATAACATTTGCCTGTACCTGAGTACCTGAATATAGCTGAGGAGTTTCGTTATTGAATTTTACTTCAATTACAAATGATTGTTCATCATTATCAAAGGAAGGATAAATTTTTGATACTTTGGCTTGATAGGTTTTATCCTTTTCGGTATTTAAAGCCAATTGTACTTTCTGTCCTAATTGTACAGAATTTATATCTTCTTCGGCAACAAATAGTTTAGTAACCAAATTGCCTCCGCCAATACGGGCGATCATCTCACCTTTTTTTACAAGTTCTCCTTTGTTTTTGTTTACTTCCAGAACATAACCGGCAATCATACTTTTGATATGGTAATCGCCGTAATATTGCTGTTGAATATCCAATTGGTTTTTGGCATTTTCTAAAGATAATTTCAAATTATTTTCCAAATCGATCAAGGATTTCTCCAAATTCTTTATAGTAATTTTGGCATTATTGTATTGTAATTTTGCCTTCTCGAAATCCAGTTGCGATATTGCATTGGTTTTTACCAACTCGGAATTTCTTTCATAATTTTTTTTATCCAATTCCAATGAAGCTTTTGATTGTTCAATCTGATTTTTGAGTTGAACAATCTGAGGGGAATTGGGGCTGGCTTTGGCTAATGCATTCTGGTAATTAGCCAGTGCATTTTTTGCTTGAAATGACTGAACATCATTTGATAATTGAAATAGTGATTGATTTAAACCTACCTTATCACTTTCTTTCACATGCGCTTCCATGATAAAACCTTCGGTATTTGCTGTAACCCAGTATTCATCAGAATATTGAACGTGTCCACTTGCAAAAACAGCATCAATTATGTCTTTTCGATCAGCGTGCATTTTTCCGCTTTTATCACAACCCGAAATGAGCATGGCAATTATGATCGTGAATAAACTTAATTTTTTCATTATACTTTTTTTTTATTGTCTTGAACGAATGCTTGAATAATTTGTATAAACAGCAGAAAGAGAATTGAGGTAATTACTTTCCGCTTTCAGATAATCTTCATAAGTTCTCAGATGAACTTCCAAAGATATTGTTCCCTTATTGTACTTCTGGAGTGATAACTCCACATTCTTTTTATAAAGTTGATAATTACTTTTTGTAAACTCAAGTTGAGATAATCCGTTATAGTGATCTTTTAGTAATAATGCATCTGCATTTTTTGACTTTTTACGCTCAAAAAAAGCGATTTGTTCATTAATTCTATCATTGATCTTAGCAACTTTTAAACTTCCTTTGTTTTTATAAGCACCAAAAATTGGAATAGAAAGATTCATGCCAAAAGTGATGTTACTATGCCAGATATCATTAGTGAAGCTCAAACCTCCTTCATCATTAAAATGCTGATAACCAAAATACTTTGTTCCGATAAGCTTTGGTAAAAAAGCTGCTTTTTTTAGTTTTACATCTAGTTCTGATTGTTTCTTTTGTAAATCGAAAGTTCTAAGATTTATATCTTCTTTTATGTCTTGAACAAAATCAATCTGATTGTTCTCAATATCAATTTTTTCTGAAAAGATGATGGTGTCATCTACCATTAGATCAAACAGAATTTTAAGTTTGTAAACATAGTTGTCGTACAAACTTTCATTTGCCTTTATGGTTTGGCATATATTGTTAACCGTAATTTTTGCTTGATTTAGCGAAGGTAAATCGATAATTCCCTCTTTAAATTTCTGATGTGTTACCTCCAAAACATTTTCAGAAGATGCAAGGTTTGCATTATTAATCTCTAACGCGTGTTTTACAACCAATGCACCAAAGTAGTACATTGCTGTTTGTTCTTTCAGTAATTGAATAAATACATCTCTCTGAACGGACTGAATTTCGATATTTAATTTTGAAAGTTTAACCTCCATCTTCCTTTCAAGATTTATCATATCTTTAGTTATATTTAGCCCTGCATTATAATTATATTGAGACCCTAATTGTGCATATACCGTCTCACCAGGATGTCCAAATAAATCACCTGGTAAAACAGAAGTTTGTTTTTCAATATTGTTTTGATAATCTATAACTCCTGATATTGTTGGTAAAGCACTTCTTTTTTTTATTTTATATTCTTGTACAGATTTTTCTGTTTTGAGCTTGTAAACTTCTAAATCCGGATTTTTTTCCAAAGAATAATTAATAGCGTCTTCCACAGATTTTAATTCTATACCCTGTGCTCTTAAATGGAGACTATTTCCGAATAAAATAACAAAAACCAAAAATCTTATAATCTGGTCCATTGGATTGTTTTTGTAAAGAATCTGGTTTCAATATCTATGTTTAAAACGTCAGTATTTTTCAGGTATGCAGAACAACGAGCAGTTCTACCTCTATCTTTTGAATAGATTATTCCATTTTTCCACTTTTCCTTGTTGAACTCAAGTCCTGATAGTACTTGAAGTCCTAAAAGCTTTCTGTCTCTATGTTTTGAATCGGAATTCTTTTTGTCTTTTACCGGGTTTCCGTGTTTATCATTGGGTTCTTTTAACCAAATGATTTTTCCATAGTATTTACCTTCCGATTCATATATTTCAATGGTGGCATTTTTTATATGATTGAGCCACTTGCCAGTAATGGCATCAGGATTATTTTGTGCATTTACTGAAATGAACCCTGTGATAAAAATGATAAAAATTAAATTAATCTTCATTGTTTTAATGTTTAAATTAGCTGCAAGAATAAAGGCTATTTGACAATTAGCAATGGCAATTGTAGGTGAACTGAACAAAATGGAGGTTGAATTAACCAGAATCCTATCTGGGATTTTCTATCCATTTTTTAAATGGAGTTACTTTTAGGCGACTTACGATTGGTTTGTTTTTAACTAAAACTGTAAGATTGACAATAATTTTTCTATTAAAGAAGGGTTCAATGTTTTTAATAGCTTTTCGGTTTATTATCATTTGGCGGTTGATGCGGAAATATATTTTAGGATCAATAGCATTTTCAATTTCATTAATTGTTTTAAATATAGCTGATCGTTTGCCATTGAATTCATAGGCATAAACAACTTCATTTTCTAATTGAAAAAGGGCAATATCTTCTACCGCCAAAGGAATCATCTTTTCACGAAACCTAACTATAAATGAATTTTGATATGACTTTTGAGTTGGGTTTGTTTCTTGAACCAGATTACCGATGTTGCTAAAAGAAGATTTTATTAAGGCTACTTTAGAAATTGCTATGTCAATGTCTTTTTGTTGGAAAGGTTTTAGAATATAACCTATGCCATTGTTCTTAAAAGCTTTAAGCATGTATTTATCGAAGGCGGTACAAAATACCACAGGTTTTGTCACTTCAATTTGATTGAATATTTCAAAACTCTCTCCATCTGCCAACTGAATATCCATAAATATTAAATCCAATTTTGATTGATTTTTGGTTAAATACTTAACCGTATTTTCTATACTCTGACAAATATTCACCACCAGGCAATGCTCGTTTTCTTCAATAAACTCTTTTAGCAATTCGGCTGTTTTGTTTTCGTCTTCTATAATTAAAATATTCATGATTAAAAGAATTTAAGCGTTACAGAATATTCTTTGTCGCTTTCTTCAATGATAAGGCCATCATTAATACCTATTAGTTCGTATCTGCGAGAAAGATTTGACAAGCCAGTTCCTATAGGTTTATCTTTAAAAACTTTAGGTTGCAGGTTATTTGAAACTGTAATGCTTGTTAAATTATTTTGGGTAATACTTATATGTAAAGGTTTCTCATCAGAAACAATATTATGTTTTATACAGTTTTCTATCAATAACTGAAGAGAAAAAGTGGGTAAAGAGTACAATAAGCTTTCCTTTTTGATATGGATTTCAAACTTCAATCCATTTTTAAAACGTGTTTTTTGAAGAAATATATATGATTCTGCAAATGCTAATTCATCCTTAAACTTAACTTGGGCTACAGAGCTGTTTAGTAAGATGTTGCGATATAATTCAGAGAGTTTAATTACATATTCTTCGGCAATAATTACATCTTTTCTAATAACTGTTTGAAGAGTAGTCAATGAATTAAATAGAAAATGAGGATTCAGTTGTTTTTTTAAATTCTCTAATTCAGCTTTGTAATTTTCCGCTTTTAGTTGAAGGTTCTCTACAATAAGTTTTTTATTTTTTATTTGAGAGTTTATGATACGTTGTAAAACTAAAATAAGAATTGTTGACATCAATATTCTCATTATGGAAAATAAAAATGTAAGTTTTGTATCGTTAAAAAACTTATGTGTTACTATAATATAGAAACCAACAAGAACTATATTTATAAATAATATTAAATACCACTTGAGATTCTTGATTTTTGAATTAATAAACCAAATACTCAAAAATATTAATATAAAGCAAATCAATTGAAAAAGAAGATATTCAATTTTAATTATTGGTGATTGACTTAATTTGATGGATATACCTATAACTGCTAAAGCAATAGCTAATATATAAGGAGTATATCTTTGTATGTTAGATTTTGATTCTTTTGCCAATTGAGTAATGGGTTTTTAGTTTGCAGAGAACTCAGAAATAATTATACCCCTATTGTCAATTATCCTCCCAATTCGGGTGACTATTCTGCGTTAATAGTGTATATTTCTTTTTTGTCCGTTTAATTATTTTAAGTTTTCCAGTTTGAAATTATCTTTATTTTTCACAAATATAATAATTTCATTTAAATATCAAAGCAAGAAATAAAAAAAGCGGGTTTTCAGGCCCGCTAATTTTTATTTTATATGAAAATGTTTTCACAAATATAAAAATTATTTTTAAATATTTAAATTATTAGGTGGTTGTTTTGGTGGGTGGGGGTTACGGTTAGTATAAGAATAGTATCCGATTACGGGCTTCATTCCTGTCAAACCGTGATGATATTTATGCGCGCTACACCCATTGAATTTATCACTATCTCGGCTATTATTTTTATACATTGTTGAACTAAACCTCACTATCGTTCGGTGGTATTAATTACCGAACGATAGTATCTTTGTGGTTTGTTTAACTTTAAAATCATATATCATGACAAATTTTAAAAAATAATCTTACAAGAAGCCATTTTACGAAATTTAAGTCCGCGTACTCAAGACTTTATTAGTCGATTTATTACATTACATCTCATTCCACCTTGTATTTATCCATTTTTTCTGCTGTTCCGGGGTAAGAAATGTCCACGCAACAATACGACTTGTTTTATTTCCCTGGCCCATTGGAATGGTTTTTACTTCAACAGTTTTGACTTTTTTTAGTGCCTTGTAAGCATTTTTAAGATTGGATTGATTTGAAATCAAAGTAGAAAACCAAAAACAGGAAGTGGAGAATTGCTTACTTTGATAAATCATATCTCCAACGAATCTTTCTTCCCCTCCTTCGCACCACAATTCATTATTTTGACCTCCAAAGTTCAAGATTGGTTTAGTGATTTTTTTATGTTTTAAATTTCTTAATTTACGTACTGTTCCGGATTGGGCTTCTGCTAAAGAAGCATGAAAAGGAGGGTTGCAAACAGACAAATCAAAGAGTTCACTTTTTTGAATAATTCCATAAAAAATATCTTGTGGATTACATTGCAATCTAATTTCAATCTTCCCTTTTAAAATGGGATTCATTTCAATTATTTTGTTTGCAGATTCAATGGAAACAGGATCGATATCTGTACCTATAAATGACCAACCGTATTCTTTGTTCCCGATGATTGGATAAACACAATTAGCACCCACGCCAATGTCCAGGCATTTTATCTTATTCCCCCTTGGAATTTTTCTGCCCGGAAATTCGGGATTATTGCAACACAATAAATCTGCTATATGATGAATGTAATCTGCTCTCCCGGGAATGGGCGGACATAAATGGTTTTTAGGGATATCCCAATTATCAATGTCGTAATAGTGCTTTAATAAGGCTTTGTTCAGCATTTTCACCGCTTCCGGATTAAAAAAATCAATCGTTTCATCCTTGTAATCATTCAACTCTACAAATTGAGATAATTCAGGACAACTATCTATTAGTTGTTTGAAATCATATCGCTCACGATGCTTGTTTCGTGGATGCAAACCGGATTTAACTTTTGGATGTTCTTTCTTTTTATAAAGCATTTAAGAATTGTTGTCAGATATAATGTTGGTTTTATATGTGGTTGTTTTATTTACTTACTCTTAATGGTTTGAATATGGGGCGCTTGGCATTTTATCATTTTATTTTATATTCAAAAATCAAATTTTCAGATGGCATATAATTAAATTTTTCCCAATAATAAACTATGTCTTTTTTTGTAATAATTGAATCCTGAGGTGGAATAGAAAATTTACAAATATGCATGTTTGACGGTACAATTAATTGATAATTTGCTTGATCGAGTGGTTTTTTCCAACTGATGGTCGATTCAAGGATATATTCAGCACGAGTGGCCAAAAGTTTTTGTCTATATGCAATTTGAATCATTAATTCAGAATTATGACTAAAATCTATTTTAAAAACTGCATAATTTGTTTTTATTTTTTTTAGCATAATATTTTCATTGGTTGTCAGGTTAAAAACAAATATGGAATCCACTGCTCCGAAAGATGAGTCAACCGGAAATGGATATACTAAGGTTTCGCTTTTGCTTCTATCACTTTTTAGATAATAAATACCGGTAACGTAGAAATAATCCTTTTCAATTTTCATGGTTATATTCTCTTTATAAAACGAGAAACCCTGACTAAATACATTGATAAAAGGGATTATTAAAGCTAAAACTAAAAACACTTTGAGCATAAAACCGAATTTATAACTTAATCAATTTTCCTGATTTTAAGGTTTGATTATTTTTATTCAACTGAAACATTAAAACCCCTGATGGAATAGATTCTTCAGGTATCCATTCATATCTTTTTTGATTCACAAACAATTTTTTGTGTTGTAATTTTTTTCCATCCTGACTAAAGATCAATAAACTTACTACATCAGATGAATAATGATCATTAAGGTTAAAATAGAATATAACTTTATCCGTAAACGGATTTGGTGAAATAACGACAACATTTTCAAAATCAATTTCTTGTTCATCAATACCTGTCACAAGACTTGTTGTAATAATATCTTGATGATGCAAAGAGTCAGGCCTTAAACAAAAGTCAATCGGTTCAATGGTATATGTTTCTTTTGTATATGGCCATGGTGAGAAACGAATACAAATTGTATCAAAAACATATCGTCGAGAAAATATTCTTTCCAAAAATGATCCATCCGGATTAATATGAATAGTTGAATTATGAACATGCGGAACAGGGAAAAACCCTTCAGTAAAAACATTTCCAAATAAATTATAAATCATTCCACTGAAATTGCCTAATGCACCGGTTGTATCATTTCCAAATCCAATAGTTGGGGATTTATCAATACAAAAACTTCCGGTATATCCGGCGCTTTGAATATATGAAACGTAAATTATTGATTCGCCACTTTTTGTGCAATCAAGCATTGATCCGGGGTAATTTCCAATTGCTACGTAATCAAATGGTTCATCTTCCCAGGCATAACTTATTATTTTAATATAATCGTACAAAGGATCTATGGAAATTGGAGCATCAAGATTTAAATTAGTAATTACGGAAATTGAATCAAAATTTGAAAATTCTCCAACCGGTAATAGTGTATAGGAAATTAATTTTGAACTTCCGGTTGATGTTTCTATTCTGATAGAATCAATTTCATTAAGGCCAAACTCATAATAAAAACCCAATTCAACAGTCCAATTACCAACACTATCAATAAATATTTCCGAAATATGGGCTCTTGGTGTAGCAATATTTCCCATTGTTATAGAAACAAGAGCCATTGAACATAATAATAACAAGTACCTTTTCATTTTTTTAGTTTTTTTCCATCATTGTTTCATTCTTAAAAACCAAGCCTAAAACATTTTATAATTAAATGTCCAACAAAGTAACATAAAATATTCCATATTTCATAATAAATATTAAACAAATATCTATAAAATTAAATACAAGCCTGATAAATATGAAATTTTGAGACTGAGGAGAATACGTGATCAACCGGTAGGAAAGCATACTTCTCCGGTAGCAAAAACAATTTGTAAACTTGAAACACCCTGCCTGATTTAAGTTTGTGTCGAACAAAGGATTCAAAATCTATGCTATAAAAAAAAAGGAAACCGAAAATCGATTCCTTTTCCCAATTTTCTGAGGTAAGAAGGCCTTACACAGGCCTTGGATAGTCAGGTTTCACTTAAAGCCCAAGTCATTGGATGAGTTATCTAAAGCAAATTGGGATAACATGAAACATATCATGTAACTTCATAAGCAACTCATCCGATGACTTCTCATCCAAAAAAAACCCGAAGTTTATCTGCCTCGGGTTTTAATTAATGTTATTTTTTAACCTGTTTATTCTTCTCCGGGTATAAAAACCTTACTTTCATCCGGATTATTATACCAATCCTGACTTACGGTTCCACCTGATTCGGCCCAGGCCTGAAACTGAGGATAAGCATTTATAATTTCAATTTTTTCGTTTGGAACTTGAAATTCAGGTGTTATTATTACTAATCCCCAGGGTAGGTTCGTACTTGTTTTATAGAAATTTGCAGGATTAGAAAACTGATCACCCGGGTTCCATGCCCAAGTATTTTGTGAAGCATCGTCTTCGGTTCCAAATAAATCCATATCAGCGGCTTTAGTAGGAGGCTGTCCAATCATGTGAACTTCGTGACTTCTTAAATTACTATAGATATAAACCTGAACCCATAAATTATTTCCTGCAATTTCGTGATCCCATGAATATTCAAAATCAACAGAATCGTTTAAACTTTCAATAATATTATCATCAAATAATTGAACTGCATTAAAAACAAGAGGATCGCTAATAACATTTGTTGGTTCAGTAAAAGTTACGGTTTCATCAGGCAAATAAGTTAACTGAGAAGCCGATTCATTTGATTTAAACCATTCCACTCCTGCGCCTCGGGGAATTCCACCACCAATCCAATAAACCGAAGTTTTAACTCTTCCTCCAACAAGTTGATTTTGTCCGTTTTTCCAGGTATGAAGTTTGGTTTTTAAAACAACATCATTGAAATCATAATCGCCCAAAGCCGGCCATAGATCTTCGTAGCAATGGAAATAGAAATTACTTCCTGAAGGATAAATTGCTAAATAGGCTTTTGTAGGATCTTCGGGCCAGTAATCTTCATCATCAGGAACTCCATCTCCGTCAGTATCGGTACTTCCGGAAATAAGCACATAAGTTGCGCCCGTAATATTACCCGAATATCCGCCTGCAGTTGACGAGTTTAATGCCTGTGTACCGGAACCTTCATTGAATTTATAGTTTCCAACTAAATTAGCATCCGAAACCGGTGGAGAAGTAAGATAATAATCAGCAATTTCAGAATCACTAAGTTCTTTATTCCAAATACAAATATTGTCAAGCAAACCATTAAAGTAAGAATCCGGTGAACTATTACCCCATCTTCCAATACTTGTAATTACTGCACCTGTTCCAAAATTCACTACGCTATTATCTGATTTCCTATAAACACCATCAACATAAAGCTTTCTTTTCCCATCGGCGGAAAACACTCCAACTACTTGATGCCAGGTGTCATCTGCAAGATCCTGGTTATATTCTTTCTTCTTATCTTTATTAGCATTCTTGGCTCTTATATTAGGTTTATATTTATCTCCTCCTCTCTTTCTCAGATAAATACCATAAAACAGATCATCAACGGTCGGATCGGCAATGTTAACTAAAACCATATCACCACCTTCTACTCCAGGACCTGAAGTTTTTAGCCATGCACTAAAAGTAAAAGGATATTCAATTACAATTCCTCCGGCTCCATTATTATCAAGCTCTACATAATTGTTTTCTCCGTTAAAGTTCAAAGCATAATCCGATTCTTTCGATGTTGTGGATTTAAAACCTTCTCCAATATTGAAATTAACAATCCCTTCATTGATCGGTAGATATTTACTAATGAATGTAGATGGAGAATAAATTCTGACAGAATCAAAAATTGATGGCAATCGAAAATTGAAATTCACCTGATTATCGAAAATTCTTTTACTATCAATATTATTTCCGTCAAGATCGAGCAATTGAAGAGTTTTTCCATTTCCATTACCAATTATATTAATTGATAATCCATAATAATCTTGAACTGACCAGTTAAAATTTTCCGGTACTATTAAGTCCGCCATTGATTTTTCGTCAACCGGATCATCATTTTTTTTACAAGAGTAAAATATCAGTAAAAAAAATGTAAGGCTTAAAATTAATTTATAAGTTTTCATAGCTCTTGTTTTATATGTTAAACATTCATTTTCATCTTTTATACAAAATAATATTTACAACAAATATACCAAAAAAACTAAAGTATGAAAACGATTAGTTCTTTGATAGTTGTGGATCTATAGAAAATAATTTTCCCAAAATCAAGAAAAAAAATACAAATTAGAGACTGGATTTCATATTTTCCAAAATCATTGAAAAGAATTCTTTCAGGGATAGACCAAATTCTTTAATCATTTTCGGAACAATACTTTCCTCAGTAAGTCCGGGAATTGAATTTACTTCTAAAAACACTAATTCATTTTCTTCAGATAAAATATAATCGAAACGGACTATTCCGTCGCAATTGAGTTTATTGAACAATAATGCCGATATTCTTTTACATTCAATTTCAATGCTTTCAGAAATTTCTGCAGGAATAATTTCATCAACCAGAGTCTCGTTATATTTAGATTCAAAATCAAAAAATTTATTTTTACTCACAATTTCTGCCAACGGCAAAACAATTAATTTGTCACTGGTTTTGAAAATACCACAAGTCAGTTCTCTTCCTTTTATATAATTTTCAATTAAAACACCATCATCTTCCTGAAATGCTTTATGAATAGCCGTATCTAAATTTTCTAATTTTTCAACAAGCGACATTCCGATACTTGAGCCTCCATTATTGGGTTTTACAAAACAAGGCAAGGAGATTTCAGCAATTATATCCGAAATTGAATATTTGTCATTTTTATTAAGAAAAATAGATTTTGGAACCAATACTCCAAAAGAACTAACAAGCCTGTTGCAGAAATTTTTATCAAAAGTCAAAGCAGAAACGGTTTGATTACATGAAGTATATGGTAATCCAATCATATCAAAATATGCTTGAAGTTTTCCGTTTTCGCCCGGATTGCCGTGAATTATAATAAAAGCACCGGCGAAAACAATTTTCTTATTATTAATAAATAAACTAAAATCATTTTTATCAACCGGAATAAAATCATCATTATCGGTTTTATAAAACCATTCTTTTCCTTTTAACGTAATCAGAAAAGGTTTATATTCTTTCTTATCAATATGTTTAACAACAACCGAAGCACTTTTTAATGAAATTTCGTATTCGCCTGAATTACCTCCGGTAAGGACTGCAATGTTTTTTCTCATATTTCAAATATACAAATTTAATATTAAAATTTAGCTAAATAATATATCAAACAATATCAAACCACGAAGTGGTAAAACGTGAATAGCCATAGGTTTATCCTGTGGAATAATAGCTTTGCTATTCCACGGGATGAACCTGTGGTTAAAAAGGTGAAAACCAAATCAAGAACCCAAACGGGGTTCAACAAATTAAAATAAATACTTCTCATCAAATTCTATACAAATGGCATTTTTTGTTTTTTAGTATTCCCCAAATATATTTATAAAGTTTTTTCTGACCTGATTCAATCATGGTTGTGTTATGGTTTTTTGTAGCAAAAACTATCTGATAAAGAAATTGTGTATAAGTGCTCATGATTGTTGTTATTATTGAATCCTTTTAGGATTCTTATTTTATCCTCCCTTTTATTACCTACCCTGCACTACGTACAGGGCTATTCATATTCAATCCGCTCTGCGGATTGTGTAAACTTCTTTTTATCATTTCCAATCAAAACAAAACTTAAAGAAGATGCTATAAAAGTAATCAAATTATTATATATCCCAACACATCAAAATAAATTCTAACTTTATAATTTTTCTTTACCGGCATACATGCAATAATAGTGTAATTTTGATGTTATATAAATGAAATTTTGTAAAATATTTTTAATACGTCATTTACAATGGTTTCTGGTGTAAATTCACAAAAAAAATGAGTCTCTACCGTTTTTTAATCAGCAGGAAATTTTTTATTCACCTTTCAATTGCTATCATTTTAACGATTGTAATAATTTGGGGGACATTAAAAATTTTGGATTCCTATACTTTGCATGGCGAAAATTATATCTTGCCCGATTATTCCGGGTTCATTTTCCAGGACATTGAATCACTATCAACCGAAGGTGAATTTGAATACATTATTATTGATTCTATTTTTGATCCGAATAAAGAAAAAGCCAGTATTGTTTTGCAGGACCCGCCTCCTTTTTCGAAGGTTAAAAAGGGAAGAAAAATATATTTAACTATAGTAGCAGTTATGCCTGAACAAGTTGAAATGCCAAATCTTGAAAATCTTACATTAAGGCAGGCTATGAATATTTTGAAATCAGTCGGGTTAGAAGTAAACTCTTTAAATTACATTCCGGATTTTGCTTTGAATGCAGTAAGAACTCAAAAATATCTCGGTGACACAATTTTTCCTGGAACATTAATTGAGAAAGGTTCGTGGATAGATTTGGTTTTAGGTGGAAACGAAAACATTAAAGTTCAAGTTCCGTTTTTGATCGGAATGACTCAAAATGAAGCAAATAAAATCATAAATCTTTCTTCGTTTAATGTTGGTGATGAAGTTTTTCTGGACGGAAAAAATGAAATCCACTCAAGAGTTTATAAACAAGAGCCTTCATGTATTCTGGATACATCATTAAATCTTGGCGAAAAAATTAATATTTGGTACAGATCAGATTTGAATTTTGATTTTGAAGAACTTCTTGAAAGTCTTAAACCTGATACACTTAACATTGATTCTTTGCTGATGCCAATTGATTCGATTAATGAAATAAAAATGAAATTAGAAATTGGAAATTAGGAATTTGGATTCTCCTGAATTTCTAATTTCAATAATGTAATCAACTAAAAATATAACAATTACAAAACAATATATATGAGAAAATTTTTCCTACTACTAATAATATTTTCTGTTTGTTTTGAAAGTTTTTCACAGGAAATACTGATAGGATTACAAAATAATCCTGTGATCAAACAAAACTCAAGTACTCTTAAATCGACTGACGAAAATATTTTTTTAAAATATAATGCTGTTAATTTACCGTTTTCCGATGATTTTTCATCAGATAACATATATCCGGATACTGCCCGATGGATTGATAATGAGGTGTTCATAAATAGTGATTTCCCATTATTCCCAATTGATTATGGTGCAGCTACTTTTGATGCAATTAATGCATACGGTTCTATTTATCCTGAAGGTGGTTCATATCCATTTATTGCAGACCATCTAACTTCAAGGCCAATTAGATTGGATTCCGTTTTTTTGCCTGTAGAAAAAGCAATTTTTTTATCAGATTCTGTTTATTTCAGTTTTAATTATCAGCCGCAAGGCCGTGGATTAGCTCCGCAAACAAATGATTCATTGGTTCTTGAATTTGGAATTTATGGCGATACGGTTTTTGCTTATATGGATTCTATTTATATTCAAATGAGTTTGTATATTAATCAGGGTGGCATTATTCTTCCTGGTGATACACTCGAAAATCCTTGTTACGATTCAAAAATTATAATATATGATACATTGTATTATTATGATTCTTTGCGGATTGCCTGTGATTCGGTTTTTGAAAGAAAAACAATCTGGAATCATGTTTGGTCATCTGAAGGGATGAAGCTCGACACTTTTTATACCAAATATAATCAATATTTTAGACGGGTGATGATACCCCTAAACACAATTGATGACAGCATAAATTATTTTAAAAACGATTTTCAAATCAGGTTTTATAATTACGCAAGTCTTGGAAGTAGTGTTATTCCGGGCATGCAAAGTAATTGTGATCAATGGAATATAGATAATGTATATTTGAATATTGATCGTTCGATTGGTGATACGGTGCTGAATAAAATTTGTTTTGTTGAAAGGGCACCATCGTTTTTGGAAAAATATCAGGTAATGCCTTACAGACAATATCAGGGCGATCCGATTGAGGCCATAAAAGACACTATCCATTTATTAATAAGTAATTTAAATAATCTAAATTATTCCACTACTTATGGTTTTAATATTAAAGAAAAAGATGGCCCTTTTGAATACTCCTATTCGGGAGGCGAGTGTATTTTACAACCATTCTTTTCTTCAGGTTATCAAAGCTGTATAACTTGTCAACCACATGCTTGCCCTCGTGTTAGTTTTATTTTTCCTATTTCAATAACTAATGAAACAGTTGAATTTGATGTTGAACATACACTACAAGGTGATTATCAGGGCGGAGAAATGATTGGTGATACGATTTATTACACACAGGAATTTGCTAATTATTTTGCTTACGATGATGGAACTGCTGAAGCCGGTTACGGTTTAATAGGTAATGGTGCAAGACTTGCGTATAAATTTGATATTCAAAAACCCGACTCATTAAGATCAATAATGATGTTTTTTAATCGAACATTATCGGGAGCAAATCAAAAATTTTTTGAATTATGTGTTTGGGACGATAATAATGGCAAGCCCGGAAATGTAATTTATTCAAAACCTAATGTCAAGCCGGTTTTTGAAAATGGCCTTAACCGATTTCATACCTACCATCTTGATTCGGTGATCAATATTAGCAGTACAATTTATGTAGGATGGACACAATTATCTGAAGATTTTTTGAATCTTGGTTACGATACATATAATAATTCCAGATCAGAAATTTTTTATAGCATTGATGGAGAATGGCAAAACTCAATTTATAAAGGTTCATTAATGATACGGCCAATAATTGGTAACTCTGATTATGTAGGAATTAGCGAGAATGAAAATCCAAAACCAAAAATTGAAATATTTCCCAATCCCAATAATACAGGTATTCTATATATTAATTTACCACAAGTATTAAGTAATGAAGCCTCAATAGAAAATATTGAATTGGTTTTCTACAATATGTATGGGCAAATTGTTTATAAATCACAATATAAAAACCAGATTGATGTTTCAACATTGCCGCAGGGAATATATATTGTAAGAGTAAATAGTTTGTTATTAGAAGAAAGTTTAACGAGTAAGATTATTATTACGGATTAAATACCCAGGGTTTAAGACCCCGAAGTTAATAATGAATTGACAATTTGAATGTTGATTTTGTTTTTTGCAAATTATGGGGTTTAGGCCCTTTCTATTATTCTTCCTTAAACTCAATTCTTATCGGGTCTTTATGGCTCATTCCAAGCAGGCTTGAAGCATTTCCTTTATTTATGGCAATTTGCAATAAACCTGTCGAACTGAATATTGCAATGATTTCGCCTTCGGGTGCATCGTTGTATGATTTATTAATTTTATTAACCTCGTTGGTTCTGAAAAATATGGAAAATTGCCTGCCTTTACCTACTTGTTTAAAAAGATTTTCGGAAATATTTGTGAAAAGATTTTCGTAAGAATCAATATAGCTGACAATTCCTTTTATTACATTTTTTTCGGTAACAGGTTCAAAAAGAATTTTCTGATTTATTGAATCTTTTAAATCACCGAGCTTTTCCAAATCCTCACCTTTAGCAAGCCGAACAGCAGCATTTACAAATCTGTCGCGTGTTGAAAATGTAAAATAATCAGAGTCCTGAAGAATATCCAATTCAATAATTTTATCGGGCTTTTTATTAAATATCAAGGAAAAAATTCCTGTATCTGTTCCAATAAAATACTGTCCATCAATGTAAACAATTGTGTGAGGGTGAGTTGTTGATTCCTCCGTATTAATTGCGATTATATGAATGGTTCCTTCCGGGAAATTCGTATAAGAATTTTTTATTATAAAAGCAGCTTGCTCAATATTAAAAGGAGTTATATGATGTGAGATGTCGATAATTCTTGCTTCCGGTAACAATTTCAGAATTTTTCCTTTTAAAGCTCCTAAATAATGATCTATGTGGCCCCAGTCGCTTGTTAAAGTAATTATCGCCATTAATATATTTTATAATAAAAACACAAAATTACAAATTATTTAACATGGTTAATCTGTGGCTTTTTATTTTCTTTACCCACAAAAGATCATATTGAGCCTAATAAATTAGTATTTTTGAAATTTAGTTTAAGAAAAATATTTATATGAGTGAAAAAACAATAAGTATTGGAACTACTAATCCTTTGGAAATTTATGGAGTAAATGATTCGAATATTGATAAAATCAGAGCCATATTTCCTAAATTAAAAATCATTGCCCGAGGTGATATAGTAAAAGTTATTGGTGATATAAATGAAATAACCTCATTTGAAAAAAAGTTTGAATTGCTTTTATTATATTATGATAAATTCGGAAAAATTACGGAAAAAGATGTAAGTCAAATTATGGAAACAGACGATAACGGCATGTTTCAAACAGTTAATGAAGGCGATTCTAATGTAATTTTACATGGCCGTTCGGGGATGATAATTAAAGCGCGAACAAGAAATCAGAATAAAATAGTAAGCGGTTGTAATAAAAACGATTTAGTAATTGCAATTGGCCCGGCAGGTACAGGGAAAACATATACAGCAGTTGCTCTTGCTGTCAGAGCATTGAAAAACAAAGAAGTCAGGAGGATAATTTTAACCAGGCCGGCAGTAGAAGCAGGAGAAAACCTTGGTTTTCTGCCAGGGGATTTGAAAGATAAACTTGACCCCTATCTTCAGCCTTTGTATGATGCTCTGAGAGATATGCTTCCTACACAAAAACTTTTGACTTACTTAGAAGACGGCACAATTGAAATAGCTCCTTTGGCTTTTATGCGTGGGCGGACACTCGATAATGCTTTTGTCATCCTTGATGAAGCTCAAAATTCAACTATTGCCCAAATGAAAATGTATCTGACCAGAATGGGACGTTCGGCAAAGTTTATTGTAACTGGTGATATTACTCAAATTGATTTACCGAAAAATCAAACTTCAGGCTTGATCCATGCAATGCAGATATTGAAAAACGTTAAAGGTATTGATTTTGTTTTTCTTGATGAAAGCGATATTATTCGCCATAAATTAGTTACTAGAATAGTTAATGCTTATAAGAGGGAAAATGGTAATCAGAAAAAAGCAAGTGGGGAGATTGGTGATTGATGAAAGTTTCGGGTTTTCCTCCTTCGCTAAAGCTACGGTGGACGGGCAGGTTTCGAGTTGCGGGTTTCGGGTTTGACCATGCCTGAATAGTGTTGGACGTTTTTTACTTTTTTTATTTTGAGTAAATTACTTTTTGTACAATCGTTGCGTTTCCCTGTTTCAGAACGATAAAATATACTCCTTGCTGCAATTTTATGCGGTCATTGTCAGCCAGTTTCCATGTGTATGAATTCCAACCAGGTTTTTGATTGCGGAGTGTTATATGGTCAATTTGTTTTCCTGTTAAAGAATAAATATAAATAGATGCTTCAAGATTATTTAAAAGATAATATTTAATGTTTAGTTCATAATTAAACGGATTAGGAGTTGTTTTGAGAATGTTCTCCGAATTATTTTTTTCTTGATATTCAAAAACACTTCCGTAAGAAATATATATTTGAGACATGTACAAAACACTATTATCGTTAATTTGCGTTTGCCAGATGTTAATTACGTCGAAACCACATGAATAGGTGTGGCCATTAAAAAGTTTCGGGTTGCTGTTGAAAAAATTATTATTTGAGATATTTTGCACTTCTGAATAATAATCAATTGTAGCATAAACTTCCTTGGTTTCACCTTCACCCGAACAAAAAGTATAAACAGCTGGGTTAGGAATGTTTTCAGTAATAATATCATAAGCTAAAAAAGCAGGTTCAAAACATTCTGTAATCCCCTGAAAATCCAAAAAAGTTACTTCCTCCGACCATGAATCCCAATAAAGTGCCTGCCCGTTATTTTCCCAGCATATATTACCTTCAAAATCAAACATCATATACCTTCCCATTTTCAGGTTTATATTGTTGCCTGTGGCGTAAACAGTATCAGGATCTGTCCAGAGATTTGTATTATCATTATATTCGGAAAAATAAATATGTGAGCTGTCGTATATAATTTTCCTATAGAAAACAAACTTCTCAGAACAAACAGGCTCAAAACAGTTGTTTGTATCAATGGTATAAATCTCAGTAAACTGTAAGGAATCTTCAGCCATTGAGATGTGAGCAAACTTAATGCTTTCTTCTGTTTCCCAACATGTAGTATGAGGGTAGTCGCTTTCACTTATATAACATGAGTTTTCGTCAGCCGGTGTGTTGGTAAGTTGAAAAGGTGAACCGAATGAGCCGTTTATGAAAAATTCAACACCGAATATATCAAAATTTCCTGTTTCGTTCGATTCGTAAATAAGAAAATATCTTGCATTGTAAAACGGAGAAAAAACAAGCATTTTTGGGTTACGGTACTCGAAAATATCATCACTAAAAACAAGCTGTTCGTCTGTCATAGTATAAATGTTCCGAAACCAAATTTGTGAAGGGGAACCGGCAGACAACTTCTTTTCATAAAAACAATAAATATTATAACCAAGATCACCCATTTCTTTTAAAACATTAGGATTTGAATTAATGGAGAGTGAATCTGTAATAGCCACAGGTTCTAACCAATTGTAATAACTCTGAGTATGAGCTAATTTGAAAATAATAAAAACCAAAATAAAAAGAATAGACTTTTTCATAATAAATTAAATTTGAGATAAAGATACAATTTTTTAATTTTTCCTTAAATTTACTCTAATAATTCCGCAAGTTTTCCGGTTAATTCCTTTCTTGAAAAATTTTCAATTCCTGTGCTTTCTGAAAAAAGTTTATTGTTTTTAAATAAATTGTAATATTTTAAAACATTGTTTTTTAGTCCGTTTACCTCATTAAAATCGCTTATTAAGCCTGAATTTTTTTGCTTTAGAATTTTTGCTGCATCTCCATCACAAGGCCCGATACAAATAATTGGACGCTTTGCGGCAAGATATTCAAAAAATTTTCCGGTTAAAATCATTTTTGCGTTCGGCGTATTATTTATCAATAATAATAAAACCTGTGACTGTTTCTGAGTTTTAATAACCTCATTGTGTTGTAAATATTCTATTTTATTTACAAATTTATCAAGTCCAAAATGTTCAATTGATTGTTTAACCGAAACATCCACTTTGCCGACTAATTTAATTTCAAGATAATCCTTAAAGCCTGTTTCAGACTCTATTAATGCACTTAAAACCTTCCATAAAGCAATTGGATTTCGGGTTTTTACTAAAGAACCGATATGTGCAATACTAAATTTCTTATCAACAGCTAACTTATCATTTTGGTTCAAATCATCAGGATCAAAACCATTTGTAATTACCTCATAATCTCTATCGAAAATTTTCTTAAAATCATCAGCCATCCCATCACTGATGACAACTACTTTATCGGCATTTTTTAATACTGAAAGCTCAAGTTTATGATGATAGTTATTGGCGAAGCTGGTTAATTTCAAATCTTTGTAATAATCAATATTTGTCCACGGGTCACGAAAATCTGCTAACCAGGGAATATTGAATTTCTTTTTTAATTTCATTGCAATCAGATGCATACTATGTGGCGGGCCTGTTGACACCATTGCATCCAAAAGGTTTTTTTCAAGATAATTCCCAAGAAATTTTACGGAAGGCTTAATCCAGAATTTTCTTGCGTCGGGAATGAAAAAATTTCCTCTGATCCAAACCGAAATACTTTCACTAAGTTTTGGTTTTGTATCCTCGCTTAAAAAGCCTGCATTTATTTTCTTTTCTTTTTCCTGCCCTATGAATTTTTTATAGGCAGCATAAGGTTCCCAAACCGGTGTTTTTAAAACCGAAATATTTTCAGGCACATCCAATTGCAATGAATTATCATGCTCAGGAAATTCAGGGTTTTCGGGAGTGTAAATTATAGGTTCCCAATTAAAATCTCTAAGATATTTAACAAATTTCAACCAACGCTGAACCCCCGCTCCACCGCTTGGAGGCCAGTAATATGAAATTATAAGAACCTTTTTTCTCATCAAAATTCAAATTAAATAGAAATCAAAATTAAGTATAAATACGAATTATGGGTGAAAAATATAAATAATTCTTAAATTTGTATGATGCTGTATCTAAATTTTAAACATACAAGGAAATGATTAAATAATTGCCGCTAATACGCTAATGTTTATTCGCGTATTAGCGGCTAATAAAATATTGAGCATAAATTAAAGACTAAGTTATAAACAAATGAAAAAAGCAGATTTTTATAAAAAACTTGATGATAAAAAAGTTCAGTGTTTACTTTGCCCGCATCAATGTATTATTCAGGAAAATAGTAGAGGTATTTGCAAAGTTCGAAAGAATTTTAATGGTGAATTGATTTCCGAAAACTATGGAAAAGTGTGTTCAATGGCTTTCGACCCGATTGAAAAAAAGCCTTTATATCATTATTTTCCGGGGAGAATTATTTTCTCGGTTGGTAATATCGGTTGCAATTTGAATTGTCAGTTTTGTCAAAATTGGCAGATTTCACAAAGCAGTATTGATGAGTATCAATTTCTGCAAAATATTTCTTCCGGGGAAATTGTCACTTCAGCCAAAAGAAAGAATAATATTGGAATTGCTTATACCTATAATGAACCAACGGTTTGGTTTGAATTTATGCTTGAAATCGCAAAACAAGCTACTGAAAGTGAGCTAAAAAATGTGATGGTTACAAACGGATTTATCAATCCCGATCCTTTAGAAAAACTTTTGCCGTACATTGATGCTTTTAGTGTTGATTTGAAAGCGTTTACTAATGAGTTTTATAAAAATTTCACTTTTTCTGAAATCGAAGCTGTGAAAAAAAGTATAAAGAAAATTCACAGTTGCAATAAACATTTGGAAATTACAAACCTGGTTGTTACGGATTTGAATGATAATAAAGAAATCTTTGAAGAAATGGTAAAATGGATCTCAGGTGAAACCGGCAGAGATACGGTACTTCATATTTCACGATATTACCCGACTTATAAACTTAAAAACCCTCCGACATCTGTTGAAACTTTAATTGAATTCCATGAAATTGCAAAACAATATCTTGATTATGTTTATCTTGGAAATGTAAATCTGGAATCAGGGAATGATACAATTTGTTGTAATTGCGGAAAAACGCTTATCAAACGAAAAGGATATTTTGTTGACATTGTTGCTCTTGACAAAAATGGGGATTGTGAAAAATGCGGAGAAGAAATTGTTAAAGTTTTATGATTTAGTACAAAATTAAGCTTAAAATTGTAAAATAAATTACAAAATTCAGCCTAAAGTTTGAGAAAATCCAAAAAAAAACCACAAATTCCCTATTCTGAACTCATATAAAATTTTCTTTTCCAATCTCCACAAAATATTTCCTTAATTTTGTATTTTTAAAAAATGAACTTTTTCAAAGCTTTGCAACTAATTAAATGAAAGAGAAGATAAAATACGGAAAACAGCAGACGAAACTTCCAACTCCGGTCTTCCGTCTTCGGACTTCCTTCTTCATACTCAAAACTCTAACCATAAATAAAAAATAATTCAATTCAAACCTCTATGATAATTATCGGAATTACAGGAACACTTGGTGCAGGAAAAGGAACAATTGTCGATTGCCTTGTTAATAAAAATGATTTTGTTCATTATTCGGTTCGTGATTATCTGATCAAGGAAATTGAAAAGAGAAATCTTGCTGTTAACAGAGACACAATGACTTCAGTTGCAAACGATCTGAGAGCGAAAAATTCACCCTCTTTTGTTACCGACCAACTTTATAAGCAGGCTAAAATATCGGGAAAGAACTGTATAATCGAAAGTATCCGCACTCCTGGCGAAATTATCTCATTAAAAGAAAAAGGTAGTTTTTATCTTTTCGCTGTCGATGCCGATCCAAAACTCAGATATGAAAGAATAAAACTCCGAAACTCGGAAACAGACCATATTTCCTTTGACGTTTTCATGGAAAATGAAAAAAGGGAATACACCTCAACAGACGCAAACAAACAAAATTTGAAAAAATGTATCGAAATGGCGGATTTTGTTTTTCAAAACAATGGAACGATTGAAAAGCTTTATTTTGAGGTTGAGGGGGTTTTGAAGGAAGTGGTTTGAAAAAGGATTGAATAAATTTAAAATTTGGAAGAAAAACCAATAATAAATTAAAGTTAGAAAATCAATGAAAAACAATAAACACATACGTCCTTCATGGGATGAGTATTTTATCGAATTGTCCAATGCTGTTTCAAAACGGGCAACCTGCGACCGGGGCAGAAGTGGTTGTGTGATTGTAAGAGACCGTCAGATTCTGGTTTCAGGTTATGTGGGTTCGCCACGCGGCCTGCCTCATTGCGATGATGTTGGGCATCTAATGAAAAAAATAATTCATGAAGATGAAACAATTAGCCAACATTGTGTGCGAACAGTTCATGCCGAACAAAATGCTATTTGTCAGGCTGCACGACTCGGTATTTCGCTTGAAAATTCAACAATTTATTGCCGAATGACACCTTGCCGGACTTGTGCCATGCTAATTATAAATTGTGGAATTAAAAGAGTTGTTTGTGAAAAAAAATATCACTCAGCAGAAGAATCGGAAACAATGTTCAAAGAAGTCGGTATCGAAATAAAATATTTTAGTAATGAAATACAAAAGTATGACGGGCAGTAAAAAACTTATGGAAGCGTTTACATACTTCTTTTAATCATTTTTTAATAATTCGCTTCTTCACCCCAAAAATTAATGTGCATATCGGCATCGGAACCAAAAATTTCAATTCTGTTTCCATATACTTTATATGTACACTTTTTACCTACTATTATTGAAAAAATAATGGTAGTTTCTTCTTCGTTACCGTTGATCATAATTAATTTTGCAAGGTCTTCCGGATTACTTTTCTCACTAAGATCTGCATGACAAATCGGACAAAATACTTTCAAATGCTCCCCATCGGAAAGGTTAAAATTTTTGTGTGTAATAGCCGAATACTCTCCTAATGTTGGGTTTATTAATATTAAACCTTTTTCACCATTTTCTTTTTCTGCCGAAAGAACAATTTTATTGTTCGGGATCAACTGCCCCCGACAAGTCGGACATAAAAAGTGATTTTCTTTCATTTTATATTATTGTTTATATTAATTCGTTTGCAAAATTAAATTAATTAATTGAATTCCCATACAATTTAACTTCCATTTCTCCATTCGAATTTATAAATCCTCTATACATTCCACTTGTATTGAAAGGCATGGCAATATTCCCGTCTTTATCAACCGCAATTATTCCTCCGTTCGCATTGAGTTTTTCGTATATTACGTAATTTGCAGCATTGTTTAAAGTCATTTTTTTATATTCCATCAAAGCTGAAATATCATAAGCTACAACATTCCTGATAAAGAATTCCCCATGTCCCGTCGCCGAAACTGCACAGGTTTTGTTATTTGCATAAGTTCCGGCACCGATAATCGGGGAGTCGCCAACCCTTCCGAATTTCTTATTGGTCATGCCTCCGGTTGATGTTCCAGCGGCGAGATTTCCGTATTTATCAAGTGCAACTGCACCACAGGTTCCATGTTTTTCATCAGGTGAAGGTTTTTCAGCCTCCTCGCGCTTTTTGATTTTTTGAAGTGAATTCCACCTGTTCTGATCGAAAAAATATTCGGGTTCAACAATTTCAAGGCCTTGCTGTTTGGCAAATTCTTCGGCACCTTCTTTAATAAGCAAAACATGTTTTGAATCAGTCATAACTTTTCGTGCAGCAGAGATCGGGTTCTTTATAATCGTAACATTAGCAACTGCACCTGCATTTAAAGTGTTGCCATCCATTATTGAAGCATCGAGTTCGTTTTTACCGTCTGCATTAAAAACTGCACCTTTTCCCGAATTAAATAATGGCGAATTTTCCATTATTCTGATAGTTGCTTCAACTGCATCAAGTGCCGAACCACCGTTCTTTAAAATCTTTGCACCCTTTTCCAAGACTTCAGTAAGTTTTTTTATATACAAAGCCTCTTTTTCGGGCTTCATGTTTTTCTTTTTAATATTACCCGCTCCACCATGAATAACTAATACATATTCCGTTTTGTTTTTGTCTGGTTTTGTTTCCATACATGAAGGCAAACCTATCAGAAAGCTAAGTATTAAAATCGTAAATAATTTGTTTGTTATTGTTTTCATTTGTTTTAAAATTGAACCATATAAGCCATATAAGAAAATATAAGGAAAAAATGGATGTAACATATTAATCATTATCTTGTGCCTGCGCACCGTAGTGCTTTTGTACACACAGGTGTGTGTTTAAAACCAATTATGGCTGTTTCATGTGTTAATATTTTTGTAGTTTATACATTTTTAGTTGATTGAATTTTTAGAAATTCAGAAAAAGCCCCAATTTCTAATTTCTAAACTTGTCCGTATGGATTTCCAATTTAATTTCCTTGTATCAAATCTTTTATATTAATAATATGCAGAAAATGTAAAGAAAAGATAACAATTAAAACAATAATTACCCAACGTACAAAATTAACGCCCTTTTTAACAGCAAGTTTTGAGGCAATTAATGCTCCGGTCATTGTGCCGGCTGCCATAATTATTCCATACATCCATCTGATCTCTCCATTAATTATAAAAATTATCAGGGCAATAACTGTAATAAACAAAGCGATCAAAACCTTTATTGCATTTGCTTTAACCAAATCATAACCGGCTCCAAGAACAATGCTTGCCAAAAGAAAATACCCAATCCCGACCTGAATAAATCCTCCGTAAACTCCAATAAAAAAGAAAATTATAATCTGCCAAATACTGATTTTTTTATTAATCAGTTCTTTTCTGCCGTATAAATATTTCTGAGGTTTGAAAAGAATGAAAAACAACATGAAGATCATAACAATAGCAAAAGCATTTTCGAATATTTTATCATTAATATCAATTGCGATACTTGCTCCCACTACTGAGCCAATGACTGCAGGAATTGAAAGGATTAAAGCTTTTTTTTGGTCGAGGACTTTTTGTTTTTTAAAACTTGCGGCTGCCGTAAAAGTCTGAACAACAATCCCTATTCGGTTTGTTGCATTTGCAACGGAAGGTGGTAGTCCGAGGAACATTAAAACTGATAAAGAAATTATCGAACCTCCTCCAGCTAAAGTGTTTATAAAACCGACAAAAATTCCGGCTATAATCAATATTACTATTTCAATATATGTCATATTTATGTTTTGGTTTCTAAATCAACCTTCTTCCCAAAAACTCTAATTATAATATACATTGCTATGATACCTATTGGGAATAATATCCATGACGAAACCCCATAAGCAGCCGGAATTGTACCAATGAAAATACTTACAAGCCCGACAGTCAAAGCATAAGGCAATTGAGTTCTTACATGTTCGATATGATTACATGAACTTGCCAGCGAACTTAAAATTGTAGTGTCGGAAATTGGTGAGCAATGATCACCAAAGACCGAACCGGCTAATATTGATGAAACTATATTATAAAAAATTGCTATCGACTGATCATGATCCAAACCGTATTCCATTGATAAAGCCCATCCTGCGGGAAGAATCATAGGATATAAAATCGCCATTGTTCCCCAGGAAGAACCTGTTGAAAATGCAATTAATGACGCGAAAATAAAAGTTATTGCAGGCAACAAAAAAGGTGAAATTTCTATGTATGATAAACTTTGAGCTATAAAGTCCGAAGTGTGTAATTCTTCGGTTATTAAAGCCAGCGACCATGCCAAAACAAGAATTATTATTGCCGATAACATGGTTCGGAAACCGTTGACAAGGCTTTCTACGGCAATTCTAAGATTAAGTATTCTTTGGCCAACAGTTAAAATTATTGCACTTAAAGCTCCGAGAATTGATGCCCACAACAAAGCCTTATAAGAATCTGCTGCTGCAATTATTTCCATAAGATCAGCTTCGGGGCCTGCAACTTTCCTCCCTGTGTAAATTAAACTTATAATGGTTCCAACAATTATTACAAGTACTGGAATTACTGCATTATACCAACGTGCTTTTATTTTATTTGAAACAGTAATTTCATTATTTTGAGATGATAATTTTTTTGAATCAGGCGACAATCCGTTATTTCTTGCATTTTGTTCGGCTTTTAACATTGGCCCGAAATCACGATTTTTAAAAACTATAATTAAAATAAAGATCAAAGTAAAGATCAGATAAAAACGAGTATCGAGTGAATTTATAAAAACACTATAAGCACTTTCCGTTAAACCTATTTTATCAATCCCATCTTGAATATAACTCAACTCAACTCCAATCCATGTGGTTATCAATGCAAGTGAAGCCACCGGAGCTGCTGTTGAGTCAACAATATATGCAAGCTTTTCACGCGAAATTCGTAAGCGATCAGTAACAGGCCGCATGGTGTTACCTACAACAAGTGTGTTGGCATAATCATCGAAGAAAATCAGAATTCCCAGCAACCAGGTAATAACTTGTCCCGACTTTGGGCTATTTGCATATTTCGATAATTTTTGAACAACACCTTTCATTCCGCCGTTCACAGTTATCAGGTTTACCATCCCGCCTATAAGCATCGAAAAAATTATAATTGAAAGGTGACCTGAATCGCTCAATGATTTTATTAAGTAGGTATCGACAATAGCAAATAATCCCTGAAAAATTGCTGTTATAAAATAGCTTCCCTGAAAATAATATATAATTGTTGTCCCAACCAAAAGGCCGAAAAATAATGCCGAGTAAACTTCCCTGAATACCAAAGCCATTAAAATTGCCAATAACGGAGGTAAAACCGACATCCAAAGAGGAATTGGATTGACAGCTTTGGTATAAATAAAATCATTAATTTCAATTGTAAATATTTCTTTCTCTTTGAATTTATACTCAAATTCTGCTTTCCCGTTCACGAATTGTAGAACATATAACGAATCATTTATTAAAGCCTCAATCTCCTTATTAACCAAAGGCTTTTGATCATTTGAGTTTATAAAAACAATTTCAATTGAAGTAGAAACGTTTTTAATAATTATCTGTGAGATATTAATTTTTAGATCATCCTGAAAAATCGAACCTTCGATTTTTTGATTAGCGAAAAGTGTTATTATTGGAACAAGAAAAAATATAGATAAACAAAATAATAATTTCTTTCTCACTTAATTTTTTTCGGTAAAAATAAGGAAGTTTATTAAATGGACAATGATGGAATGGGAGAATGGTTGAATTATAACTCCACAGATTCTCTGGAATTTCCAACACTCCATTACTCCAACACTCCTTCACTTCAATATTCCATCGCTCCAATGCTCCATATTTAATCTAAATGTATCAAAAGTTTCTAAATTTTTATAAATTTGTAAATAAATTACGCAGGAAGAAATAGTATTTTTATAAAATATACAGAATGAAAAATAATCGAATAAAATCAATTTTTGCAATAATATTAATGCTTGTTTGCCTGAATGTTCAATCACAGAATATGCACTTAATACAATCCCCGTTGTTTCAAATTATTGGCGAAAAAAACAATAAGGAAATCACTTATTTAACAAATGATGTTTCTATAAATATTACAGATGAAGGTGATATTGATATTAAAATTGGGGTTAGTAATCTTCATCCTGTGGATAGTTTTCCGCCTCTTAATGTTGTTTATGATAATCATTTGAAAATTAATGGAAATATCCCACCTGATGAGTTATTTTGCAACGTGCATGTTAATCAGAATTACACATCTCACCTGACTTTTGAGAGCAATAATGAGAACATAGAAAAAATGTTTAACATATTTATTACTTACGACAAGGTTATTAAATCAAGAAATGTTGTGTTTGAAACAGAAATTAATTTGAACGATTTTCCTGATATTAAAATAAAAGATATTGAACCGGAAGTGAAATTAATTCTCATTTTTGATATTTTGCAAAAACATAGATAATTTGAATAAAATTTATATAATAGAAACATTTATTTTAGTTTTATTTATAATTCTCATTACTTCCTGTAAAAAAGAATCGAATGAAATACAGGAATGTAATGTAATATTTCCAAATGGAGGTGAGTGGCTTTTAAAAGGACAAGAATATAATATAAAATGGTTTGATCAGCATGCTGATTTTGTAAGAATTGAGTTATACAAATCAGATTTAAAAGTAAAAACTATTGTCAATTCAACTAATAATTCAGGTGAATATTTGTGGAATATTCCGGTTAATCTGAATGATGGAAATGATTATAAAATAAAGATAGTAAATGTAGAAGATAATGATATCTCAGACGAGAGTAATTCTTTATTTACAATTATTATTCCAAATGAAACTTCAACATTTATTGATTCACGAGACGGACAAACATATAAGATCGTAAAAATAGGAAATCAATGGTGGATGGCAGAAAATTTTAATTACGAAACCGATTCAGGTTCGATGTGTTATTTATACGAACAAAACTTTTGCGAAGAAAGAGGCAGGTTATATACGTGGGAGGCAGCATTTAATAACAGTCCGGATGGATGGCATTTACCTTCAGATGAGGAGTGGAAAAGCCTTGAATTGTTTTTAGGTTTACCCCCGGATGATATCGACAAAGAAGGGTTTAGAGGTGAATATGTTGGCAGCCTTCTTTGGTATGGAGGAGGAACAGGTTTTGAAGTATTACCATCTGGATATTATAATGCAATGTTTGATCTATTCGGCCATATTGGTTATGAAACACGTTTCTGGACTTCTACTAATGTACAAAATGAAGAAAAATTTTGGTCTCGTTTATTAATAATAGATCATAGAGGTATTGATAGGCATAAAATGGATGCTTCCTTTGGGGTTTCGGTTCGATATATTAAAGAGACCGAAAAATAAATTTTTATCTTGTTGAAAAAGAAAGAGGTTATAAAGAAATAACAGAAAATATAGGAATATTAATTACTCAAATATTTGAATTATGTCATCTAAAGAAATTGAAATACTAAAGCAACAAATTGCAAAACTTTACGAAAAGAATTTTGATTTAGAAGCCTGGAAAAAATATTCTATTGTTTTAATAGCCAGGATATTTGGAGATAACTCGCAAAAAATAAAACAAATAGAAAACATTGAATATGATTACAGTAGCTGGGCATTACGCGACACATCCGGAAGTTCATCCTACATGGAAACCTGTAAAAAACTCGGTGAGGAAATATTAAAAGCCTCAATAAATGAAATCGAAACTTTCGGTTTGCCTGAAAAAGAAAAAAATATTAAAACATCAAAAATTTACGATTCTATTATTTCTTCATTACAAGATGAATTAAAAGGTTCTCAATTCAAAGAAATTATCAGCTTACTCAAATCAGATAAAAAACCGAAAGAGAAGAAAAAATTATTATTCGAAAAGCTTAAAAATTTTGGAATAGATACTTCAAACGAAATACTTAGTAATATTCTTGTTAATTTGAAGATTGCCAAAGGATCATAAAAACATGAACCTATGAAAACAGTATCATTAAAAATTGACGACTCCATTTCTGGAAAAACTGAAGAAAATTTATTAAGGATTAAGAAATCACAAAACAAATATATTAATGTGGCGATAGATTTTTATAACCAACTTCAAAGGCGATTGATTCTTAAGAAAAAACTAAGTTTTCTAATTATCATAATGATTCTGGCATCCTGCACACAAAAAAAAATTGAAACCCCGGAAGTTCTTGATTTTGTTAATATGCTTAATAAATCTCAATGGATTGATTTGTCTTATGCGTTTGACGAAAATACAGTGTATTGGCCAACCAATGTACACTTTACACATGATACTGTATTTTGTGGTTTTACTGATAAAGGGTATTTCTATTCATCTTTTAAATATGCCGCCGAAGAACACGGAGGGACACATTTTGATGCACCTATACATTTTAGTGCCAATAAAAACACTATAGAAAAGGTTCCGCTTTCTCAGCTTAAAGGTATTGGTGTAGTTGTTAATGTTTCTGAGAAAGCTTTAAAAAATCACGATTATCTGATCAGTGTTGAGGACTTTAAGGAATGGGAAAACAGAAATGGTAAAATACCCGATGGAGCCATTGTGCTTGTTTATACTGGGTACGGACAATATTATCACAACAGGGAGAAATATCTCGGTACAATCCTGACAGGCCCGGAAGCAATATCAGAACTGCACTTCCCCGGACTGAGTGCTGAAGCAGCTAAATGGCTAACAGACAAACGTAACATTAATGCTATTGGTCTGGATACTCCAAGCATTGATTATGGCCAGTCAAAGGATTTTTTAGCTCACAGGATACTTTGTGACAATGATTTAACAATATATGAAAACATTGCAAACCTTGAAAAATTACCCGAAACAGGCTCCTACATTATCGCCTTACCCATGAAAATTAAAGGAGGAAGCGGTGCCCCTTTGCGAATTATTGCCATAGTTTATTGATTCAAATTAATAATAATCGCACATATATTTGAACATTCTTTGTTTTTGGGAGTTCAGAACCATTTTAACTTTAAAAAACACCATTCAATCTGTAAATTATTCGTAGTTCCAAAATTTGATTAATCAATATTTTATTTACTTTTGCAGCCAATTTTCTAATTAGAAAAATATTTGAATTAACAGATTGAATGGAAACGAAATATCAAGAATATAAAAGACTCGACCTTGCTAAGATTGGGGAGGAAATTGAAAAATATTGGGAAAAAAACAAGGTTTTTGAAAAAAGTCTTGAAATAAGAAAAGGCAATAAACCATTTGTCTTTTATGAGGGGCCACCTTCGGCAAACGGACTTCCCGGGATTCATCATGTAATGGCAAGGGCCATCAAAGATATTTTTTGTCGTTATAAAACCCTCAAAGGATTTTTCGTAAAACGAAAAGCCGGCTGGGATACTCATGGTTTACCTATTGAAATTGCAACCGAAAAAACACTAGGAATTACAAAGGAAGACATCGGAAAAACAATTTCGGTTGAAGATTATAATAAAGCTTGCCGCAAAGAAGTAATGAAATACAAAGACCTTTGGGACAGCTTAACAAAAAGAATGGGTTACTGGGTTGATTTGGATAATCCGTATATTACTTTTGATAACACTTATATAGAAACTGTCTGGAACCTTTTATCAAAACTTTACGAAAAAGGGCTTCTTTACAAAGGTTATTCTATTCAACCATATTCGCCGGCTGCCGGAACAGGACTTAGTTCGCATGAATTAAATCTTCCGGGATGTTACAAAAACGTGAAAGACAATACGCTTGTTGCACAGTTTAAAGTTGTTAAAAATCAAAAATCGGAATTTCTTTTCGATAATATTCAGGGTGATCTTTCATTTTTGGCATGGACAACAACCCCCTGGACTTTGCCTTCGAATACTGCTCTCGGAGTTGGTAAAAAAATAGATTATGTTAAAGTAAAAACCTTTAATCCATATACTTATAAACCAATTACAGTAATTCTCGCAAAAGATTTAATTAATAAATATTTTCCTGAAAAAAATGCAGAATTAAAACTTGAAGATTACGAAGAAGGCCAAAAAAATATTCCTTTTGAAATCACAAATGATTTTAAGGGTAAGGAACTTGAAGGAATTACTTACGAACAATTGCTTCCTTTTGCTCAGCCGGAAGATGGAGATGCTTTCAAAGTTTTGATTGGCGATTTTGTTACAACCGAAGACGGGACAGGAATCGTTCATCTTGCTCCGAGTTTTGGAGCTGATGACTTCAGAGTAGCAAAAGAAAATGGAATAGGTTCATTGACCCTCGTTAATAAACAAGGAAAATTCACTGAAGAAATGGGGGAATTTGCAGGCCGTTTTGTTAAAAATGAATACGATCCTGAATATGATCCGAAAATCAAGGATAATGTTGACATCGACATAATTGTTAAGTTAAAAAAAGAAAACAAAGCTTTTAAAACCGAAAAATACGAACACTCCTATCCTCACTGCTGGAGAACAGACAAACCAATACTTTATTATCCTTTGGATTCATGGTTTATAAAAACAACAGCTTTTAAGGACAGAATGATAGAGCTTAATAAAACCATCAACTGGAAACCTGTTTCAACAGGTATCGGGCGTTTTGGAAACTGGTTGGAGAACCTTGTTGATTGGAATCTTTCGCGTTCGCGTTATTGGGGAGTAGGATTACCGATTTGGACAACAGAGGATCGTGAAGAGCAAATTTGCATTGGTTCGGCTGAGCATTTAAAATCAGAAATTGAAAAATCTATTGTTGCCGGAATAATGGATAAAAACCCTTTGGAAAATTTTGTTCCCGGTGATAACTCAAAAGAAAATTATGAAACATTTGATATTCATCGTCCTTATATTGATGAAATCATTTTAGTTTCTGAAAATGGAAATAAATTATACCGCGAAGCTGACCTGATAGATGTTTGGTTCGATTCGGGATCAATGCCTTATGCGCAATTTCATTTCCCGTTTGAAAATGTTGAAGAATTTGAAAACAGTTTTCCGGCTGATTTTATTGCTGAAGGAGTTGACCAAACAAGAGGCTGGTTTTTTACAATGCATGCAATTGCCGTAATGCTTTTTGATTCAGTTTCTTATAAAACCTGTGTTTCTAACGGACTAGTTCTTGATAAAGACGGAAATAAAATGTCGAAGAGGCTCGGCAACGCTGTCGATCCTTTTAAAACTATTGATAAATACGGGCCTGATGCATTACGTTGGTATATGATAACCAATGCACAACCTTGGGACAATCTTAAATTTAACGAAGAAGGAATAGCCGAAGTTCAAAGAAAATTTTTCGGTACTTTGTATAATACTTATGCGTTTTTTGCACTTTATGCAAATATCGACGGATTTACCTATAAAGAAGAAGAAATTCCTGTTGAAAAACGTCCTGAGATTGACAGATGGATTTTATCTGAATTAAATACTCTTATCAAAACCGTTGACGAAAATTATGCTGATTACGAACCGACAAAAGCCGGACGTGCAATTCAAAGCTTTGTTGACGAGCATTTAAGCAATTGGTATGTTCGTTTATCGAGGCGAAGGTTTTGGAAAGGAAGTTATTCGGATGATAAAATTTCTGCCTACCAAACACTTTATAAATGCCTTGAAACCGTGGCTCAATTATCCTCACCGATTGCTCCGTTTTTCATGGATAAACTTTTTAATGATTTGAATAAAATTAGCGGCAGGTTTAATGTAAATTCAGTTCATTTAACCGATTTTATTTCACCTGATGAAAAGCTGATTGATAAAGATCTTGAAGAGCGGATGCAGCTTGCACAAAAGATTTCTTCAATGGCTCTTTCGTTACGAAAGAAAACAAATATCAGGGTTCGTCAGCCTTTAAATAAAATAATGATCCCGGTCCTTGACGATGATTTTAAAGATCAGATTGAAGCAATTAAAAACCTTATTCTTTCAGAAGTAAATATTAAAAAGATTGAATATGTTACTGATGCATCGGGTATTTTAATAAAAAAAGTTAAGCCGAATTTCAAAGCTCTAGGGCCGAAATATGGTAAATTGATGAAAAATATTGCAGTTAGAATAAATCAGTTTAATCAGGAAGACATTAATAAATTAGAAACAGAAGGAATTATTGAAATTGATCTTGATGGAAATTTAGTTGAAATAAATATTAGCGATGTCGAAATTTTAACCGAAGATATTCCGGGCTGGGTTGTTGCTAATATTGATAAACTTACGGTGGCATTAGACATAACAATTTCTGAGCAATTAAAAAATGAAGGTATTGCACGCGAATTGGTAAACAGGATTCAAAACATCAGAAAAGATTTGAATTTTGAAGTAACCGATAAAATATCTATTGAGATTGAAAAAAACGAAAATATTAATAATGCAATTAATGAAAATTATTCATACATTTGCTCGGAAACTTTAGCTGAGTCTTTTAATTTTGTTGATAAAATTAATGACAATAAAAAATTATCAGTAGAAATAACAAGCGATGATAATGTTTTCATAAAAGTAATGCGAATCGTGTAAAAATGACGGGCATTATTTTTTAATAATATATAAATATTTGTATCATGGAAAAAATGACTAAAACAACAGAAAGTGCTAAAAAAACCAGATATTCTGATGAAGAACTTCTGGAGTTCAAAAAAATAATTCTTGATAAACTCGAAAAAGCCAGAAGTGATCTGAAATTATTAACCGAAGCTTTTACAAATTCTGATTCTGCCGGTATAAGCGATACATCTCCAACCTTTAAAGTTTTGGAAGAAGGGTATCAAGTGTTATCAAAAGAGGAAAATAGCAGATTGGCTGCACGGCAACAAAAATTTATTACAAATCTTGAAAATGCTTTGATCAGGATAGAAAATAAAAGTTACGGAGTTTGCCGCGTTACAGGAAAAATGATCTCTAAAGAACGATTGAGAAGTGTTCCTCATGCAACTCTTAGCATAGCTGCAAAACTGAAGCAAGCCTAATCGATTAATTAATAATAAACCGCAAAAACCGCAAAGAAACACAAAATATTTTGCGTTTTTTAGCGTGCTTAGCGATTAATAGAATAAAAACATAAAGTGTCAACAGTTTTATACTATTATGTTGAAAATAATTACTTATATTTATAAATCAGTAAAATCATAATTATCTAACGAAGCGAAGCAAGCGACACGAAGTTAGCCCGTATGGGTCCGGATATCAGTGTACTGTTTTCTATTTGCAGCGAAGCTGCGATATGAATAATACGAGATAAGTCACCATAAAAAAATATCTTATGAAAAAAACTTTCATACTTATTTTTATCATTCTGATTGCTGATCAGGTACTAAAAATCTGGATAAAAACTCATTTTTTTATAGGCCAGGAAATTTCAGTTTTTGATGATTGGTTTTTAATTCATTTTACCGAAAATTCGGGAATGGCATTTGGACTTCAATTTGCAGGAAGTTATGGCAAACTCATTCTTAGTATTTTTCGAATTATTGCTATTTCAGCTATTGGAGTGTATTTGTTTCATCTTATCCAAAAAAAGACAAATCCCGGATTTGTAATTTGCATTTCATTGATTTTTGCAGGTGCCATCGGTAATCTTATTGATAGTGCTTTTTACGGTATGATTTTCAGCGAAAGTAGTTTTCATCAAATAGCTGCTTTTTTACCCGAAGATGGTGGATACGCCTCATTTTTACATGGAAAAGTAGTTGATATGCTATACTTTCCGGTAATTCATGGAACATATCCTTCATGGTTTCCTTTTATTGGTGGACAAAGTTTTATATTTTTCAGGCCGATTTTTAATATAGCCGATTCTTCAATTACTATTGGCGTGTTTTCATTAATTCTTTTTCAACGAAAGTTTTTTAAGAAAGGATAAAAAAACCCGCCATCAGAGGATAGCGGGCAATCAATTTTTAATCATAGATATATTATTATCAACTCTTACGATTTTCGATATCCTTGCTCTATTCTACATTATGTATTTTGTTTTAGTAGTCTCGAAATAAGACATTTAGTTATTTAGATTCTATAATTTCCATCATACGCATAGCTTCTTCCCAGGCAAATATCACATTGATTACCTTGCTCTGTTCTTCGGGGATCACAGAATTTAGGAAGTTTATAATATAATGTCCACTGGGCCTGTACCGTATTATGGCAATTAATTGATCCTCCGCAGATATTTCATAAAACGGGGGCTTCTTCGACCTCCCAATACTATAATTTGTATTATTGAAATGGCCATCAAAGGAATCATTGGAATGGAGTTGGAAATATCCAATGGTGGAATCATTATGATAAAAATCAACTGATGGCATTCCTTTACTTTTAGCCCCAAATCTTTTCCGTGAACTCCCCTGTGTCTTGGTTATATAATTCTCACTCAGAATATTGTTGTGTAAAAAAGAATGTTTTTTGAATTTTTGATTTGCAAAACTTCCGAAATTCCAATTAATACCTTCCCTTACACCCTTTCCCTTACCGTTGAGTATAAAGAATACCGGTTCACTTATTTCCCCGTTTTCATCTTCTAAAAAATATCTATCCTTATCTCGTATTAAAAAAAACGTATTTGATTGTGAATAAAAATCAACATAATCCTTATGAATTGGCCGTGTTACAAATTGGCGTTCAAACTTGATTTTTTCTTTTTCAAATACTGCAGATAGACCTAATTCATACAACTGCTGAAATTTTTCATCACTCATATTTATTCCATTACTACCATAAATATAGGTGCCGGATAATGAGTCATAAGCAATCGGTATCTTAATGTTTTGTTTGAAAATTTTCTTGCCCTTTTTATTTTCAACAATAATCCTAAACTTTAAATTCAAGTCATTATTATTAATGCTAACTATACTTACAAAAATATCGGCACTGGCCCTATCAGCGGTTTTGATATTAAGTTCTTCCTGCTCTAATCCGAAACAAAAATCGATTTTATTTGGTTGTAAAAAAACAACCTCTGTAACATCAAATTTTTCTTTAGTCAGCTTTTCAATTTTTTTCAGTATCGAATTTGTGAATTGCTCATGTTCGACGAAGTAATTTAGCTCAAGACGCTTAGTTGAATCAATCTCAAAGCGTAAAAGCATTTGCCTGATTACATGCCTGACATCGGTAATAAGAGCTTTCTTATTTGGGGCAACGCAAATGTGTGTTCCAGTGGGCAATTCTAAATCCAAATTGATATTGCCGGCTTGAGTGGAAGCAACGAATTCGAGAGAAATTTCCTGATTAGTAAAATTCGAACCTGCTTGAATATTCCCGGAGATTTGAGCATTTTCTTCAATAGAGAAAATAATTAATACCATTAATAAGAGCAGTGATTTTTTCATGTTAATTCAATTTTAAAAATTAAAGTCTTACAAAATAACATAAAATATTTCATATATCCAAAGAAACAGTTAAAAATATATTCCCATCTTAATTGCAATTTAATGGGAGAAAGGATCTAAGACCCCATGTTGCATAAACCTAAATCAACATTCAAATTGTCAATTTATTATTAACTTCGGGGTCTTAGACCTTCTGGGTACAAAAAAAAGGGAAACCGAAACCGATTTCCCTTTTTTAATGATTTAAAAACAATCTCTATTTGATCGTAATTTTTTCTGTACTTACTCCATTGCTTGTTTCAACGCTGATGATGTAAACACCGGATTGATAAGCTGAAGTATTAATATTAATGCTTGAATTATTTACATTATTATCAAACAATACCTGTCCGATAAAGTTGATAATTCTAACACGATTAATATTAGTATTTGCAACTACATTTAATACATCGGTTGCAGGGTTTGGATAAATAGATACATTAGCTTCAACATCTATATTATTAGATGCACCTTTTGTAATATTTATAACACTAAACTCGCCATCTTCGGCAGGATAAGTGTTTTCGGTATAAGCTTCTTCATATTCATCAACCAATGCATAAGTTGAAGAAACCCGGCTTTGGTATTGATTATCCCATACTTTAAGAGAGATTTCATTTCCGTTAACATAACCTTTTTGGCTTGTTAATGTGCTGAATATCGGTAAACTGTTTTCCAGAGTATTTTCTGAACGAATAACAGTTGAACCAACCATTACTTCTCCGTCGTAAGCTGCAACTTCATCACCGATATTTAATCCTGAAATATAAATTGTATAAACAGGGTCGGCAGCATTTCCGCCTTCAAAAGTGAAATGTTTGATAACTTTCTTCTGAACAGAACTTGTAGTTTTTTCAGAAGGAATATTATAAACCAATTGGTCGTCGGCAAACATTTTAATCAGGTATCCTTCTCCCGAAATCAAATCACCAATTCCGTTAACCCAGTTTGGTCCGATCTTTCTCAGCATTTCACCATTTGAATTTCTAACAAAATCAAGATTGTCGGTTAGTATTCCATCAAAAGCTACAATTGCATCAATCGCTTCGATAGGTAAATAGCTTACAAACTGAAAACCTGCGAATAGATTAATAGGTGTTAATGGGTTTAATTCATCGCCTGTAATTTCTAATATTTCACTACCAAACATTTTGAATAAATAACCTTCGGTTGTGATCCAGTCGCCGATTCCATTAACCCAATTAGGGCCAATTTTTCTTAAAACAGTACCATTTGAATTTCTAACAAAATCAAGATTTTCATTTAGTATATTTTGAAGTATAACAAGCATATCAGGATTATCAACTTCAATTCTTGAAGAAATAAATTGGTATCCTTCCATTAATTCGATACTTTGAGTGATATCACCACCCGGAGCAATTCCAAAGAAAATCAGATATTGTTCCATTAATTCGTCTTTTGTAGAAGCTCCGTCATCAAGCCCACCAAATTCATAGGAACATCCAATAGTACTATAACTACCTTCGTCATAAGCGACACCACAACCGTAACTGGGTGATTGGTTTTTAAAGATTAAATCAGCAGGAGCAATTGCAGCAATACGATCAATCCAACTGTTTTCTCCTGAGTAATTAAAGCTCATTCCTTCGGTAAATGTTCCGGCTTGTCCCTGAACTGTTCCAAGATCGCTGCTACCATCTGCCTGAGGATTGATATTAAACATTGAATGAACTGCAGTGGAGGCATCATAATACCATGTGTCACCACCTTCCATATAAAGCATACCTCCATTATTAAGATAAGCAGCAAGAGCTTGTCCTTCTCCGCTTGATAATACATGGTTTGAACTATAAATACCAAGACAAACAAATATAGAAGAATAAAGATTCAGATCGGCAGGTAAAGTAGTAAGAATTTCGCTTGAAACTCCAAGGTTTGTGATACTTGTTTGCATATCAGGACCTGAAGAATGGTTAGGATCAAGGTCAAGGATAAGAACCGGAATTTGTCCGATAACGATCATAAATTCACCTGTTCCGGTAATTCCAAGATCGGCTGCCATATTAAAATCAAAATTAGCAATATGTCCGGCCGGAGTATTCATTTCGGCAGTAATATTGAAAGTTTGTTGCATTGTTCCGCCTGCTGGAATATCACCATAATTTTGAGTAGAAGAATTAATTACAACATAAGGATCGTTAATCAATAATTCACAGATAACATTGTACGCATCGGATGTTCCGGTATTATTAACATCAATAACAAGGTCAACGGTTTCACCAGGATCAACTTTGCCATTATTATTTCCTGAAGGATCAAGAATAAGAAATTCACCTAATCCAAGAACCGGGGCATGTCCTTCGATTGAGAAGTTGCTTTCCCAAACACTGGTTCCATCAGTTGCACTAACCATAAACAAAACAAAATGTCCGTCAGGTATATCGTTTGCTACATCAAATGCGTAACCGTCAACAACGGTTGCTGTACTTTCAGGAGCAATGTTTCCGAAGTTTTCGAAATTATCAGTAATAGTAACAAAGTCATCATCCGTACTGATTGTAACATCAACATTAACCGCTTCATCTAAACCTACATTTTTCATTGTAAGGCTTAAAAGAATTGATTCACCGTAATCCATCATTCCGTTTCCATTACCGCTTGCATCATTAATTTCATAAGAATCTTTTACAACATATGGCCCGTCGAGTGGAATAACAGGAATTTCAGCTTGATATGGAAGGAAATTATTACTTGAAACAGTTACCATTGCCAAACCCGGATTTTGAACAGGGCTATCAAACATAACGTTAACAACTCCGCTTCCGTCAGTAAATCCTATTGCATAAATAGTACCATCCTCATTACTGATACAAACTCTTGCGTTCTCAACCGGTCCACCATTACCTGTAACGGTTACTGAAAACTCAGATAAACCGAGGAATAATTGTGCGTCGTGGTTCACAAGTAGTTCAGCAGGTTGAAGTGTCCATGCTTCAACTGATGCATCACCTAACCATAAATATGTTCTAACATTAGAACGTCCGATTGTTCCGTGATCATTTAATACGGTTATGTTGGCAAAATTTGTTACGTAACCAATATTAAATATTCCTTCCTCAAATACGGCCTTGTACATTTCTTTATCATAATCATGATTTGGAATAGTATAAGAAGGGATAATAGCACCATTGATTGCAACTGCAGCAACCGGTGATTTCATAAATGATTCGCAAAGACAGTTTCCGCTATGAGCAACAATATCCATATTATCGCAGCAAACATCAGTACAAACAAATAATCTGTTAGCGTTTGTAAACTGATTTACATTTGAAGCTGTGAAATTGCTTCCATTCCATCCGGTAAATGCTGTTGCACTTCCGTGTCCACGATAATTGAAGTATCCACCCGAGGTTGAATTAACCCAGTTTACAATATCATTATTTGATGCACCTGCGCCACCATAACATTGAGTGAAAATGGGATTTTGTAGTGCATAATTAAAGTTTCTGATCTCTTCTTTACAGGCTGTGTATTTGCCGGGGTATTGTTCCTGATGAGCAATTAATAAAACATTTTCACCCCAATTGGTAGTAGCATCAGGATTGAAATAGTGATCCATAGTTTTTTGGATCTGTAATTCCAATTCTCCCATGTTATCATAAACAAAACGTCCGATAGCAATATCTGCATAGTGGTCATCAGGGCCATCCATCATAGTGTACCAACTATCCGAATAAGATGCGTCTTCTCCACCAGGTGCCCACCAGTACATAGGGACATCATCAGGGCCACCACCGTTGCCACCGTTTGGATATGCATCACCAACCATTAATATATACTCAAGGCCTCCATTATCATATAATTCTGTTACATAATCTTTGAAATTTTGAGGTGTATTAAAGCCTGGTTCCATTGTACGAACCTCAACTTTATATCCTTGTTGGTTTTTCCATTCAGCTAAAGGTTGAACTGCATCAACAGCACTTGTATTTGTTATAATAAGATATTTAATATCTGTATTATCTCTTGTAGTAACAGTATAACCAAGCGAATTGAAGTTTGCAATTGCTTTTTCATACATATTGTAGAATTTTGGTGTAATTTCTTTACTTCTTGTAAAAAGATTTTCACTGTCGGTTCCGTAGAATTCAATCTCAACCTTAAGGCTTGTAATTACTTCTAATTCTTTTGTTGAAGGATTATAAGTAAAAGGAGTGAAATGAAAACCCGAAACTTTTACATCTCTCCAAATACCCGGTTTAGCAAGAACTATATTCTCACCGGGGAAAGATTTGTCTGAATTATAAAATTCATTATTAATAACAAATTGCTCGGATTTTCCTCCCTGTACATCTACCGATGGAGTTTGAAATGGATAAATTGTATAATCCGATAATTTTATACTTGTCATTTCAATAATATTAAATCTTGCAAGCTTTTCAGCCGGAATACCAATTACCTCATTAATCATTGGTAATTGTGGCATACCAACTTCCTGTTGGGTTTTAAGCTCAGAAAGTTCAATTAATTGAAAGTTTGTTCCTTCTTCAGTAACATTGGTAACATACATACCGGGAACACTGATGTTAAGCACCAACTTTGATGCATCTTGCTGTTCAATTAGAACAACAGGTAGTTGTGGGTCGTTGCTTGTGAAATTCACCCATGACTTTTGTGCAAAAGTGAACATTACAAAACACATTAGAAAAACTAATGTAAAAGCATTTTTTTTCATAATAAAGATTTTAATTAATAATTTGTTAATAGTATTTATTTTCAGATTTTTCTATTAGAAATTTCGACAAAGATAGAATTTAATGAGAAATGATCATTTTCTTTGTTCTGACAAAATTTTCATTAGCCGACAAAATTACAATTTTATATTGATAAATTCCCTGTTCTAAATCCGAACAATTGAATTTTATTTTATGAACACCACTTGTCATTTCTTTATTCACTAAAGTAATAACTTTTTTACCGAGTAAATTATAAATATTTAATTCAACATTGGAATTTTCTGTAAAGCCGAATTCTATCTCTGCGATTTTTGAAACCGGATTAGGATAAATATCTCCAAGATATGCTTGTGATAAGCCGGGTAAATTTTCTGTAAGTTTTACATTTGCGATACTGTATTCACCATCATTTTCTGGGAAAACAAGTTCAGTATAAGCATCACCAAAAGGATTACTAAAATTCATTTGAGCAGAATAATATTTGTTTTCGCTATTATCCCAAAGTTTAAACGACATTGTGTTTCCGGCAGAATATCCACGTCCACTATTTATTGTATTGAAAATTGCTAATGGATTGCTATACAAATCATCCGAATTTATTGATAAAGCACCAACAAAAATATTTCCATCGAAAGCGGCTATTTCATCACCAATTTCCAGTCCGTCGAAATAAATTGTATAAACGGGGTCAGCTGCATTTCCACCTTCAAAATTAAAATGCACAGGTTTTACAATATTTAAATTACTTAATGATTTTTCGCCCGGGATGTTATAAATTAATACATCATCAGCATACATTTTAATAAGGTATCCTTCTGAAGGATTTGCGTTTCCAATTCCGTTAACCCAGTTAGGGCCAATTTTCCTAATCATTTCACCATTTGAATTTCTAATAAATTCAAGATTATCGGTTAAAATACCTTCAAAAGTTATCATTGCATCAATTGCTTCGGCAGGCAAATAACTTACAAACTGGTAACCAAAATGTAATGAAATAGGTGTAAGCGGATTAATTTCTGTACCGTATAATTCGAGTATTTCTGTACCATTCATTTTAAATAAATAACCTTCTGAACAAATCCAGTCGCCTATTCCATTTACCCAATTAGGTCCGATTTTTCTTAAAACCGTTCCTTCCGAATTTCTAACAAAATCAAGGTTTTCATTTAAAATGTCTTGTAAAACAACAAGTATATCAGGATTTTCAACCTCAACCCGACTTGAAACAAATTGGTATCCCTGGTTTAAGTTTATAGTTTGAGTTATTCCACTTGACGGCATTAAACCGAAGAAATCAAGATATTTTTCCATTAAATTATCCTTAGTGAAATCACCATCATCAAGTCCTCCAAATTCAAATGATGTACCAATTGTTTTGTAACTATTTGCATCATAAGCAACCCCACAACCATAATTAGGTGATTGATTTTCAAAGATTACAACTGCAGGCGAATTTGCACCGATATGGTCTATCCAACCGTTTTCACCCGAATAGCTAAAGTTCATATCTTCGGTAAATGTTCCACTTTGTCCGTTAATTGTACCGAGATCACCCGAACCGTCAGCTTCAGGATCAATATTAAACATTGAATGAACTGCTGTTTGTGTATCGTAATACCATGTGTCTCCACCTTCCATATAAATTTTGCCTCCATTATTCAGAAAAGCTGCTAAGGTTTGGCCTTCGGAATCACTTAAAACATGATTATCAGAATAGATACCGAGGCAAACAAAGATTGAAGAATAAAGGTCTAAGTCCGCCGGAAAAGAAGTTACATATTCATAACCAACGCCAAGATTATCCAATGAATTTTTCATTTCAGGCCCTGAAGATGTATTATCATCAAGGTCGATGATCAAAACAGGAACTTGTCCGATAATAATATTAAATTCTCCGAAAGCATTAATACCTAAATCGGCAGTAATATCAAAGTCAAATTCAGATAGATATCCTGTGGGAGTGCTGCCTGAAGCTGTAACACTGAATGATTTTTCCATCATTTCACCTGCGGAAATATCGCCGTAATTTTGAGAACTTGTATTTATAGTTATGTAAGATGTATTCACTGATAATTCGCCTAGAACATTATAAGCTTCAGAAGAACCGTTATTTTGAATATTGATTGTGATATCAACGGTTTCGCCCGGATCGATGCGGCCATCGCCGGAAATAATAAAATCACCCATTTCTAAAATAGGTGCATGTGCTACAATACTAAGTCCGGTGTTCCATACATTCGAGCCATCAGTTGCAGATACTTCAAAAAATATTACATGGCCATCAGGAATATTATTTGCAATATCAAAGGCAAAGCCATTATCTATCATTACCGGTTCGCCTGCAGGCAGAGTGCCGTAATATTCAAACTCGTCGGTAATTGTCACATATTCATCTTCTGAAGAAATCGTAACTTCAACATTATCTATATTTTCGGTTCCAAAGTTTTTCATACATATAGAAAGCAAGATAGATTCTCCATAATCAGCCAAACCATTTGCATTACCTGTTTCATCATTAATTTCATGAGATTCGTATCCTACAAATACCCCACCTGAAACAACCATTACAGTAAATGTTTCGGGGAAACAATTATATCCGCTTACAATTAATTGCGCTTCACCGGGAGAAGGAAAGATTGGATCAAGTTCAATTTCTGCTTGTCCTGATTCATTGGTTTTTCCAATTCCGTAAACTATACCTTCCATCATTAATACACAATTCATATTTTCAAGAGGATTGATACCACTGTTTACCTGAACTGTGTAAGTAGGGACTCCCATATAAATAACTCCATCGTGTTGAACATCAATATCAATAGGTTCGTCTGTCCAAACCATCATTGCAGGATCCCCAAGAACATTACAATCGTAAAAACACCAGCGCAAAGCACCTTCTTCCCACTGACCGGGAGCAGTTACCCAGGGGGCTGTTTCAATTTTTGATTCTAAGTGCGCTGTCCCTATATTACTAAGTCTGTCGTGATATAAAGCATCCGTAAATTCACGATGTAAATGTTGAGAAGGCCCTTCTGTCTGGCCTTCGTTAAACCATCCGTAACGTGAGTTACCGACAAAAGCAGCAGCCATATTATCAATTTTCACCATTTCTTCACCAATGCAATCATTATCATCAAATCCTCCACACATACAGCCGTGGGTGTTAATAGTTATGTAATTATGATCAACACCATTGGTTTGGGAGAAGGTTGAATTTGTTATGTCAGAGATGTACAGATTCATTACGGTACTATAATTTGCATGACCAACATGATGTACAAATGATACACCCGAGTTTATCTTATTTATCATATCACTACCTCCCCAGCTTTGATCTCTGGCAAACATTGTGATATAATCATGATCTTCGGGAATACCATCAGTAGTATAACCATTATCTTCGTGATAGCCAATTATCAGGTCCAAATAATCGGCACCCCAGGTAATTGGATCACTCCATAAATGTTCGCCGGCAAGTAATGGCTGACGTAATTCGCCTAAAACAGGATTGTTTTGATAAGAAACAGATTTATTAATCATGCTGTTAAGTTCGGTTGTATTACTAAAACTATATCGTGCAACCGAAACTTCAGGTAAAAGGTCGTCTTCGCCGATTTCTCCCCAAAGGTTATTGCCATTATCATTCCATGTTCCGTCAAGAGCTGAATAATAAAGATCCGCAGGAATATTATCATCTGTATAAGTTGAAGATGATTCTACCGTACAATAGAATCCGCGATAAGGAACAATTTCAACATCTCCGCCAAGCATTACATATTCAACACCTGAGTTCTGATATTCCTGAATGATATAATTTCTGATCTTTTCAGGATTATCCTGTCCCGGAATGGAAGAATAAATATTTTCAACTGTTTCAACCTGAGTAGTTATTCCTCTTGGAATATATAGATCGATCAGATCCTGAAAGCTGTTCTCAAATTGTGCTTTTGTGATAATTAGCAATTGATACGAACCGTCATCATATCTTTTGTCCGGGTATTGAGTTATTGTTTCCGGGTTTTGAGAAAGACTTTTAACTCTTTTGATTATGCTTTTGACCGAACTAATGTTTTGTAAAGCATCAACAGCCGAAGAATTATTTTTCGTTTTAATTATTACTGTGATCTTTTTGAAATAAGATAGTTTTCCGCTTGCCGGATTATATTGAACCGGAGTGAAAGCAGAAAGGGCAAAAGAATAACCATTCAGGAATTCGGTTAATAATTCACCCGCTAAATTCAAAGGATATGTATTATCGGAATTATATATTTCGTCTTTTTTTACAAATTTTCCTGAAGCACCCTCAGATAATGGCCTTGAATGCTGCTGTGGATAAATATTAAAACTTCCTTTTAGATCAACTTTTTCTTCGCCGATAATCTCAATTGACTCTGCAATTTGCCCCGGAGGAAGTAAAAGTGAAACAGAATGATAGGGCAAAGCAGGTTCCCCGGCTGGGCCTGTAAGTTTGGTGTTGTGAAAATTTATGACATCATAAGCATCAATTTTACTTATTGATAAGTCGTTAAAAATGAATGTTTTTTCAATTGTTTGAGCCTCAATAGAGGCAAAAGCAAAAATGAATACAAAAAGTGCTAAAAAGTTTCTCATTATCAATTATATTATATTATAAATTAGGTTAATATTCAAAACACAAAGGTTAATCAAATATCAAGACAATAATACATGAAATTTGGTTGCTTAATGCTATTAAGAAAAAAGCTTTAACAATTCGGGTACTATTATGAATTTGGTGGAACATTAAAAAATGATAGAATGATGGAATAATAATTAGCTTTCTAGGTAATGAAAATCAATATTAAAAATACTTCTTTCCCTGCATAAAGACTTAGATAAACTATAAAAAACAAAAAAGAGCCACTCCAAAAGGAGCAGCTCTTTTCAATTATAAAATTTAATATGATAAAACTATTTGATAGCAACCTTTTGGGTTTCTATCCCTTTATAAGTTTCTATTCTGATGATATAAACACCTGCATCGAAATTGCTTGTATTTATTTGAGTGTTATTTCCTTCATAAACCGGTTGACCAACATAGTTGAAAATTACAACATTGTTGATTGGGTTATGTGAAGAAATATTAATCATATCAGTTGCAGGATTCGGATAAATTGATACTTCAGATAAAGCATTAGCATCAATTCCGATGTTTCCTTTTGTTACATTAATTACACTGAATTCGCCGTCATTTTCAGGGAATACTGTTTTTGCATAAGCATCAGTATATTCATTATTGAAAGTGTAGATAGCTGATACTTCGGATTGTTTTTCTGCATCCCAAATTCTTAACGACATCATATTATTACTTTCATAACCTTGTCCGTTTGTAAGAGTACTGAAAACAGGAATTGAGTTTTCAAGAACATTCTCAGAAACAACCACAGCGGTTCCAACAATTTTCTTACCATCTAAAACAGCAACTTCATCACCAATGTTCAAACCGGAAACATAGATTGTGTAAACCGGATCGGCAGCATTACCACCTTCAAAAGCAAAGTTATTTGCAATTTCAGGTGTTAATGAAGATAATGTAGATTTTACAGGAATATTATAAACTAATTCGGCTTCAGCAAACATTTTAATAAGGTAACCTTCGCCCGGATTTGCGTCACCAATTCCGTTCACCCAGTTCGGACCAATTTTTCTTAACATTTCACCAGATGAACTTCTGATGTAATCCAAATTGTCATCTAAAATTCCATCAAATGCGTATAAAGCATCTATTGATTGATTGGGAAGATAACTAACAAACTGATAACCTGCTTGAAGCCCAATTGGTGTTAATGGATCTAAATCAACACCAAAGAATTCAAGAGATTCTGCACCAAACATTTTGAAAAGGTAACCCTCAGTTGAATTCCAATCTCCAATTCCATTAACCCAGTTAGGCCCGATTTTTCTTAAAACAGTACCCTGGGAGTTTCTTACAAAATCAAGGTTTTCGTTTAAAATATCCTGTAAAACAACAAGCATATCAGGATTTTCAACTTCAATTCTTGAAGAAATAAACTGATAACCAACTTCTAATTCAACAACTTGATTTGCTCCACCACCCGATGTTAGGATAACATTATCAAAACTGAAAAAGGAATAATCAGATATGTTTAGTTTCCAGGCAAAATATACATCTGTTTCTATATCTTTTAAGCCAGCCAGGTCATATTCGAAAGTTTCCCATTCAGGACCGGGTAAATATGTGGTAAGCTCAGTGAAAGTATTTGGATCTGTGGGATCAGTAACTGTTCCAAATGATATAATGGGATTACCATTTTGCTCGCCTGCATCAAAATACAACATATTTGCCGGATCGATATTAATTGCCGGAGAAACGAGCATTAGAGGATTATTGGTCCCACTTTGCCTAAAGAAAATTACTTTTCCATCATACCAGTAAAGGTAATCCCAGCCTGTTGTATGAATTGTCCAGTCAGCCGGAATTCCAGTGTCAAACATTTCAAAAAAGTAAAACACCGGAGCTTCAAGAATAACATTTACAGTTACATCCTGATCCACTACTTCAACAGTGCCGGAAGTTGAAAAAAATCCTGCTGCACTTACATCATAATTATATGAGCCGGGGAATACGCCTTCATAAAGTACCTGTCCGGCAGCATTGGTATATAAAGTTCCATTTCCTTCGAGGAAAACTTCCGCACCTTCAACAATATTTCCCAATTCATCTTCAACATTGAAGGTAACATCATAGGCAACAAATACACCTTGTACATCTGCTTGTTCTGATTGAATGAGGCTTTTATCATTATCATCCTGAACAAAAACAATCACCGCAAGATCATTGGGTTCTTCCATAAAGGTTAAACTCATATCATACGTTTCGGTGATACTTTCAGTAGTTCCTGGTGTTAAAGCCGGCAACATTGTTCCGGAAGCATCCGGTAACATTTTCATCATAACATTATAAAATTCCGTTTCACCGTTAGATCCCACATTACCAACCGTAATTTTTTCTACAACCACAATATGGGCGGTTAATCCGGCTGTGTAGGCAGCAGCTACATCAATATTTGCTGTAACTGTAACGTTATAATTATCATCTATTTCTGCTGTAATAATATCAATTTCCATTGCCGTTGGAAGGCCAATATATGAATCATATATAGCCTGTGTCATATCACCCGGATAGGTTTGAAATGAATTAATATACATATCAGGAACATAACTTACGTTATAATAATCTTTTCTTGCGCCACCTTCTTCAGTATAATATGGATCACCGCTTCCCGGCCAGTCCATCTGGTATTTTATAAGGCTGTGAGTTCCAGGATTAGCAGCAAGGACTGCATCAAGGATTGGATTAGCAGCTGCACAGGGTCCGCAAGTTGAGCTGGTAAACTCTTCATACAAAGGTTTAGTAAAAATCACTCCTGCGATAGCCTCAAGACTTTCAGTTAACTGATCATTCCCCGGATTTTCATCCCCGGTAAGATTGGTGGTAAGGATTGCATCAAAACTCCCCTCATAAGAGGTCCAGTCGGGAAAAGTAAGTGTTTGTGATTCAAATGGAGCAAGATCTGTTACAGTAAGATCTTCATTATATGCTGATGCTCCACTTTCAACAATAGAGAAATTAACATCGAAAGTTATAGTTTCCGATCCTTTATTGGTAACGACTCCAATTGGGGTAACGACATCTCCGGCGGGAACAAGGGATGGAATTATGATCGCCGACGCTTCTGCATCATACATTAAGGATTCTCCTAATACGACATCATCAATATTCCACCAGTCTAATTCATAAGAATCGCCATCAAATCTGAAAGCAATTTGAAAATTATCGGAACCAACATCTCCGTTGCTGATAAGGAGAAACTTTTCTTCGGGGCCAATATTAGCTCCGGGATCTTCTACAGACCATACTTCGTTCCAGGTTGTACCACCATCACTTGTTGTTTCTACATAAATAGTATAACTTCCTGCTGCACCAAAATCATCCAGAAAATGTTTAAAACTAAGCAAAACTGTTGAATATCCGGAAGTGGCAATAGTCGTGGTTACCAATCTTGAGTTACCAACAAAATTCGGACTCCAGAAAAACCTTACCTCCGGAGCTATTCCGCCGGCATTGTTAGTTTCTTCGGCAGACCAGTTATCTGTACCATCCCCCATAACAGACCATCCGGCAGGGGGAAAGGTGCCGCTGGAAAAATCTTCGGAAAATATGGATTTTACTCCATCTAAAGGATTTGTAGCCTGGTAATTTTTCATCAGGCAGACACTTTGTTTGTAAGGCTCATGCAATGATTGTGAAAAAACAATCATTGAAGGCATGACAATTAAAAATGCCAGTAATGTACTAATTGTAAGCTTTTTCATACGAATAAATTTTTGTTTGTGAATTAATTAATTATTTATGGACATTATTTCTCTAACTTTTTTTTAACTTGAGTATTAAGGTTTTCAATTATTTTCTTAAGTGCATTATTTTGTTTTTTCTTTTTTTTTATGAACAATCTTAAATCGTCCATTTCATCTTCCCAATGATTTATTTGTTTTTCGTTCAATTTCTTATTCTTTGCCATAATTATAAAAAATAATTCCGGGGCAAAATTGGAATCATCTATGTTAAAAAACAAAAAAACGACCTTTACAAAACATCTATTGAATAGTTTTCTAACCTATACAAATCCTCTACATGAAAGTAGGTATTTGTATAAATATATGATTTATAAGAGGATTTACCCAAATATTAAATTTGAGTAAGAAATGTAACCAGATTAACCTGTGTATTAGAAATACCTAATTTTTTTCTTAACCTTGAGCGAGCTATTTCAAGTGTCTTGATCTGTTGCCCTGTTATTTCTGAAATTTCCTTGGAGGTCATATTCAATCGAAGAAATGCACAAAGTCTTTGTTCACTGGGAGATAAATTTGGAAATTGCTTAATTAATTTGTCATAGAAGTCACTATGTACTTGTCTGAACCTGATCTCAAATTCATCCCAAATCTCATTATCGGTAGTTTTATGCAATTCTCCGGCAATTCTTTTTATAGCAGATTTAGTTTCTTCTTTAACAGCCTCGTTACGTATGTCCAATAGTTTATCTGCTATTTCCGACAGGATTTCATTTTTACGCATTAAGGTCATTACATTGGAAGTAAGTTCCTTATTTTTAGTATCAATCTCGCTTTCCAGCTGTTTCTTTAAAATGATGGCATTTTTAGCTCTGATTCGCTGCCGGGCTGCCAGCAAAATTATCGTTAAGATAAAAAGGAATATTACGATTGTTCCGACGATTAAATAAATATAATCCAGACGTTGTTGTCGGAGTTTCTTTTCCTGATCTGATTTTTCAAATTCATATAATAATTCAAGCTGAGAAAGGCGTGTCATTCTTTTTTCAATATTGAGACTGTCTTTCATCCGGCATTCAACTGAAATGTATTTATAAGAATTTATAATATCGTTTTGCTCCAGGTAAATTTCATGCAAACGTTTAGCAGCATCGTAAACCGACTTTTTCAGTTTGTTGTTTTTACCAAGATTATATGACTGATTTGCATAGTACAGGCTTTTATCCAGATCATTCAAATCAGAAAAATACTTAGAAAAGCCAAGATAAACTGATGCAAGTTTGGGAATATTATTCGTTTCCTTAAAAATTATTTCGGCTTGATTGTAATAAAATATTGCTGAGTCAAAGTTTTTTTGTTCCCTGTTACTTACACCAAGATTTAAATAATTTATCCCCTCCCACAATCTTTTTCCGGTTTGTTTATTTAACTTAATCGCTTCAAGTAAATAGAGGTCTAAATTTTTATAATCTTTATTATTTCCATAGATAGCAGCAACATTGTTCAGGCCTCTTGCAATGCCTATCCGATCCTTTATTTCCCTTGCAATAGTTAATGATTTCAAGTAATATTCCAGGGCTTTATCATAATTTTCCTGTTCAAAATACACATATCCGATCCTGTTGATAGCCTTTCCAATACCAATTTTATCGTCTTGTTGTTCTAGTATTTTAAGGGCCTCATAGTTAAGTTCAGAACTTTTTTCGTAATCTCCCAGGTCAGTATAAATAATTCCAATAATTAAAAGTGCTTCAGCATAATCTATTAATTTATTTAATGATCTTGCTAATTCTTTGGCCCTGGTGGCATATTGAAGAGAGGCTTTCAGGTTGGTTTTACCCCAATATATCTCAGCCATGTTAATCAGTGAAATTAGTTTACTTTCCTGTAAGTTTTGTTCTTCGGCAATGTCAAAAGCACGATGAGCATAAGCAAGCGCTCTATCCGGATTGCTTGTAATAAAAATTTCTGTCTGCTTATTTAGTATTTCTACTTTGCTTTGAGGATCTTTTTCCAAAGCCAAAGCTAATTCAAGGCTGTCGGATTTTTTCAGGTTTTGGGCTACTGATAAAAAACTTATTATTAAGCTTATAGCAAATAGTAATATTTTAATTTTAATATACAAAATAGATATTGATATTATTTAATTATTACAAAAATAATCATTTTACCAATAAACAGATAATATAAAATTTGAGTTTCAAATATATTGTAGTTATTTTTAAATAAAAAAGAGCCACCCCAAAAGGAGCAGCTCTTTTTCAACTAAAATAACTAACATTTAAACCTATTGGATAGTAACCTTTTGGGTTTCTATACCTTTACAAGTTTGAATTCTGATAATGTAAATACCGGCTTCAAAATTATTAGTATTGATTTTAACATTTGAACTGTTTGCGTTGCCTGAGTAAACCGATTGTCCAACATAATTATAAATTGTAATATTGATTATGTCGGAAGGAGAAGAAATATTAATTTCATCAGTAGCAGGATTCGGATATATTATCAATTCATCGTTTGTAACCGAAGTGCCTTTGCTAAAATTAACAACACTAAATTCTCCATCATTGCCTGGATAAACATTTGATACATAAGAATTGTAAACTGCTTCCATTGAAAAGTCGGCATTAACAACATCATTTGTAGTTTTATTCCAAACTTTAAAAACAATTGGATTCCCTTCCGAATATCCTTGTCCATAAGTTAATGTATTAAAAATTGCAAGTGAATTATCAAATACATTTTCAGATATTACCGTCGTAGCACCTACCATTAGGTTACCATCATAAGCAGCAACTTCGTCACCAATATTTAATCCCGAAACATACATTGTATAAACCGGATCAGCGGCATTTCCACCTTCGAAATTAAAATATTCGGATTTGATATTTGTTATACCTGTAAATTTCTTGCCATCAACAGGATAAATTAGTACATCGGAAGCATTCATTTTAACGAGATAACCTTCACCAGGCATTAAATCTCCAATGCCATTAATCCAATTAGGCCCGATTTTTATTACTGTTAATCCGGCGGTATTTCTAACAAAATCAAGGTTATCTAAAATATCATTAAATGCTACAAGAGCGTCTGTCTGATTTTCAGGCAAGAAGCTAATGAATTGATACCCTGTTAATAAGTCAATTGGTGTCTGCGCATTAATCACTTCACCTGAAATTGAAAATTCGTCTTCGCCAAGCATTTTGAATAAATATCCTTCGGTAGTAGCCCAGTCTCCAATTCCATTGATCCAGTTAGGCCCAATTTTGCGAAGCATATATCCTCCGGTATTTCTCACGAAATCAAGATTGTCCAGTATATCATTACAAATTAATTGCATATCCATGTCTTCAGGAATAATTCGTGTTGAAATGAATTGATATCCAATACCAAGTGTGTATTCCTGAACTACTTGTGGAGCTACAACATTCATGGTAACCGGTACAGTAACCGATGGATTTCCGGGATCTGCTGATGTTACTTCGATCTCAGCAGTATAAGCACCTAAGTCATAACCTGTAGCATCCATTTGAACATCAACGATACTTGGTAGCATATCAGCATCCGGCATTACTACACCACTTGTAAATTCTTCACCATCAATGGTTAACCAACCTAATGGAAACATGGAAGCTCGTAAACAAACATTATCAATAGCAAAATATTGGCCTCTACTTGTTATAGAACCTTCAATATAATGGAATTTAACCTGGAAGTTGGCATTGGCATAAGCTACTACATCATATACCTTATGAATACCATTACCACTCCAATTTATGTAACCATCGTCTTCCCATGATTCGTAGATCATAATCCAATCAGTTCCATCATATACATAAACTCTTGCAGTATCTCCCGGATTGTAGTCTGCATCAAATGCCTGGTCGAATTCTAAAAGTAAAGTTTCACCGATATATGCAGAGGCATCAATCGCCGGACTGATCAATTCATCGTCCATAGTATTTTCAGCAGGTCCATAATTCTGGTATCCATCACAGATGGCAAAAGGAGTTCCGTCAAAATCATAATTATTGTATGATGAAGTAGTATCCGTCCATGTAACATTATTATTTCCATTATTAATAATGGTCCAATCAACCGGAATTCCAGCATCAAAGTTTTCGCTTAATAATTCCATTTCATCATATACAACACTTGCTGTAAAAGAAGTTGGAAAATCACCGGTATTACCCATTGTCATGTCTGTATTAACAACAGGAATTGTTTCTGAAGCATCTTCTTCAATGGATAATGGATCCACATTGAATGCAGGTGCACCTAAAGTTTCTACGGCAATATTATCAATATACCAACCAGCTCTGTTTGTATATCCATCAGAAACCAACCTGAACCTGATCACAACATTATCATACATATTATAATCAGTTAAGTTGAAGTATTCTTTTTTCCACCAGGTATTTTCTGGAGTTGTATTTGAAGTACCCCAATCAGCATAAGAATCTTCATCAAAACAAGGTCCTTCAGGATTATTATATACACCTTCTTCCCTGTACCAACCGGTTCCTGTATAAGTAGATTCAGGCAATTGGTCATAAGTATTTCCACCATCAGTTGAAATCTCTATATAACAATGGTCATAGTTTCCATCTGTTTTGGCAATATGCCAGAACGATAACATAACATCAGCTTTGCTGGTAAAATCAAACGTTCCTAACATAAACAGAACATTGTCTCCATTTGCATCATAAGGATTGTGTACTGAATTTAATCCACTAACTTGCAAATCGGTATTGATTACCCAATTCTGGGTGTTAAATGGACTGTTTCCTGTAATTCCAAAACCTGTTTCAAAATCTTCAGTTACCGGGAGAGATGCAAATGGACCAAATCCAGTTAAGAAGGGTACCGGGCCAACCCAAATACTATAATCACCACCGCTACAATCTGTGCGAATATAAGTATCATAAGTTGTGGAAGCAGATAAACCTGTCATTTCAAAACTATCAGTACCTGTAGGTGCAGGATTATAATATGTATAAGAATTGGAAGCTGTTCCTGTTCCGGGTGTAAATCCTGGCGCACCGGCTTCAATCTCATAATCGGTTGCAGAAGCAAGAGGATCAATCCAGTTAAGAATAGCAGAACTACTTGTTGCTCCATCCACATACGGAGTGTAAGGCTCAACACAGGAAGGTATCTCTTCAACAGTTATGTCATCAATAAATACTTGTTGAAAAGGATACTCTTCAGCATTGTCTCGCCATGCAATATAAGTATCTGTACCTGTATAGTTGCTGAAATACACCGTAAACAACTGATGTTCATCTATCAATCCTGAAATTGTATCGTATGGAGTAAAGGTTGTTTCATCAGCCGGATCAGTGATTGTTCCAATAATTATTGCCCTGTCGCCCCCTGATCTTGCCCAGAAACTTGTTCTTAAAGTATTAACATCAGGAGATAATTCCGGTGCTATTAAAATTAATTCTGAAGCCACATCACCTTCAGGGGCCATCCATACACCCATTCCTGTGTGGGCATTATAATCCTGAAAGCCCATTCCGCCAAATTGGGAACCATTTATTTCTATGGTTGACCAGCATAATGGAGGGGAATAAACTTCAGGCCATGGAGGAAATACACCGAAATCTTCAAAAAACGGCACCTCCCAGGGTAAACAATTTGTAAGGATTGTGATCGGCCAGCTCCAGTAACTCTCATCATCGCTACCACAATCGGCTTGTACGTAAATATCATAATATGTACCATCTAAAAGATCGGTAATAGTATATGGATTAGTCACTCCTGTAACTGTAGGTACACCGGTTGGTGTTGTACCGGAAATGACATACTCAATATTCCATAAAGTTGCACCGTTCATATCGGTCCAGCCTATTGTAGCTTGCTGGGCCTGAACATCAATAGCGATTAAATCAGTTGGTTTAATACAAGTAGGAAGCAAGTCCACTGTGACATCATCAAGCCATACTACACCGAATTGAGGTACAACACCTTTGATAGCAATATATGTATCAGTACCAATATAATCAGCAAAATATACCTCCAGTATTGTCCAACTTTCTCCCGGAACAAAGGATGTGTAAGGAGTAAAAGTTGTAATATCAGATGGATCAGTTATTGTACCCACTTCAATAGGATATGTATATGGATTTCCTGTTAACCAGTCAACGTCATTCCTGCCGTATAATGTTAGCATTAGATCCGATACTGTACCTACTTCAGGCAGAACCAGTACTAAATTAGGGCTTGGCTCGGCATCTGCATTGAATTGGATTACATTAGGTGTGCTTTTAGCAGCCGATCCCCATTGATCGAAATAATTATTAACCCGGGTCCATTCATTAGTTGAATTAGACAATGGTATCCAGCAAGGAGGAAAATCCGGTGAAGTTACACCATCAAAGTTTTCAAAATACGGATAAGCCAAAGCTCCACATTTAGTAGTGAATGACCAAACGTGGCCTGGATTTTCATTGGTTGCATTTTTACAAACAACACGCCAGAAATATTCCGTAGCATCCATCATAGTACCAGGATCATAGATACCTGATGCACCACCTGGAGTTGCATTATCCACAACCTTTGTAGTTGGTGGATTGTCAGTATCAAAATAAACGTCATAGGTAGTTGTGTTGTCACCAAAATCCCATGTAAGGTCAGTATCAAGGCCAACTAATTGTGCCATATCTGCCGGGTTGGGATTAGATGCAAAACCCGGGGAACCTGCAGGCAGGTAGGTTACTGTTATAATCCATGTGTTATTATCAACTACTAATTGAGAATTATCACATCCAACAGGAGCATTCCAGAATGAGTTTCCGGCATGCAGCTCAAAATCTACTCCAAATCCAAAGAAAGGAGTAACTCCATTAGCAATATCAAGACCTGTTCGGTTGTAAAGCTCAGTTCCCTGACCCCAACCACCGGTGCCATTGTAAACAGCAGGTTCGGCGGTTCCATTAGGAGAAGTACATATCAATTGAGACCGTGCATCGTTCAATCGTGAATTAACAATTGCGGTCATTGAATATTCAACGTCCACACTTACAATAATCGCATTATTGGGTACTGCTACGTTGAGAGTTCCCGGGCAGGTAGAAACTTCGCCCATTTGGTCAAACTCGTTATCAGTGGAGATATCCTCCACAGTGTAAGTCGCGCTCATTGTTTCATAATTAGTTTGAGCAAAAACTCCACCAATTAAAATAATAAGCATGCTTGCGAGTAAAATTACTTTTTTCTTCATACGTTTAAAAATTTTAGTTAATAAAAAAATTAATTAATATTTGTTATAATTATATATCGGCAACAAAAGAAATATTAATTGTTGTATTTTCAAGAGTTTGATGAACTATAAAAGTATTACAAATTCTCAAATTGATACTATAAAATTCATACATGCCGGCCTTATGAATAGATTATCAGTAGGTTGAGATTTTAATACTTTTTCGGAAAATTACACTTTCTAAATTATTATATTCATAAACAGATACATACATGTTATTGTAGGGATTTTGTGATGCTAATATTTCATCAAGTATAACTTTTGTACGCCCTCAGATAATTTGATTCTCGTTTTTAGATATTTTATTTGCAAAGTGTTTTTTTAACATTGAAAATACAAATTATTATGAAAACGGGAAAAGATAACACTAATAACTTAGAAGATTCTTCAAACAAAAAGCTTAAATATCTTATTGAGCAAACCAGAAATAGAAGTAAGGCATTAAAGAAAATTCTTGAAGGACTTGAAAAAATGAATGATAAGCAAGAGAGAAATATAAATAAATGATAAATAAGAATCTTAATCCATTGATAAAAAAAATTTACTATGAAAAAAAACTTACTTAACACAATTAGACTAACATTAATTATTCTGTGTATTGGTTTAATTCCAAAAGCTCAGGCAAAAGAGACAGGATTAATTATGACACCCTCAATTTTAGTTACACCAAATCCATATATGTTTGACGACACATATATCGGTGAAACTTCAACTGCATTATTTACCTTTGCTAATACAGGCACTGATCCTTTGGATATTACAGATATTACATTTACAAATCCTGCCTTTAGCATTAATTATACATCATTTACAATAGAACCGGGACAAAGCGGTGAATTACCGGTTTACTTTAATCCAACAACTCAGGGTTCATTTGAAGGAATAATGCAGATTTTCAGCAACGATCCGGTAAATAATCCTTATGAGGTACAATTGTCAGGTAATGGAGTCATTGAATTAAATAATGGCTGGGAATGGATAAACACAGGAATTAATTTTGGTTTAGCTGATATTGAATTCCCTCAGGGTCAAAACCAGGTAGGATATGCAGTAGGAGAAACGGCTTCATATAATGGTGATGGTATGGTTATAAAAACTACTGATGGTGGGGATACCTGGACACAGCTTATTTTTGATGTGATACCCGGTCTTGAATCCTTGTCATTTGTTGATATGGAAACCGGTTATGCTGCCGGTTGGGATGGTTATATGATAAAAACTACAGATGGTGGAAATACCTGGGATACGATTGTGGTTGCAACGGGGCTTTGGTATATAAGGGATATTGAATTTTGGGATGCTAATAATGGTGTTGTCCTTGCATACGAAGAAATATATGTTACACAGGATGGAGGAGATACCTGGTCACAAGGAACAACCTTAGCAAGACCATGCAACAAATTGACCTATGCTGATGAAAACACACTGTATTCGGTAGGTTCCGACAATTATATATTTAAATCTTCTGATGGTGGATATACCTGGACACAAGTTTATTCAGGAAATTTACAGGATATTTTATTGGGTGTTGATTTTTTAAATGCAGATTATGGTATAGCTGTTGGAGATTATGGATATATTCTCACAACTACCGACGGAGGTACAACCTGGACCACTGACCAACAGGTGGGTGATCAGTTATTAACAGGGGTTTATATTTGGGATGAAGAAACCGCCTACGTTTGCGGAACACCTGAATTACTGTATATAACTACAGATGGTGGAACTACATGGAATTTTGATTATAATGGCAATTATTCAGGAAATGGTTTTGGTAGTGTAACTTTTACTGATAATTACACAGGATTTGTTTGTGGTAGCCTGGATGGCGAGGGAATTGTACTGCGTAAAGCCGGTATTGCCGGTGGGCCCTCAATTTCTGTTACACCCAATCCATATGTGTTTGACGACACCTATGTTGGTGAAACTACAACTGCCTTATTTACCTTCGAAAATACAGGCAGTGATCCTTTGGATATTACAGATATTACATTTACAAATCCTGCCTTTAGCATTGATTATACATCATTTACAATCGAGCCGGGACAAAGTGGTGAATTACCGGTTTACTTTAATCCAACAACCCAGGGTTCATTTGAAGGAACAATGCAGATTTTCAGCAACGATCCGGTAAATAATCCTTATGAGGTACAATTGTCAGGTAATGGAGTTATTGAATTAAATAATGGCTGGGAATGGATTGAAACCGGATTCAATTTTATTCTGATGGACATTGAATTTCCTGAAGGACAAAATCAAATTGGATATTCAATTGGACAAAGCTTAACATACAATGGAGTGGGTATCGTAATAAAAACCACCGATGGTGGTGATACCTGGGAACAACTTACCCCCGAAGGAATTCCTGGTTTACAGGGATGTTCATTTTTGGATGTGAATACGGGCTATGCTGCAGGGTGGGATGGCTATTTGATTAAAACCATTGATGGTGGTGCAACATGGGATACTATAGTTGTACAAAATAATATTTGGCAAATTGCCGATGTCGAGTTCCGCGATGTTAATCATGGAATTGTTACTGCATGGACAGATGGTACTTTTGTTACAGAAGATGGCGGTCAAACCTGGACTGAGTCAACCGGAATAACCACAGCTCCTAATATGGTAACTTATGCTGATGAAAACACACTTTTTTTAGTAGGTGGAGAAGACAGAATAAATCGGTCAACCGACGGGGGTTATACCTGGACCGAAGTTTATGGTGACGGCAATACCAACTTTATTTTACTTGGTGTGGATTTCCTTGATTCCAATTTTGGTATGGCAGCAGGTGATTATGGCCATTTATATACTACAACTGACGGAGGGGATACATGGACACTTTCAGAACCTTTTGGTGATGAGTTGCTACATACTCCTTTTATCTGGGATCAGGATACTATCTGGGTTTGTGGAACTCCTGAAAGAGTTTATAAAACTACAGATGGAGGTAGCAATTGGAGTACTGCTTATAACGGGAACTGGCAAAAAGCTTTTTACCGAATTACATTCACTGATAATTATACCGGATTTATATGTGGTGGTTCGGGTGGTATTGTATTGCGCAAAGAAGGATTAACTGGCGCTCCTGCAATCAGCGTATCACCAAACCCATATGTGTTTGATGATACATATCTGGGCGAAACAGCATCTGCAAGTTTTACCTTTGAGAATACAGGAACAGAATCACTGGTAATTACAGATATAACATTTTCCGATCCGGCATTTAGCATAGATTATACATCATTTACAATAGAACCGGGTGAAAGTGGTGAATTACCGGTTTATTTCACTCCAACTACCCTGGGCCTTATTGAAGGTGTGATGCAAATTCACAGCAACGATCCGGTAAATAATCCATATGAGGTTCAATTATCAGGTAGTGGAATAGTTGAGTTAATTGATGGCTGGCAATGGATTGAGACCGGATTTAATTTTATACTTATGGATATTCAGTTTCCCGAAGGACAAAACCAAATTGGGTATTGTGTTGGACAAAGCTTAACCTATAATGGAGATGGAATAGTTATTAAGACAACTGATAGCGGTCAGACTTGGGAACAACTTACTCCTGATGGAATTCCCGGACTAATGGGAATGTCATTCGTGGATGTAAATACGGGCTATGCTGTTGGCTGGGACGATTACGTGATCAGAACCACTGATGGTGGTTTAACTTGGGATACCTTGATTATCGATTCAGGTATGTTTTCGTTTTATGCTGACATAGAATTTTATGATGAAAACAATGGTGTTGCTCTTTATAGCGATGCCATTTACATTACTCAAGATGGTGGAGATTCATGGACTATGGGAAATGGGTTAACCAATTCAGGCTACATGATAGAATACCTTGATGAAAACACACTCGTAGCTGTTGGTAATGAAAACTATATATTCAAATCAACGGATGGTGGATATAATTGGTCGGTGAAAAACTCGGGTAGTATAGGCCAGGTTTTACTGGGGGTTGATTTTCTAAATAATCAATACGGCATGGCCGCGGGCGATTATGGTAATATACTCACAACTACAGATGGTGGTGAAACCTGGACCCTCGATACACAAGTCGGAGATAATTTGCTGCATACCCCGTTTATATGGGATGAAGATACGGCCTGGGTAGTGGGAACCCCTGAACTAGTTTACAAAACAACAGACGGAGGCACTAACTGGAATTCTGCTTATAGTGGGAATTGGCAAAAAGCATTTTATAGGATTACTTTCACTGATAATTATACCGGCTTTATATGTGGAGGTTCCGGTGGAATTGTATTACGAAAAGAAGGATTATCAGGACTGGATACACAAGTATTTGACTTAGAAACCGGTTATCAGTTTATATCTTCAGGTGTAATTCCTCCTGATCCTGATATGATGGTAGTTATGACAGATGTTCTAAATGATAATCTCGCATTTGTAAGAAATTCACAAGGAACAATGTTACGTAAAATCGGCCCAAACTGGGTTAACGGTATTGGAGATTGGATTATTGACGAAGGTTACCTTGTAAAAATGAATGCTGGCGATTCATTTGCAATCGAAGGACTTAGAATTGATCCTTCAACAGGAATTCCGGTAACAACAGGATACCAATTTGTAAGTTATTTCCCTGAAGCTCCAATGGATGCTCTGGTTGCCTTTGGCTCAATCGTTGGTGAAGATCTTGATTTTATCAGAGATTCACAAGGAAGTATGTTACGTAAAATTGGTCCAAACTGGATTAATGGTATTGGCGATGCAATGCCTGGCGAAGGTTATCTTGTAAAAATGTTTGCTGACGGAGAAATTCTTTATCCTGCTGTGGCAAAATTAAGTGGAATGACTAAAGTTAAACCATCATATTTAATTTTCGAAGGTGGTAATGCCGCTGAACCTGTTTATACAATGTATATTAATGGTTTAGAAATTGGTAGCGAAGTAGCTGCTTATCACGGAAAAGTTATTTTGGGTTCAATGACAGTAACTTCAAATAATGTTTTTGAAAATGCACTTGCTGTATTTAGTGAATTAAATAATGGCCTGGGATATGTAGCAGGAGAGCCGATTTCATTGAAAGTATGGTCAGATAATAATGTTGTTATTGCAGATTTCGAAATGGAACCGGTTTACAATTCTTATGTATCTAATACTTATCCGGGTAATGATGGTGAGTTCAGTGTTGTTAATATAACAAAGGGTACTGCTCATTCAGAAGAGTTACTTGTTTATCCAAATCCTGTAAGTGACAAACTTTATCTGGAAAACATAAAAAATAAAGAAATAATAATTTATGACCTTATGGGAAATTTGAAATTATCCCTTTATGCCAACACAAATACTAAAGTAATAAATGTTTCTGATTACACTCAAGGAATATACCTCATTAAAATTATATGGAAAGAGGGAATAACAACTGAAAAATTTGAAGTGATTAAATAAAATCAATAATAAATAATTTCATTAATTAATATCTAAAATTAACAAAACAATGAAAATAACTAAATTATTAACCAAAATTTTACTAATTGTTTTTACCATTACCTTCTCATTGCAAGGTGTTGGCCAGCAAAACAATCTGACGGGCAAATTAGACAAAGCACCGGATTTTAATTCAAGTAGATCCGGCCCTATACTTTTTGATCAAATGTATAATCCTGGTACAGGATTTATGGTATCTCAGCATTATTCAACTTCAACAAACAGCTCAAATACTTGTGCTGCTGCCGACGATTTTGATGTTCCTACCGGTGAAACCTGGAATGTACATTCAATTGGTATTATAGGATCATATTGGCAAGGTGCAGCAGGAGGTGGAGATACACTGAATGTTTACTTACTGGCAGACGATGATGGAAAGCCAGGTGATACTATCCAAGAGTATTTTGCACATACTGATTTCTTTAAAGAAGAAAGTTTGGTTGGCCAATATATTGTAACATATTTCGAAATTTTCCTTCCTTCAATGGTTACCTTCAATGAAGGGACTTATTGGGTTTCTGTACAAATGTATTCTGATTATAATACAACCGGACAATGGGGATGGATGGATCATAATTATGAAACAGCTATCTACGGATCTGAATGGCACTGGATCAATCCGAAAGACGGTTGGGGAATGGGTTTTACGGAGTGGACTCCTGCAAATTTAGTAGTCGGACCATGGTTATCTTGGGAACTTTCGTTTGCCCTTTTCGGTGAACCACAAACTAACGATCTGGCTGTTTTATCCATTAATTCACCGGATGATTATTATAATTCACCACCGCTTGAAGAGCAGGAGGTTAAAATTTTAATAAAAAATGAAGGATTGGAGCCGCAAACCGGCTTTGATCTAAAGTATAATTTTGATGGAAATGAAGTGATTGAAAACATTGGATCGGTCATCTTGAATTTTAATGAAACTTATGAATATACTTTTACACAGACCATTGATCTTTCTGCTCCAGGAGCATACGATTTAAGTGTTTGGACAATGCTGGCAGGTGATGAAAATCCTGATAATGATGAGCAAAGTATGGAAATTACTGTTTTTGATCCAACTATATATTTGATGCCTTCCATGCAAACAACCTCCATCACTACTTGCTCCGGTACATTTGCTGATGCAGGCGGATTGGAAGGAAATTTAACAGTTGATGACTGGGGAATATTAACCATTTATCCTGCAACTGCCGGAGCTAAAATCAGGCTCGATTTTATACAATTTGATATCGCCTGGTCGGAATTCCGGATTTACGATGGTGAAAATGTAAATGCACCGGAATTGGGTTATTGGGAAGACGATATTTCTCCCGGGACGATTACCGCTTCATACCAGAATACTTCAGGTGCGCTTACCATTCATTTTGTAGCCCAGGGATGGGGGCCTTTTGAAGCACCCGGTTGGGCAGCCAATATCATTTGCCACAATTCTCCTGAGGATGATTTTGAAGTGATGAAGATTGAACTATCACATCCGGCAGTTTTCGAATATGATTATGTAACTGCTTATGCTACCATTAAAAATATTGGAACAACTATACTTGAAAAAGATGTAACCTTTACTGCTAATGGAGTTGAGTTCGGAACTGTAACTACAGGCATGGTTACCCAATCGGATACTGTGGTTGTTGAGGTAATCTGGAATCCGGAACTTGAAGGCGAATATGAATTAACTGCATCAGTACCTGAGGATGAAGGTGAAGATGATAACAATGCTGCAAGTATGATACAACAGGTATTTCCTTTCGATTATTTTTATGAAGGATTTGAACTTCCCCAATTTCCACCGGACGGATGGACGCAGTCAGGAACTTTGTGGACACACCATGATTACTCGCCGGCAGTTGGAGAAGGGCATGCTTATATATGGGCCGATTATGGATTATTTGACACGCTATATACACCAAAATTACACATTGAAACCGGTGATAAAATTTCATTTTATTCATTTAGCAGTCCATGGTGGCCGGGTGAACTGGATCTTTGCTGGATAAATGCAGAAACCGGCGAAGCAAACCTTATTGAGGCAGTTCCTATTCCCTGGATGGATTACCAGTATTTTGAAATTGATGTATCTGAAGCAGCAGGTGATAACTATCTTGGATTTGTTGGAAAATATAATCCAGCCGGAGGTCAGGGTGAAGTAAAGTTGGACGAAGTTACAGGGATTGGAATTGAAAGGTTCTTTTACGAAAATGATTTAAAGGCTTATACACTTGAGGGAAATATCACTCCTCAGGAAAATATAACTACTACATTTAATGTTGAAATAAAAAATATAGGTTCTGAGTTTCAGTCGGGGACAGAATATTCATTAAAACTTATACAGGAACCGGGTATCGAACTGATGTCGTACAACGGCCAGGATATTAATCCTAAAGAAGTTCTGACATTTACATTGGATTATACTTTCCCGGATGCCGGTTTATATCAATGTTACGTCGAGATAGACTTTGCAGAAGACCAGGATATTTCAAACAATAATTCAACACAATTGGATGTATATGTTCAACAGGAGGGCACCGAACTGGTTGAGATTGGTTCGGGATTAAACGGTGATTTTGAAACTAATTGGTATTATCCGATAATTACACAACCGACAGGACTTTATTCCCAAACATTATACCTGGCTGAAGATATGGGAGAACCCAATACAATTACAGGTATTATGTATTACTACCAATTAAATGAAAACTACCCTGTTAATGATATCCCTATAACTATATGGATGACGGAAACAGAAGAAATGAATATGTCAGAACCACTCGAAGCTGCAAATGATTATTATTTGGCTTTCGATGGAACTGTTGATTTTCAGCCTGGTCGTCATGGAGTATATATTCCATTAGATTTTGTATATAATTACCAGGGCGGAAATCTGATGGTTACTACATATAAAAATTATACTGAATTATATTGGGGTTCAAGTACAATGGGTATTTCACACGTTGATGATATCATGGTCAGGTATTATAATGGATATGAGAATAATCAACCAATTGATCCCTATGATCAGCAATCATTAGATTCAGTTTACTTACACCAAAAAACCGAATATGCTAATACCAGATTTTTCAAATTTAACCTTGAAGGCCAGTATTGCATACCGCAAACTATAAACGGTACAAATGCAGGTGATTATATTGATGGCGTTATTTTTAACGAAATAGAAAACCTAAATACGGGTTCACAGGGTGGGCCTGCATATAACGATTATACAAGTTTAAGCACAAATGTTGAAAGAGACCGGTCGTATGAATTAACTATTCAAGCCGAAACAAGTGGAACGAATGGATCAATTGCTGCGTGGATTGATTTTAACGGTAACCAGGAATTGGATGATGAAGGGGAAAGAGTAATGCATATTAGCAGCTCTGAATCTTCCCAGGAATTAACGGTGCTTGTAAATATTCCTGAGGATGCATCATTAGGCCTCACGGTTTTACGGGTTAGAAATAGTGCCGATCCTGCTTTATTTACCAGTTGCCAAGCAGTTGATTATGGTGAAACAGAGGATTATAGCATTAATATTATAGAAACCATCCAGGTTTACAATCCGGTTTTGAATTTCTCAACAGAACTTACCGATAATTTAGTTGATTTGAACTGGAATGTTCCGGAAAATCCGGGTATTGCTTATATTGAAGGATTTGAAATGAGTACATGGCCACCACAAAATACATGGGAAGTAAAACAAAGCACTTCACTTGGTGGAACACTAATTGATCCAACGGGTGAAACATGGGTTCAGTATGATAACGATATGCAATATGTTTATAACGGTGCCTTCTCTGCTTTATGCCCTGCTTCTTCAATGGATTTCAACTGGTTGATTACTCCTGAGACACAACTTTATGGAAATGATGAATTGAACTTCATGCTTAATTACAGCTCAGACGTTAATGGATTTTCGAAGTTTTATGTCCTGGTTGAAGCTGACGGCACCTGGAATACTGTGCTTGAATATTCTGATGAAGTTACCATGTACAACAACTACGATGAACAAATTACTGTAAGCCTTGGTGAATTTGCAGGTAAGTTAGTTCGACTTGCTTTTGTTAGTGAGTACAACGATGCTTATCCAATAGCTATCGACGATATCATAATAAAAGGTGTTGATGCTTCAGGAAAAAGTGTTAGTGGAATTTCCGGATATGAAATATATAAAAATGGTGAATTATTTGCAAATATTGATAATCCGGCTAATGTTGAATTTACCGATGAACTAACTGAAACCGAAAATTATGAATATTGTATATTTGCATTATATGATGATGGCGAAAAATCAGAAGAAGCTTGTGACGAAGTTTTCTATCTTGCACCTTTAACACCTCCGTTAAATGTGATCGCTTCAGCCGATAACAATGATGTTAATGTTATTTGGACCGCACCAAACGGAGGAATGATGCGTTTTGAAGATGATTTTGAAAATTATAATCCGGGCGGTCAGGTAGCTTGTCAGAATCCTGATGATTGGACAACATGGACATTGGAACCATGCAGTATGAATGATCCGTATATTGTAACGGAAATGACATATAGCGGAGAAAATTCTGTTGCTATTGAAGGTGAAGCCGATTTATTATACTTAACGGATGAAATGCTTTCTGAAGGTAAATATTCTTACAATTTCAGAATATATATTCCTGAAGGCTTTAACGGATATTTTAATGTACTGCAGGATCATGATCTTACAATTGGTGCATTATGGGGACTGCAGGTATTTTTTGATGTTGGAGGTATAGGTACGCTTGATGGTGGTGGATACGGCGCAGCTGCATTTACTTATGAGTACAATGAATGGATGTATATTGAAATTATTGTAGATATGGATACGGACTGGGCAAAGTTTTCAATTGATGCTGAGTTGATCCATGAATGGCAATGGAGTAGCGGTATCAGTGGAGGTGGCGGCTGGAACACTCTTGAAGGAGGTGATTTTTATGCATGGAATTCCAACAATACCTGTAAATATTTCATTGATGATTTTCAACTGGTACAGTTGTATGATTCCGATGATCTGGTAAACTATAATGTTTATAAAGATGATGCATTGATAGGAAATACCACAGTAAACGAATATCAGGATGTCAGTGCTGGTCCGGGATACCATAACTATTGTATTAGTGCGGTTTACGATGAAGGTGAATCCGATCAGATATGCGATTTTGTAACTCTGTTTTCGGCACCGGAAAACTTTACAGCCGATGTACAAAATGAAAATGACGTTTATTGTAGTTGGGAGGAAGTTATAGGAGGCAATATACTGGGCTATAAAGTTTACAGAAATGATGAACTTGTTTCAGATTTGATTACAAATAACGAATGGATTGACGAAGGTCTTGAAGGAGGCTTATATACTTATTATGTAACTTCAGTTTACAACGAAGGTGAATCCTTACCCTCAAATATTGAAATAGTAGTCATTTTGATCAGTCCAAAGAACCTTGTTGCTGATGCTATTGGTGATGATATTGTCCTAAACTGGGAAGCTGTTGGTGAAGTACAGCAAGGTGAGATGGTGGAATTATACCAGCATGACAGTTCTCCTGAAAATGGCCTTTACCAGTGGTTTGATTTTGGCTATGGTGTTGTTTTCGATTTGTCGGCCTATCCAAATGCAGTCATTGAAATGGCTGATTTTTATCATTCTTCATACGGCATTACTGGGACATGGTCATATATGCTACATATTGTCGATTGGAATACATTTACTGAAATTAATGCTGTCGGGCCTTTCCAAACTACCGGTAATGATGTCTGGGAACTGGAGATTCCTTTAGGATCAATAAGCGGCACAACAAATCTGGTTGGTATTTTTCTTGAACCAATGAGCAATGATCCGCAGGATGCTTATCCCATTCTCGCATGTGATGGAATCCTTGAAGGTTATTCCCTGGAATGTAGTTTGGAAGATTATTCTATTAATAATCCTGCACCGGGAGATTTTTTATTGGACTTGTGGATTTGGACGCCTTATAATAAACAAGTTGTAAAGGCTAAAAAAGTGAAGGTAAATAACCTGAATATCACCAGAGCAAGAAATCCTTATACCCCGGTTGATGATGAAGTTTCAACAACACCAAAAGACAATTTGGGTAAAGCACTGTTGGGTTATAATATTTATTATTCTTATGAATCAGATCCATTTGAATTTTTGGATTCATCTGTTGATACCACGTATTTACATGCAGAAGCAGGTAATGTTTATGGAAACCATTATTATTATGTTACAGCACTATATGAGGAAGGTGAATCATTACCATCCAATACAGCTCATGAATCTATAGGAATACAAACCATTAATCTTGTAACGGGTTATCAATTTGTTTCATCACGGTTTATTCCCGAAAATCCTGATATGTTGGTAGTAGTTGAAGAAATATTAAATGAGAATCTTGATTTTATTAGAAATTCAAACGGTCAAATGATACGTAAAATCGGCCCAAACTGGGTTAACGGTATTGGCGACTGGGTTGTATCTGATGGTTACCTTGTAAAAATGTTTGCCGATGATTCATTTACAATCAATGGAACTTTGGTTGATCCTGCAACTCCAATTTCAGTTGTAACCGGTTATCAATTTGTAAGTTATTTCCCTACTACTCCTATGGATGCTCTGATTGCTTATGAAACTATCATTGGCGATGATCTTGATTTTATTAGAAATTCAAATGGACAAATGATACGAAAAATTGGCCCGAACTGGGTTAACGGTATTGGCGATTGTAACCCTGGCGAAGGTTATCTCATTAAGATGTTTGCCGATGGTGAAATTATTTATCCTGCATTAGCAAAATCAAGTGGTAAAATACCTTCTGTTCCAACGTACTTTACTTTCGAGGGTGGAAATGCAGCAGATCCGGTTTATACATTATACTTAAAAGGACTGGAAATTGGCGATGAAGTAGCAGCTTACGACGGAGATATTATGCTTGGAGCTACAAAAATTAATTCTCAAAATGCCTTTGAAAATGAACTTCCGGTATTTAGTACTTTAATCGACGGACAAGGTTATGAAGCAGGCAATCCGATAATATTAAAAGTCTGGTCCGGAAACACGGTTGTTTCAACCGATTTCGCTATGGAATCAATTTTCAATTCTTATGTGTCGGATGTTTATCCGGGTAACGACGGAGTATTTAGTGTTGTTAAAGTAAACAAAAATACTTCGGTTACAAGCAACGAATTGGTAATATATCCGAATCCGGCTACTAATTTAATTAATATTGTTTCACAAATAGAGATTGTTAATATAAAGGTTTACAACCATGTCGGCCAATCGGTTTATGAAGCCGGTGTTAATAACCTAAATGTTCAGATAAACACAAATAATTTTGAATCAGGTGTTTATATTGTTAAGATAGAAACTTGTAAGGGTTTAGAAACCCAAAAGTTTATTATCAAATAGTTTTTTCATGTTATTTTTTTTAAAAAGGCTGTCTCGAAAGGGGCAGCTTTTTTTTTATTTTTTATTTTTGATTGATAATTGATGATTTACGATTGGTGATTGAAAATCTTATGAATACGAATGACATATGTTTAATTTGTGTCTATCCGTAAACTTTTAAAAAGACACAAATTAATTAGTGTAAATCAGTGGCTAATTTCATTTTTCCAACTTTTCGGGGTGGACTCAATATCCCAATATTCCATTATTCCAAACAAATATTTTTATTGGAGCATAAATTCTTTAAATTCACTCAAACATAGTAATTATCTAATTTTTTAATAAATCCAGACTTCGTCAGTTTCGCTTAATCAAGGCGCAGACTGATTTTTATTCCGCAGTCCGTACGGATGAGGAAATAAAAATCTGGCTGCAACGCAGAGTAAGTAGAAATTGACGAAGTCTGAAATCAGCTTAGAAAAATAGTTTATCTTTGTTAAAAAAAAGTACCCGTTGCTTTATTTTAACAAAATGAGAAAAAAATTATCCAACATATAATCTTCTTTTTTCTATTGTTATTTTCAACTTCTCTATATTCACAAAATAAAGCTGTATTGGAGAACCTTGAAAATATTGGAGCTAAAATGGGACAGGATACTGCAATGGTCAATATGTATATTCGTTTAGGAAATAAATATGCTAATGACCAAAAATCTGACTCTGCACTTCTTATTGTTAACAAAGGTCTATTTCTTGCCAAGAAATTGGATTACACTTATGGTATAGCAGAACTTTATGCACTTCATGGAGATATTAAAGTTGTACAAAATGAATTGTTTGAAGCACTGGGCTATTATTTGAAATCTGTTGAGTATTTTGATGAAGGTAACTTCATGAGAAAATTGGGAGATGTACTTTTGGTCATAGGAAACATTTATATTACACAAGCTAATTATCCAAAAGCTTTGGAGTATTACCAAAAAGGACTGGTGATTGCAGACAGCCTGAATTTAGTTAAAATGATAGCGTATTTCTATAATAATATGGGTGAACTCTATTATAAAAAAGTATCACAATTATTTCCTGTTAGGAATTAATAACAGAAAGATATACATTAATAGTATCAGGAAATCTGATATTGTATTATAAGCAACTTCAAATCTTTTCGAAATAAAAAAGAGCCACACCAATAGGGTAGCTCTTTTTATTAAAATAATTATCATGAAAAACTTATTCAATTATAATTTTTTTGGTTTTTATTCCTTTACAAGTTTGAATTCTGATAATGTAAATACCGGCTTCAAAATTATTCGTATTGATTTGAACATTAGAGCTGTTTACTTTGCTTGAATAAACAGATTGTCCAACATAATTAATTATCGTAACATTGCTTATGTCCGAAGGAGAAGAAATATTAATTTCATCAGTAGCAGGGTTCGGATAAACAAGCAATTCTCCTGTAAGTGTAACACCTTTTGTTATGTTTACAACACTAAATTCTCCGTCATTATCCGGATAAACATCCGAAACATAAGAATCATACATTGCTTCCATAGTGAAATCGGTAGATACAATATTACCGGATGACAACACTTTTAATGTAATCAGATTGCCTTCTTGATATCCTTGTCCATTTGTTAATGTATTGAAAATTGCAAGTGAATTATCAAATACATTTTCAGATATTACTTTCATAGCACCTACCATTAGGTTACCATCATAAGCAGCAACCTCATCACCAATTTCCAAACCTGAAACATACATTGTATAAACAGGATCCGCAGCATTTCCACCTTCGAAATTAAAATATTCAGGTTTGATATTTGCTATACCTGTAAATTTCTCAGCAGTAACAGGATAAATAAGAATATCCTCAGCATTCATTTTAACGAGGTAGCCTTCGCCCGGATTCAAATCTCCGATACCATTCACCCAGTTCGGGCCGATTTCTATTAACGTAAATCCGGCAGTATTCCTGACAAAATCAAGATTATCTAAAACATCATTAAATGCTACAAGTGCGTCTATCTGATTTTCCGGTAAGAAGCTAACAAATTGATATCCTTCAACTAATAATATTGGTGTTTGAGGATCAATCACTTCACCTGAAATTGAAAATACATCTTCACCGACCATTTTGAATAAATATCCTTCGGTAGTAATCCAGTCGCCGATATTATTTACCCAATTCGGACCGATTTTCCTTAACATCAATCCTGAAGAATTCCTGACAAAATCAAGGTTTTCGTTTAAAATGTTTACCAAAACATCCATCATATCCGGATTTTCAGGAATAATTCGAGATGAAATAAATTTATACCCTATATCAAGTGTGTATTCCTGAGAATCAGGTATCACATTCAATGTACAGGGTACAATGGTTGTTGGATTCAGCGGATCGTTACTTGTTACCTCGATGTCGGAGTAATAAGTACCCATAGCTAGTCCAGTAGCATCCATTTGGACATCTATTAAAGTTTGTAAACCATCTGCATCTGGTAAAGTAACACCACCTATAGCTGTGAAACCATCAATAGTTAACCAACCAAGAGCTGACATAGATGCACGCAATCTTACATTGTCTATAGCGAAAAAGCGGCCTCTGGCCGTAATAGAACCTTCAATATATTGAAATTTAACCTTGAAGTTATCATTGGCATAAGCAGAAACATCCCAAACCTTATGAGCGCCTCCTGAATAAATTGATCCGTCGTCAGACCATGCTTCGTAAATCATAATCCAGTCAGTACCATCATAAACATATACTCTGGCAGTATCTCCTGGCTGATAATCTGCATCAAAAACCTGGTCATATTCCAATTGCAATGTTCCACTAGCATAAGAAGAAGCATTAACAGCCGGGCTGATCAATTCCTCATCCATGGTATTTGTAACTGGAGGTACATATGCTTGAAGCCCATCAACCCAGGCAAAACGTGTTCCATCAAAGCTTTGGTTCCAAATACTTGCGGTATCTGTCCAGGTAACATTATTTGTCCCATTGTTTACAATAGTCCAGTCAACCGGCATTCCTGAATTGAAATTCGCACTAAATATGTCTATCTCATCATAAACAACATTTGCTGTAAAGCCGGATGGGAAATCTCCAGTATTACCCATTTTCAAATCAGTATTCACAATTGGCACAGATGCAGTTGCATCTTCTTCAATTGATAACGGAGTTACATAAAATCCGGGGGTTCCCAATGCCTCAACTGCTATATCATCAATATACCAACCAGCTTTGGATGTATATCCATTTGACCATAATCTAAACCTTATAACAACATTGTCAAAGGTATTATAATCTGTTAGGTTAAAATACTCTTTCTTCCACCAGGTGTTATCCGGAACTTCTAAACCAGTTCCCCAATCAGTATATGAATCTTCATTAAAAACCGGGCCATCAGCATTATACAGACCTCCCAAGTAATTACCTGTTCCAAAATAAGTTGATTCAGGTAGCTGGTCGTATGTCAATCCTCCGTCTGTAGAAATCTCAACATAACAATGGTCACCATTACCATCAGTTTTGGCAATTTGCCAGAAGGTAAGCATGACATCAGTTTTAGCTGTAAAATCAAATGTACCCAACATAAACAGCACATTGTCATCATTTATTAAATAAGGATTATGTATTGAATTGAGACCTCCATGATATAAATCAGTATTGATCACCCAATTCTCAACATTTTGATAATCATTTCCGGTTATTCCCATTCCAGATTCAAAATCTTCTGTTACAGGAAGCGAGGTAAAAGCATCAAAACTTGTTTGAAATGTAACCGGGCCAGTCCATGGGCTAAAATCACCAGCTCCACAATCTGTACGTACATAAACATCATATACTGTTGCAGCCGTTAATCCAGCTAGGTCATAACTCTGATCATTACCCAATGGATTAGAATAAAAATATTGATTTAAATAACTACCAGTACCAGGTGTAAATCCGAGATTTCCAATTTCTATCTCCCAGTCAGTAGCTGTACCACTTTCAGTCCAGTTAAATTTTGCCATAGTAGTTGTTATTTCATCTACAAAAATATCCGATGGAGGTAAACATGTAGGTAACGCCTCAACTTCAATGTCATCAATGTTAAAGGACAGGCCGGTTGTACCATTTGAATGTTTAATAACAAAATAATTATCCGTCCCGGTGTATTCATTCAACCAAACATCAAATGCCTCATAAGTATAAGCTGTTGTTATTGTAACTGATGTTAATGAATCAAATGTATTTTGATCAGCAGGATTACTCATGGTTCCGATTATAAGATCATAACCTTCATAATTGGCTTTTGCATTAAATCTTATCCGATTTGGTGATAAATCTAAAACCGGAGGAGAAATCAACATCAATGTAGAGAAAGGATCACTTCCATTTTCCATTTGGAAATAACCTCCCTGATTTCCATTCATAACCCATCCATCAGCACATAACAAGATGCTTGACCAGCAAGGGGGCATTTCCCCATATCCATAATCATCAAAGTTTTCAGAAAATGGTACTTCATAAAAATCACAAGGTGTGAGGAAAGTTCCCGGACTTGACCAGGCACTTACATCTCCACCACCACAATCGGTCTGTACATAAAAATCATATTCAGTTGCAGATGTAAGTCCTGTAATTTCGTATGGATTGGCAACGCCACTTACCGTGGGTGTGCCGGTAGGTATAAATCCTGCCAAACCATATTCAATATTCCAGGCGGTAGCTCCATTAAGATCGGTCCAGTTTAGCCAGGCAGAATTAATTGTTAAATTATCCGCGAACAGATCTACAGGCCTGATACAAGTTGGCATTTCGTCAATGGTGATATCATCTATATATGCCGCTTGATAAGTAGTGGTAGGATCAAGTTTAAATGCAATATATGTATCAGTTCCTGTATAATCATTCAAGTAAATATCGTGCTCCATATAGTCATTCCATACCAGGAAAGTTTCATAAGGCGTGAACGTGGATTCATCTGATGGATCAGACATTGTTCCTACGCTAAGATTAGGATAACCAGATCCCATCACATAAAAATGTACCATTTTATCAGCCAATGATCCGGTTCCAACATCAATTTGGGGAGAAATAAAAATTAACGTGGCAGCTACATCATTCCCATTGGACATTGCCAGGCAAATTGGTGCATTGTATCCGCCATAGCTATTAGTTTTAACTTCAGCATATGGTGATGTTGAATTTAATATACTTGTCCAGCAATAAGGTAGATCCGGTATTGTTACACTTTCAAAATCTTCGGTAAATGGTGTTATGAATGAACCACATTGAGTTGTAAAACTCCATACCGGACCTGAAGTATATCCATTTGCGTTCCTGGAAACTACTTGCCAGAAATATGTTTCTGTATCGTTCATTGTTCCCGGATCAAATGTTCCGGTAGCACCTGCAACCCCATTGTCCACCCACAATGTGGTCGGTGGATTATCAGTACCAAAATACACATCATAATTATCTGTATCAGCACCAAAATCCCAGCTAAGGTCATCATCTAAACCAACATAGAGTCCTCCATCGGCAGGAGTTGGATTGAGTGCCTGCATCGGAAACCCAGAAGGAATGTATGTAATAGTAACAGTCCATGTATTGTTATCAACCTTAACAGAGTCAATACTACAATATTGTACATAGTATGTTGCACCACCGTGCAATTCAAAATTGATATCTCCACCACCAACAACACCATTAGCAATGTCAAGCCCAGTCCTGGAATAAGATTCTGTTCCTGGTGTATAAATAGATGGGCCATTTGTCATAGTCGCCTCATTTATACCACCCGGGGATACACAACGAAAATGAGAGCGTTGTCTGTTTAAAGCTGAATTCTCATCTGATGTCATATCATATGCCACATCTGTACTTAGGATTATAGCATCAACAGGTATGGTTACTGTTAACAATCCCGGACACATCGAAGATTGAGTACCACTATAATAAGTAAAGTACTTGTCCGTTTCAATGTCACCTGAATTGTAGGTAACAGTCGCTGTTCCCAATTGCGCATAAGTCATTCCACTTAGAGCAAAAGCAAACAATAAAAGTAAAATTGCTTTTTTTGTTTTCATAAATTTTTTGAATTAAGTTAATACATTAGTTGATTACTTTTAATTATGTTGAGAATCATAAAACATTTTCTCAACGAACAGCAAAAATATATCATAGGAAATCTGAAATGGTCTCAGTAAACCTTTTGAGACATGTATTATAGGTCTCAACCGATAAATTGAGACAGTTTGGAATATATAAACAATCTAAAGTAACAGAGGGACAAGCTTTAAATGAAAATTTTATATGTATAGGATAAAGGGGTAAAATCCGGATTTTGAGTAATTTTTTAATTGGTCAAATAGCTTGTTGAGTTGATATAAATTGAGAAGGGGTCATGTTTGTCATCTGCTTGAAAATTCTGTTGAAGCTTGCTTTTGAGTTGAATCCGGCATCATATGCCAGACTGATCAGTTTAAAATGCTTGTTTTTGGGATTGGTCATCATGGCCTTTACTTCTTCAATTCGATATTGGTTAATGAATTCATAAAAGTTCTTATTATGTTTTTGGTTAATAATACTTGATAATTGATGTCTTTTGACTTCCAGATTATCAGCAAGTTCCTGAAGGCTCAATTCAGTATTTAAATAAGGTTTTTCATTATCAATATAATCAAGAAGTTTGTCATTGATTTCTTCAATCACGGGATCTTTCAAAATTTTACCGGTTTTGTCCTGAGTTTCAGCAATTAATTTACTATTTGTTTGTTTTCTATTCCCTGATTGCAAATTATGTTGACTCTTAAGAAACACAACTTTGATCTGGTTTTCATCAAGCTTAAATATTTCGGGGGATTTAATAGCAGAATAACTGATAATGTATATAATCAATACAAGAGTAAGGTAAACAAAAATGAAAAGATCAAGATTTATTTCAACATGAAAAAAATCGAGATGAATGCCAATAATGCCAATTATCCAGGCAAACAAGCTCAGTGATATTCCGGTATATTGAACTTTGAGAATCATTTTGTCAATATTCGACTGGTAGTCCTTTATTTTCTGCTTGTATTTGGATAATAATTTCAATGCCAATATCGAATAAATAACACCTTGAATAGCAATTATCTCATCACCTATTATTTGTAATACAACATAGTAATGTGATTTATTCGTGTTTATTGCTATTTTCTCTTCTCCACTTTTAACATAAAATCCCACGTATAAAATGATCATAACCATCAAGGGTACAAAATGAATCAGATCTTTGCGATTAAATTTTAAATGATTGGAAAGCAAGTATTTTACCTGTAAATATAACAAGGGAAAAAGTGTAAAAAGAAGCATGTAAAATACTTTGAGTAAATGTGGGAATTCAATATACAGGCCTTCTTGCTGAATAGCAAATGTTCCAACCATGATTCCCCAGAAAAGTGTTAACAATCCCAGTAATCTATTCGAAATTCTGTTAGCTTTAATGGAAAATAAAAAGACACTGAGTAAAATTCCTTGAATTGCACCAAGATAAAGTATTATTTGGATAACCTGACTCATTAAGATTTAATATTCTGATATTTTATAATCATAAATTTTCAAAATTAACAATAATTTACTTTTGTATTACCTTAAAGTTTTCAAATAATTGGAATTTATTTTAAGATGATTCCAGCAGTTGTTATATTAAACAGCTTTTTGCAGCAAATAATATTGTGATGGTGTCATTTCTGTCATCTGTTTGAATACTCTGTTAAAACTTGCTTTTGAGTTAAAACCTGCATCATAAGCAAGACTTATCAGTTTAAAGTGTTTATTTGCAGAGTCCGCCATCAATCCTTTAACTTCAGTAATCCGGTATTGATTAATAAATTCATAAAAATTCATTTGATGATTTTGGTTTATTATATTCGATAACTGATTTCTGGTAATGTTCATCTTTTCGGCCAGATCGGGTAAGCTTAATTCAGGATTCAGGTATGGTTTTTCAGCTTCCATGTATAAAATAAGTTTTTCATTTAATTCTCTATTTACTGAATCCATGCAGTCGTGTTCCGGAAATTTTTGATTTTTCGATACTGCCCGGTCTTTGTTTAATGAAATAGAAAATCCGGGGTTTTGAGCTTGTCTATTTATTGAAACAACCTTTATCTGGCTTTCATCCAGCTTGTACACTTCGGGGGATCTTATTGCGGTATAACTTATAATATAAATAACAATGACTAATACCAGGTAAGCCAATGCGAACATATCTATACCTGTGTTGATGTTTAAATAATCAAGATGAATACCAATAGTTCCAATCACCCATGAGAACAAATTCAATGAAATACCAATTGAAATTACTTTTAGGATTTTTTTATCAATATTCGATTGGTAATTTATTATATTATTTCTGTATTTAGAAATTAATCTTAATGCCAGAATTGAGTAAAAAATTCCCTGAATTGCTATAAATTCATCGCCAATAATTTGAAGTACTTCATAATATTGTGTTTTATTTTGAATCATTAGTATTTTATCAGAACCTGATTGAATATAAAAATCAACATATAACAAAATACTTAATCCAAACGGCAAAAAATGAATCAGATCCTTACGGTAAAATTTTTTATAATTCCCAAGTAAATATTTGACCTGCAAGTAGAGGAGAGGGAAAAAGATAAAGAGAAACTGGTAAAAAACTTTTAGAAGGTGGGGGAATTTTCGGTATAATCCTTCTGACTGTAGTGCAAATGAAAATAAAAATACACCCCATAACAGAGTAAGTAAACCCAATAACCTGTTTGAAATTTTATTAGCCTTAATTGTGAATAAAAAAACTGATAACAGGATTCCTTGAATTCCACCTAAATATAATATACTCTGAATAAATTGATCCATTAACAATTTTTTTATCAGGAAATTGAGTCCATAATCAATATTTTTAGTAAAATCAAAGACAAAGATAGTAAAATATCATGGCTTGTAACCTTAGTTTAACATAAAAATATTTAAGCATTTTATCATTATAAACAAATTCCTTAGTAGAATTATAAAATAATGACACTACTAAAATAGCAGTTAAACCATAAATATTAGTGGATACTTACATCATTTCGGGTCTCAATTGGCATTTTGAGACATCTATTTGTTTAAATGCAGGTCTCATTAGATATAATGGGACTATTATTATTAAAGTGCAATCTATTTTTGCAGCAGTTCATTAAAATCTTATAAATAATTATAAATGTAAAACAGACATGAAAAAGATTAACAAAAAAACTAAAATTCTCGGATTACTAATATTATTTATTGGTATGATGTTGCAATCTCAAATTTACGGCCAGGAATGGCTAAGTCCTAAAGACCTTAATCCTCCTACGGATTTACTTGCTGAAGTACAGGATGAAAATGATGTAAACCTTTTTTGGACAGCACCCTCGACCGGTGATTCAACATACCTTCACTGGGACAATGGTATAAATTATACTTCATATGGTAACTTTATAGGACCTGCAATAGTTGATTATGCGGCAAAATGGGATCCTGATCATATTGCAGCTTATGATGGTTGGACTATCACCACAATGCGGTTTTGGGTAACGAGTCCTATGCCAACTATAAAACTTAAAATCTGGGCAGGTCCTGAAGCAACAGAAATATATAGCCAGGATTTAGTGCAGTGGAATATTAATAACTGGACAGAAATAACACTTGATAATCCTGTAACTATCGATGCAAGTACACAGCTATGGGCCGGATTATTTATTGATATGCCAGTAGCAGGTGTTGTAATGGGCTGTGACGAAGGCCCTGCAATTAGTGGTTATGGGAATATGACAAGGTTTAATTATGGAATCTGGGAAACTGCATCAAATCTGAACTGGAATATCCAGATCCAGGTGCAAGAACCTGCTTTGCCAACGTATCTTCATTGGGACAATGGAGAGAATTATACTTCAATTGGTAATTATATAGTACCTTCTGAATTTGATTTTGCTACAAAGTGGGATCCTGACCATATTGCAGCTTATGATGGTTGGACGGTTACTAAAATGCGTTTTTATTTAACCAATCCTACGCCAACGGTAAAATTGAAAATTTGGACAGGACAGGAAGCAACAGAAATATATAGCCAGGATGTATCTAGTTTTGCTATAAATGATTGGACTGAAGTAACGCTTGACAGTCCGGTAACAATTGATGCCAGTACTCAATTCTGGATTGGATTAAATATTGATATGCCAACTACAGGAGCGGTAATGGGAGCTGATGAAGGTCCTGCAATTGATGGCTATGGAAATATTTATAGGCAAAACGGTAGTACCTGGTATTCTGATTTTGATATGAACTGGAATATTCAGTTTCAGGTAGAAGATTTAGGTAGTAAGGCAGTGGATGGCTTATTGGGTTATAATATTTATCGCAATGATGAGCAGATTAATGAGGATACGTGGGGAGGTATTTCTTATGTTGATGAAAACCTGTTAAACGGAACCTATAATTATTATGTAACGGCAATTTACGATGAAGGTGAATCCGACCCTTCAAATATTGTTGAAGTTGTAATTGATCAGCCTGTTATTGTCTATGCAGATTCAATGGCCCTGGTAGATTTATACAATAATTGTAATGGACCAAACTGGACTACAAGTAATCTATGGTTAGAAGGGCCAGTAAGTGAATGGTACGGTGTTACGACTACGGGAACCAGGGTAACTGGTTTAATGCGACAGAGTGCTAATTTGACCGGTGATATACCGGAATCAATTGGCGATCTCACAGCCTTGGAAAAACTTCATCTGGAATCAAATCAAATAACTTCGATACCTGAGAGCATCGGTAATTTAGAAGCATTAACTGAGTTCTGGCTGGGATGGACTCCAATTACCACAATTCCAGAATCTTTTGGAAATTTAAGTAATCTTGTACAACTCCATCTTGGGCTTATGGAAATTGGACTCGGAACCCTGCCGGACTCATTTTGCAACCTGGAAAGTTTAGAATGGCTGGCATTAGGGCAGGCAGGCCTGAATAGTTTACCCGATAATTTTGGTAATCTTACTTCACTTGAAATCTGCTTTCTCTGGGGAAATAATTTAACCGAGTTGCCATCAGGAATTGGTGGTTTGGAAAGTTTGATACACCTTACATTATACAATAACCAGTTAACAAATTTACCTGAAAGCTTTGGAAACATGGAAAACCTTTCACATCTGGATATTATAGGTAATCAGCTGACAAGTTTACCTGAAAGTTTTGGTAATATGAGTTCCATGCATAAATTAAAACTTGGGAATAATCAATTGATCCAATTACCGGTTAATTTTGGGAATATGACGAACCTTTCCCATTTGGAATTACTAAGTAATCAATTGACCAGTCTGCCGGAAAACTTCGGTAATCTTGAGTCGCTGGACAGTGTATATTTATCTCATAACTCACTTAATTCATTACCAGAGTCATTTGGAAATTTGTCTGATTTGAACCTATTATCGCTTGAAAATAATAATTTAACCGAATTACCGGCTTCATTTGGTAATCTTGCAACTGTGGAAGAAATTTACCTGAATGAAAACCAGCTGGAAATTTTGCCTGAGAATTTTGGTAATATGCCCGAAATTATTTTACTAGTCTTAGTTTATAATAACCTGACCACTTTACCCGAATCAATAACCGAGCTTACCAGCTTAAAAGCTTTGTATGCAGGAGAAAATCAAATCGAAAGCATCCCTGAAAACATTGGGAACATGGAAAACCTGCAAATGCTTGCCATGGGTTTTAATAATATTACTGAAATTCCGGAATCAATTGGTAATTTATCAAGTTTGGGTTCTATTAGTTTGTCTCATAATCAAATAAATGCGTTGCCGGAGACATTCGGTAATTTAAATGCTGATACTGTATTATTAGGAGATAATAATATTCATGAATTACCTTCAAGTATGTTTGATAAATATTATGAATACCTGTGGGTACAAGAAAATGCATTGCAATTTGGAAGCCTGGAACCGTTTATGGATAACGGAATATGGGAATTCTTATATGATCCTCAGGCTATGATCGGAAATGATACGTTAATTGGAATACCCAATCATGCAACAGTATCATATACCATTGAGGTTACCGGAAGTAATAATATTTATAAATGGTATAAGGATGGAACTCTATTACCGGATCAAACTTCAAATACATTGTACATCGAAAATGCTTCGTATAATGACGAGGGTACATATGTTTTAAAAGTAACTAATGTAACTGTGCCTGTTCTGGAATTGATAAGTTATGATGTAAAAATAGAGATTGTCGGTCAACAATTCGACTTAGAACTTGGATTCCAATTTATTTCTTCAGCAGTTGATCCAGCTGATCCGGATATGACAGTTGTTATGGCTGACATATTAAATACAAACCTTGATTTCGTAAGAAATTCAGCCGGTCAAATGTTACGCAAAATTGGTCCTGTTTGGGTAAATGGTATCGGTAACTGGGTTGTTGAAGAAGGATATCTTGTTAAGATGCTTGCTGCGGATTCATTCACAGTCTGTGGTGCACCTGTTGCTCCCGGAACTCCTATTGATGTTGAATTAGGATTCCAGTTTGTAAGTTATTTCCCGACTGCTCCAATGGATGCACTTGTTGCATTTGAAACTATAGTAGGTGACGATCTTGATTTCATCAGAAATTCAGCCGGTCAAATGTTACGTAAAATTGGCCCTGTATGGATTAATGGAATTGGTGACGCTATGCCAGGTGAAGGTTACTTAGTTAAAATGCTTGCTCCAGGTCAAATTATCTATCCTGAGCCGGTTAAATTAAGTGGGAAAACTTCTATCACTCCGTCTCATTTACTTTTCGAAGGCGGTAATGCTGCCGAACCTGTTTATACTATGTATATTAAAGGTTTAGAACTTGGTGATGAAGTAGCAGCTTATAACGGAGATGTTATTCTCGGTTCTATGACTGTAACATCAGACAATGTTTACAATAACGCTCTTCCTGTATTCAGTCAGTTGACTAACGGACAAGGATATGTAGCCGGTGAAACTATTTCATTAAAAGTTTGGTCTAACGACAATGTTGTTGTTGCTGACTTTGAAATGGAATCAGTTTACAATTCTTACGTATCTGATGTTTATCCAGACAACGACGGTGAATTCAGTGTTGTTAACGTAACAAAAGATGCTATGCTTTCCGGTGAATTGCTTGTTTATCCAAATCCTGCCACTGATCTAATTAACATTGCTTCTCCTTCTGATATTATTAATGTTACTATATATAATTATGTCGGACAAACTGTTTACTCAAGCAATGTAAACAGTTCAAATGTTCAAATTAATTCAAACGATTTTAAAGCTGGTATTTATATTATAAGAATTCAAACTTGTAGAGGATTAGAAACCCAAAAGGTTTCTATCAAGTAGTTTTATCAGGAAATAGAATCCATAATCAATATTATTAGTAACAGCCAAGACAAAGAGAGTAAAATATCATGGCTTGCAACCTTAGTTTAACATAAAAATATTGTACTACTACAAATTTATATAAACCGAACAAATACGAGAATAAAAATAATACATAGAATAAAAAAATCTAATGTTGTAGCATTAAAGTCACATTATCAAGGATTTAATTGTTAGGGAACATTTAAGTATTTTTTCATTATAAACAAATTACTTAGTAGAACCATAAAATAATGTTGCTATTAAAATAGCAGTTAGACCATAAATATTAGTGGATACTTACATCATTTTGAGTCTCAATTGATATTTTGAGACATCTATTTGTTTAAATGCAGGTCTCATTAGATATAATGGGACTATTATTATTAAAGTGCAATCTATTTTTGCAGCAGTTCATAAAATTTTATAAATAAATATAAATGTAAAACAAACATGAAAAAGCTTAACAAAAAAACTAAAATTCTCGGATTACTGGTATTATTTATTGGTATGATGTTGCAATCTCAGATTAATGGTCAGGAATGGCTAAATCCTAAAGACCTTAATCCTCCTACGGATTTATTTGCTGAAGTACAGGATGAAAACGATGTAAATCTTTTTTGGACTGCACCTTCAACAGGCGATTCTACTTATCTCCATTGGGATAATGGGGTAAATTATACTTCATTTGGTAATTTTTTACAGCCCGTTGAGCATGATTATGTTGCAAAATGGGATCCTGATCATATTACAGATTATGATGGCTGGACAATCACGAAAATGCGCTTTTATGTGACGGTTCCAATGCCTACAATAAAAATTAAAATTTGGACAGGACCTGATGCAACGGAAATTTACAGCCAGGATGTTCCTGTGTTTAACGTAAATAGTTGGACTGAGATTACACTTGATACGCCTATCACAATTGATGCCACCACACAATTATGGGCAGGATTAAATATCGACATGCCTGTAACCGGACCGGTAATGGGCTGTGATGAAGGCCCTGCAATTTCTGGCTACGGTGATTTATACAGGTTTAACAATGTCTGGTACAATGGTGGTCTAAACTGGAATATTCAAATTCAGATAGAAGAACCTTCCTTACCAACATACCTCCATTGGGATAATGGTGATAATTATACTGATTTTGGTAATTTCCTTCAGCCCTTTGAAATGGATTTCGCATCGAAATGGGATCCTGATCATATTTCAAACTATGATGGTTGGACTGTTACAAAAATGCGTTTTTATTTAACGAATCCGATGGCAACGGTAAAATTAAAAATTTGGACTGGACCGGATGCAACAGAAATTTATAGCCAGGATGTAACTACTTTTAACATAAATGATTGGACTGAAATTACACTTGACAGTCCGGTAACAATAGATGCAAGTACCCAATTTTGGATTGGATTAAATGTTGATATGCCTACACCGGGTGCGGTAATGGGATGTGATGAAGGCCCTGCAATAGATGGCTACGGAAATATATATAGGTTTAATGGTACCTGGTATTCGGATTTTGATTTGAACTGGAATATCCAGTTCCAGGTGGAAGATTTAGGTAGCAAGGAAGTAGATGGTTTATTGGGTTATAATATTTATCGTAACAATGAACAAATCAATGAGGATACCTGGGGAGGCATTTCTTATATTGATGAAAACCTGTTGAACGGAACTTATAATTATTATGTAACTGCAGTTTACGATGAAGGGGAGTCTGATCCCTCCAATACTGTTGAAGTTATAATTGCTCAACCTGTCATATTATATTCAGATTCAATGGCGCTGGTTGATTTATACAATAATTGTAACGGACCTAACTGGACAACTAGTGAATTATGGTTGGAAGGGCCTGTAAACGAATGGTATGGTGTTACAACTACCGGTACCAGGGTGACAGGTTTACACCGGCAAAGTGCCAACCTGACCGGAGATATTCCAGAATCAATAGGCGATCTCACAGCCTTGGAAACATTACACCTGGAATCAAATACAATAAATTCAATACCTGAGAATATAGGTGATTTACTAGAATTAACAGAATTTTGGTTAGGATGGAACCCAATTGTTTCCATCCCTGAATCAATTGGAGATTTAATTAACCTGGAGCAGCTCCATTTAGGATTAATGGAAATTCCTCTTGGTACTCTACCTGATTCATTTTGCAATCTGGAAAATTTAGAATGGTTGGCATTGGGCGGTGCCGGGCTGAACAGCTTGCCTGAAAATTTTGGCAATCTTATCTCTGTTCAAAGTTGCTTTCTGTGGGGTAATAATTTAGCTGAATTACCAGCAGGGTTTGGAGGTATGGAAAGTTTGAGATACCTAACCCTTGATGATAATCAACTGACTACTGTACCAGAAAGCTTTGGCGATTTAGATAACCTGGGTTGGTTGTATATTGAAAATAACCAGTTAACTCATTTTCCTGAAAGTCTTGGGGATATGGAATCGCTTGATAGTTTATGGTTGAGAGTTAACCAGATTACTTCCTTGCCGGAATCATTTGGTAATTTGTCAGATTTGAATTTGGTAAAATTGTCACTCAATAATTTAACTGAATTGCCGGCATCATTTAGCAACCTAGCTACTATTGAGGAGGTGGCCCTTGATCAGAATCAGCTTGAGTCGTTGCCAGATGATATAGGTAACCTTTCTACCCTGCAGGTATTGGTAGTAAGTTCAAATAACATAAGCGTATTACCCGAATCCATTTGTGATCTCGATAACCTTATTGTTCTCTTTACTAATAATAACCAAATTGAGTCTGTACCTGAAAATATTGGCAATTTAAGTAGTTTGCAATTCCTTGGTTTGGATGGTAATAATATTTCGGTCATTCCGGAATCGATAGGCGACTTATCAATGCTAGGTTACATCGGAGTAACATACAATAACATAAGTGCATTGCCGGAAACATTTGGTAATTTAGAAGCTGATACTGTTCTATTGTCGAACAACCATATTACCGAACTACCATCTACCATGTTCGATAACAATTTCCATTTTCTTTGGGTAAATGAGAATAATTTGCAGTTTGGAAGTATTGAACCATTAATGGGACAAGCTGAAGAGTTTGTGTACGATCCTCAGGCTATGATCGGAAATGATACGTTAATCGGAATACCCAATAATTCAACATTATCATATACCATTGAGGTTACAGGAAGTAACAATATTTATAAATGGTATAAGGATGGAACTCTATTACCAGATCAAACTTCAAATACATTGTACATCGAAAATGCTTCATATAATGACGAGGGTACATATGTATTAAAAGTAACTAATGTAACTGTACCTGTTCTGGAATTGGTAAGTTATGATGCAATAATAGAGATTGTTTGTCAACAATTCGACTTAGAACCTGGATTCCAATTTATTTCTTCAGCAGTTGATCCAACTGATCCTGATATGACAGTTGTTATGGCTGACATATTAAATGCTAACCTCGATTTCGTAAGAAATTCAGCCGGTCAAATGTTACGTAAAATTGGTCCTGTTTGGGTAAATGGTATCGGTGACTGGGTTGTTGAAGAAGGATATCTTGTTAAGATGCTTTCTGCGGATTCATTCACAATCTGTGGTGAACCTGTAGCTCCCGGAACTCCTATTGATGTTGAATTAGGATTCCAGTTTGTAAGTTATTTCCCGGCTGCTCCAATGGATGCACTTGTTGCATTTGAAACTATAGTAGGTGATGATCTTGATTTCATCAGAAATTCAGCCGGTCAAATGTTACGTAAAATTGGCCCTGTATGGGTTAATGGAATTGGCGATGCTTTGCCAGGTGAAGGTTATCTCGTTAAAATGTTTGCTCCGGGTCAAATTATCTATCCTGAGCCGGTTAAATTAAGTGGGAAAACTTCAATCATCCCATCTCATTTACTTTTCGAAGGCGGTAATGCTGCCGAACCTGTTTATACTATGTATATTAAAGGTTTAGAACTTGGTGATGAAGTAGCAGCTTATAACGGAGATGTTATTCTCGGTTCTATAACTGTAACATCAGACAATG